>JADKLW010000173.1_pt2 | contig 29356 bp, 29 predicted proteins | sample 8641881 | NCBI WGS metagenome assembly JADKLW01 (sample SAMN16272185, study PRJNA661076) | feces metagenome | isolation source: fecal sample from diarrhoea affected cattle B | host: Bos taurus | place: South Africa: Lokaleng Village, Mahikeng | collected 2019-09 | reverse complement strand
GGGGAAAAGCCCATGGCAAAGCACCGCCTGTGCTGCGGTTGTCACTCGCCATTCGAGCACAGCTCGCATGGCCTTCCTGGTTTGAAAGGCTCCACCGGCGCCTTTCATCTGCTTGACAGACCACCTGCAAAGTAGACGGACCCCGAGACGGCTTTTGGAACAGCTCGCGGATACACTGACTGAGGTCGCTCGCTCCAGCCGGCGCGAACTCGAACCTGTGTGGCAGGCAAAGGCCACACCCGGCCCACCCCGCCACTGTTCGCCTGCAAGCCGCCGGTGCGGGGTGATGGGGAGAGTATGCGGGTGGGGACGAGGGTTGGGGACAAGTTTTGTTGGCGGCGCTTTGTCGGTCCGAAAACGTACTCTCATCCAGGCCCTTGGCCGGGATCCATCCCGCGACGGCGCTGTAGGATAATCATCCCGTCACCGAGCGGCTGTGGGACGATCTCAGGAAAATCCCGCCCTCCGCTATGACGACACAGCGGTGGGGTGCGTCGGCGCCTGTACCAAGGGCCGACGCGCCTTTCCCGTCAGCCAGCGACGCGCTCGATCTGGGCGCCGCAGCGGCTGAGCTTGTCTTCCAGGCGTTCGAAGCCGCGATCGAGATGATAGATGCGGTTGACCACCGTCTCGCCCTTGGCGGCCAGGCCGGCAATGACCAGCGACACCGAGGCGCGCAGGTCGGTGGCCATGACCTGGGCACCCTTGAGCTGGGGCTTGCCGTGGATGGTGGCCATCTGCCCGTCGACGCTGATATCGGCGCCGAAGCGCACGAGTTCGGCCACGTGCATGTAGCGGTTCTCGAAAATGGTCTCGCGAATCCGGCTGGTGCCGGAGCTCATGGTCATCAGGGCCATGAACTGGGCCTGCAGATCGGTTGGAAAACCGGGAAAGGGATCGGTTTCGACATCGACCGGCTGGATGCCGTTGCCATTGCGCTGCACCCGCAGGCCACCGGGCTCGGTGGTCAGCGACACGCCGGTGCGGGCCAGCACATCGAGCGCGGCCTGCAGGTGTTCGGGCCGGGCGCCCTTGAGCAGCACATTGCCGCCGGTCATGGCGGCCGCCATGGCGAAGGTGCCGGTCTCGATGCGATCAGGGATGACGTCGACAGTGGCGCCATGCAGGCGCTCGACCCCTTCGATGGTGAGGGTACGCGTACCAATGCCGGAAATCCTGGCGCCCATGGCCACCAGGCATTCGGCGACATTGCTGATCTCGGGCTCCTGGGCGGCATTTTCCAGCACGGTCGTGCCGCGCGCCAGGCTTGCCGCCATCAGCAGGGTATGGGTGGCGCCGACCGAGACCTTGGGGAAGGTGATATGAGCGCCCACGAGGCCGCCCTTGGGCGCCTTGGCCACGACATAGCCATCATCGATGTCGATCTCGGCGCCCAGCGCCTTGAGGCCGTAGAGGAACAGATCGACCGGACGGGTGCCGATGGCGCAGCCGCCGGGCAGCGACACGCGGGCCTCGTGGCACCGGGCCAGCAGCGGGCCGATTACCCAGAAACTGGCCCGCATCTTGGAGACCAGGTCATAGGGCGCGGTGGTATCGACGATATCGGCGGCGAGGAAGGTCATGCGCTGACCTTCGCCCTCCGCTTCCCCCCGGCGACGGCCATGCACGGCGATGTCCACGCCATGGTTTTCAAGAATGCGCTCGAGTTGCTTGACGTCTGCCAGGCGCGGCACATTCTGCAGCACCAGCGGCTCATCGGTCAAAAGCGAGGCGATCATCAGCGGCAGGGCGGCATTCTTGGCGCCCGAAATGGGGATTTCGCCATTGAGTTCGTTGCCACCGATCAAACGGATACGGTCCATGAATTCTGTCCTATATGGCGGGCATGATGCCCTTGCTACCTGGAATGGAGGTAGGCCAAGTCCTAGTTGCCACGTAAGCCAGACTCGCCGTTCTCGTCGATGCTGCTTTTGAGAGCAGCCATAGGCACGATAGTGGCCCAGAACCGGTTTACGGTTTATTGACCGTATCGGCGCCGGGAGCCGGTTTGGGGTCAGGCGCCTGGCGTTCCGAATCGGCACGCGCCTTGGCCTGTCCCTTGCGGCGTTTGAGGTTCTCGCGGAGCTTTGCGGCCAATCTTTGCTCACGCTGGGTGGCTTGTTCGGATTTGCTCATCGCTATCGCTGAAGAATCGTATTGCCTCTCGCGCGGTTGATAGGCGCTTTTTGGCCTTGCGTCGAGATTGGGCCTATGGCAAAGGAGCCCCCGTCGCGCCGGGCATGGCTCCGCGACGACATGGCGGGCTGTCGCATCTTACCAGACAGCCTCCGAGTTGCTGCCGTAGCTCAGTGGTAGAGCACCCCCTTGGTAAGGGGGAGGCCGACAGTTCAATCCTGTCCGGCAGCACCATTTCAATTCATTGATATCGTTGGGGCTGCTGATCTTCAGGGTATCGGGTTCGCTTGTCTGTTTTCGCGGGCGTCACCTATGTGATGTTGCGGGGCTTCGAATGATCCCTGTCTGTCTGCTCCGTGGCCCTGACCCTGGTTCCGGTGTGCGGCAATGCTCTATTTCGATGGGGGTTTTGGCGCTGCTGGGACAATTGAGCGTTGCCTGATGCGGCCATCCATGCACACCTTACACCCCGGCGCGGGGAGCAGATGCACTCCCGAGCGCATAAGAACAATGTGTCTGGGCATCATCTAGGGAGCGAGAACATGACTGCAATAAGCAAAATTTCGAGAATCGTGATGCTGACGGCATCCGTGTTGACCTTGTCGGGCGCAGCCTTTGCCGCCGACTACAACTGGACCTTTCAGACTTCGGAGACGGCCGGCGAGCCGGGTTTTGTCAACAAGACCAAATGGGCTGAAAATGTCGGCACTCTTTCGGGCGGTCGCATTGAAATCGAGATTCTGCCGATCGGCTCGGTCGTGCCGCATACCGACACGCTCGAGGCTGTCGGGACCGGCATATTGCAGGGCCACCTGACCGATCCCAGCTATTTTTCCGGCCGCGATCCTGCCTTTGCCATGATGGGCAATCTGGTCGGCGCCTGGAGCGACCCGTTCGAACTGCTCGGCTTCATGCAGTCGGGTGGCGGCCATGAGCTCTATGCGGAACTGGTCGAACCCTATGGCGTGCACTTCATCGGCGCCGCTGCCACCGAGCCGGAAGCCTTCGTCGCCGGCGTGCCGATCCGCACCGTCGAAGACCTCAAGGGCGTCAAGCTTCGCGCGCCTGAAGGCATGGTGTTCGAGATCTTCTCCAAGGCGGGTGCCGCACCTGTCGCGCTGCCCGGCTCGGAAATCTTTTCGGCGCTGGACAAGGGTGTGGTTGATGCGGCGGACAATACCGTCTTCGCCACCAACCAGGCGCTGGGCATGAACGATGTGGCCCCCTACCCGCTCTATCCGGGTTTCCACTCGCTGCCGCTGATCGACATCTCGATCAACAAGGAGATCTGGGACGGACTGCCGGAAGATCTCCAGGCGATCCTGACCGCATCGGTCGACCAGTTCATTTTCGATCACGTCTATTCGGTCCGCATGCTCGACGCTGCTGCCGTAGCCGAAGCCCGCGCCAATCCCGAGATCGAGATCATCAACTGGTCGGGCGACGAACGCGCCAAGTTCCGGCGCATCGCGCAGGAAGAATGGCAGAACTGGGCCGGCCGCAGTGAAATGACGCAGCGGTACTACGACGCCGTCATCAGCTATCTCGAAGGCCGCAACCTGCTCTAGGGCACACTTGCCTTCTACCAACGCAAACGGTCCGGCGGGCTACTGCCGCCGGACGCCTCATTGCGCACAAGGAGATGCCGGATGGTCGAGACCCCCGAACTGATCGCCCAGACCGAAGAGGACAACAGCGAAATCCGGTCCGGCCTCGACCGTGTGGTCGCAGGATCGACGAAGATCTTTGCCTGGGCGATCTTCCTGGCCTTTGCCGTCACCGTATTCGAGGTCATCTCGCGCTACATCTTCGGCAGCCCGACATTCTGGGCGCATGAGACCACGACATTCCTGATTGCCGCCATTTTCCTTGTCGGCGGCCCCATTGCCCTGGCGCGTGACAAGCACATCCGGGTGCGCATGTTCTACGACAGCGTCTCGCCCGGGGGGCGCCGGTGGCTCGATATCGTCAATTCCATCCTGGCGCTGCTGTTCTTCGCGGGCCTGTCCTATGCGGCCTGGATCATGTCGACCAAGGCCACCTTCAGCCCGGCGGGCGAGTTCCGCCTCGAGGGGACCGGCACCGCCTGGAACCCACCCACGCCCGCCCTGCTCAAGGTCCTGGTGCTGATCTGCGTCGCCCTGATGTTTGTCCAGACCCTCCTCCATCTCATCAGCGCCATCAGGCGCCAGCCGGCCGCGCCGGTCGAACTGCCCAGGGAGCATTGAAGTGGGTCTTAGCGCAGTCGGTATCGAGCTCGGTTCCTATCTCCTGGTCGGTGGCATCTTCCTGTTGCTGCTGACCGGCCTCCCCCTGGCCTGGGTCACCGGCCTTGTGGCCTTGATCTTCACGTTTGGCTGGTTCGGCGGTTCTGCCCTGCCATTGGTGACGTCCCGCATTTTCGGCTTCATTACCGAATATTCGCTGGTTGCCATCCCCATGTTCATCCTCATGGCCGCCCTGCTGGATCGGTCAGGAATTGCCCGCGATCTGTTTCGCGGCATGCGCATTCTCGCCGGCCGCCTTCCTGGGGGTGTTGCTGTCCAGACGCTGATCGTGGCCATCCTCATGGCGGCCATGTCCGGCGTCATCGGTGGCGAAATCGTGCTGCTGGGCATCCTTGCGCTGCCGCAGATGCTGCGTCTTGGCTATGATCGCAACCTGTCCATCGGCGTGGTGGTCGCCGGCGGCTCGCTTGGCACCATGATGCCACCGTCCATTGTCCTGATAATCTACGGCCTGGTCGCCAGCGTCTCGATTGCCGACCTGTTTGTCGCGGCCGTCACCCCGGCGCTCCTGCTGCTCGCCTTCTATGTGGCGTATGTGCTGTTCATCTGCCTGCGCAATCCGAACATGGGGCCGCCCATGTCGCGCGAGGAACTTGCCCAGGAGTCCGTTGGCAGCGCACTGCGCTCGATGGCGGCGCCGCTCTTCATCGTGGTCGCAGTCCTGGGCTCGATCTATGGCGGTATCGCATCGATCACCGAAGCCGCCGCACTGGGCGTCTCGGCGGTCATGCTGGTGTCCCTGCTGCGCGGCGAGCTCAACCTCAAGATGATGCAGGCGAGCCTGGTCCACACGCTGGAAACCTGCGGCATGATCATCTGGATCGGCATTGCCGCCGCAGTCCTGGTGGGCGTTTACAACCTCATGGGCGGCAATCGCTTCGTCTCGACCGCCATCCTCGGCATCGATGCGCCGCCCGTCGTCATCATCATGGTAATGATGCTGATACTGCTGGTGCTGGGCGCGTTCCTGGACTGGATCGGCATCGCCCTGCTGACCCTGCCCATCTTCGTGCCGATCGTGATCCAGCTCGGTTATGATCCGATCTGGTTCGGCATCCTGTTTGCGGTCAACATGCAGGTTTCCTATCTGACGCCACCCTTCGGCCCTGCTGCGTTCTATCTCAAGAGTGTCGCGCCAAAAGACATCACGCTCAAGCACATCTACACGGCCCTTCTGCCGTTCATCGGGTTGCAGCTGACCGTGCTTGCCATAATCCTGTTCTTCCCGCCCATCGCGACCTGGGCGGTCAAATAGCAGGGATGACGACGTCGAAGGGGACGCGGAACATGGACCGGGCCGTCACCGGCAACCGCGCTATCATGGAATAGCGGCTGAGCGGAGGGGCCGTCCGCACACCATCATTTCCGCGCCATAGAACCAATCCCTGTTGCCATTCGTTCCGTTGGCAACAGGGAGGAAGCAAATGAAGATCATGGTCCTGGGCGGCGACGGCTTTTGCGGCTGGCCCACCGCCTTGCGTCTGTCGCGGGATGGTCACGAAGTCATCATCATCGATAACCTGTCGCATCGGCGGATCGATCGGGAACTGGGGGTGGAGAGTCTCACGCCCATTGCCGATATCGATGCGCGGCTCGCCGCATGGCGTCGGGTGAGCGGCAGGACCATCACCTTCCACAATGTGGACATTGCGCAGGACTACGACGGCTTGCGCAGCGTGCTGGCAGAGCAGGCGCCCGATGCGGTGGTACATTTTGCTGAACAGCGTGCGGCCCCCTATTCGATGCGCGATGCGACGCGCAAGCGCTATACGATCGACAACAATGTCAACGCCACCCACAACCTGCTGGTGGCCCTGGTCGATCTGGCTGTCGACGTGCATCTGGTGCATCTGGGAACGATGGGCGTCTATGGCTATGACGGCAACGGGCTGGAAATTCCAGAGGGCTATCTGGATGTGACGGTCTCCAACGAGGCCGGCCAGACTTTCCCCCGCTCCATCCTCTATCCGACCCAGCCGGGGAGCGTTTATCACCTCAGCAAGTCGCTCGATCAGCTGCTGTTCCAGTTCTATGCGCGCAATGACGGGCTGCGGATCACCGACCTGCACCAGGGGATTGTCTGGGGAACGCAGACCGCGGAAACCCGGCTGAACGACGCGCTGGTCAACCGCTTCGACTACGACGGCGACTATGGCACGGTGCTTAACCGCTTCCTGGTGCAGGCCGTCAACGGATATCCATTGACGGTGCATGGTAGTGGCGGCCAGACCCGCGCCTTCATCAATATCCAGGATACGGTGCACTGCGTGGCGCTGGCCCTGGCTAATCCACCGGCACGGGCCGATCGGGTCCGCATCACCAACCAGTTGGCGGAAACGCAGAGCGTGCGGGCTGTCGCCGAGATGGTTGCCGGCATAACTGGTGTGCAAATTGCCAACGTTGACAATCCCCGCAAGGAAGCTGAAAGCAACACGCTACGCGCGTCCAACAGGACATTCCGCGCATTGGGGCTCGAACCAATCCTGCTCCAGGATGCGCTTTTGAATGAAACGCTGGAAATCGTTGAACGCTACAAGGATCGCTTCCATCCCGAAGTGGTCCCCGCCCGCTCACTGTGGACGCGTGACAATCGCCCCGGGCTCGTGCCGGGGCTTAGCGAGGACAATACCGTTTAATGCGCGACCTGTTGCGGCTCCTGGGCGTGGCGATCCTCGTGTTCGCCATTGTCGGCTTTGCCATGATCTATTCCCGCGACAGCGCGTTCCGCTATGGAGTCGCTGCCTTTGTTTCCGGTACCGGCGGCGCGATAAGCCGTGGCTTTGTCGATCTGACGGGCTTTGGCTCTGACGGTACTGCGCCACGGCTGGAAACAACGACCCTGCGGATTGGCCGGGCGCGTCCGACGCGCTGGGTCGGACTGACCGGCTTTGGCGATCAGGCCGCGGTGCGTTTTTCAGTGCCCCTGGTCGGGGGCTTTGTCGATGGACAGCTCGAACTGCGCTTTGACGCACAACTGGCCCAGGGCAGTACCGGATTGCTCAGCATCGCGGTCAATGGCAGGCCGCGCAGCGAGATCGTGCTCGATGCGGGGCACAACGCCTATGATGTCGACATTGCGCTCACCCAGAGCGATCTGCTGGCCGACAGCGTCCTGGTGGAACTGGCATCGCGCGGCACGACCAGCAACGGGCAGATGTGCCCGAGCGAAGCCGCCAATGCGGGAATCGCGGTCAGTCTCTTGCCCGAGAGTGCCATCGTGCTGACCACGCTGCAGGCGCAAAGGGACCCGCAAACCGCGCTGATTGCGGCCGCAGATCCGCTGCGGGTCTATCTGGGGGAGAGCCCGCATGACCAGATCATCGCGATCTGGGGCGCCCAGCATATGGCGCGCGCCGGGGTGTCGGCCATCCTGGTGGATGACGCAGTAACGCCCGGCCGCATCATGATAACGGACGAAACAGCTGCCACGGACGCAGTGGAACTCGATGCCGGTGGCAATATCGTGCTGAACGGCGCTCTGGGCCTGCGCCGGGCCATCGAATTCCGCCGCGCCGAAAGCCCCGACCTGATCGATGGCTGGCCGGTCCCGGTGGCCGGGCTTACAACAGACATCACGGCGCGCAGCTTCAACGGGACCAAGAGCTGGACCATTCCCTACCCGATAGCCGACCTGCCTGGCGGGCTGACGCCGACCCGTTTCGAGCTGGCGCTTCGCACGAGCCCGCTGGCAGACGGGAATGAGTGGATTGTTCGCGTGTCGCTCAACGGCAACCTGTTGGAGGCGGTGCGCCTGCCGGGCAACGAACCAGATATCTCGCTTGCGGTGGACCTGCCCCTTGCGCTGCAGGGGCTGGATAATTCCATTGCGGTCGAGCTGGTCGATACATCCCCAGTTCAGGGCCCGTGCCGGACTGCCCCGGATGCGCAGGCGCAACTCATGCCGCAGAGCCGATTGGTCGCCTCGGCATCGCAGCCCACTACGGGCTGGGGGGAGCTGGTGCGGCGGCTGGCCACCGCCCCGTCTGTCACGCCTGGCAATCAGTCCCGGCTCAATGCCAGCCAGGCCACCCGGCTGGCTGCCGGCCTGGCCCAGTTTCTACCCGTGGAGGCCAACGTTACCTTTCAGCCCGAAGCGCCACCGATGACGTTGACGGCAGTCAGCAAAAACAAGCTGGCGGCGATGCTGCAGAAGCCTGACATGATTGGTTCGGAACAGGAGACCTGGATACTCACATCGAGAGGCGGTACCGCGGCCGACTCGCTGGTCCTGCACGATCTGCAGACCCTCGATCCGGCAATGGTTCTTGATCAGATGCATTCAACCAGTTTGGCAGTCGTTGTCCAAAGCCCATCCGCGCAGTGACCCGCCCGCTCCGGTGGGCCACCAATACTGGTCCGTCGACAGCGCGCCGGCCGCGCTGACGCGGCCGTTGCCGCTCACGGCTGCACCACTGGTGCTGCTGCTGTTCATCCTGTTCAGCGCCCTGATGCTGTTTGCGGTCAATACCGTGCCATGGCTGATCGAGACCTTTCCCAACCGCGACTTTGTCTTTTCGCCCTATCTGGGCACCCATTCTATCCCGCTGCGCATCTTCATTCTCAGTTTCTACCTGGCCTTCACGGCGGCGGTGGGCGCGACTTCCCTTGGCAAACTCAAGTTCCTCATCGAGATGACGTCGTTCTTCGTCATCATCTGCTGCGTCTTCGACCTGCTCAATGTCGTCCTCTACGAGGCCTTCGGCTTCATCTATTCACTGCATGTGGTGGAAATCCTCTCGGGCCTGTTCGGCTATTTTGTCTTTTCGCTCAAGCTGCTGGACCATGGCAGCATGCCATCGAGGGCCGACACGCCTGTCGGTCGGCGCTACAAGGGGCGAGGAGCGCTGCGGCTGGGCGTGGCGGTGGCGATGGCCATCGTGCTTTCGGTCTATGTCGACGGGCTGGACCTGTTCATCATCGAGCGCCTGCGCGATATCGCATTGCTGGGCGGCACCGGACCGGGCGTCTTCCTCTTCCTGCCCATGCTGTTCCTGCTGCTTTATGTCGACGGCACGGTCCAGGCGATCATCCGCCGCAAGGTGGTGTTCACCCCCCCGGTCACAGTGATCGTGCCAGCGCATAACGAGGCGCATGTCATCGGTCGCACCATTGCGAGTCTCGATGCCTCGGCAGCCGAATATGGCGGCGAGGTGCTGGTCCTGGTGCTGAACAACTGCTCGACCGACGAGACGATCAAGGCCACTTGGGCAGCCTTCGACAAGGCGAGCCACCTCAGGGGCCGGGTCGTCGATGTCCCGACGCCGGGGAAGGCCAAGGCGCTTAATCGCGGCGTCATGGAGGTGGACACGCCGTTCATGATCCGCATCGATGCCGACACCCAGGTGCAGCCGCCAACGCTCCGCCGTGCGATGCGGCATTTCTCCCGCCCCGGCGTGGGGATTGTCGGCGGGCTGCCTTTGGCGCCGGGCGATGGCCCGTTCGATCGGGCCCGAACGCTCGAAGTGCTGCTCAAGCACGGCTATTATCAGGTCGCCTACGGCGCGACCGACGCCATCGTGGGTGTGCCCGGCATGTTCGCGGCCTATCGCACGCGCCTGGTGCGGGCGGCAGGTGGCTTCGTCACCGGCATGAATGGTGAGGACACCGACGTTTCCCTCCGCATCGGGGAAATGGGATATCGCATCGTCGGCGATCCATCGGTGGTCTATGTGTCGGAGGTGCCGGTGACCTATCGGCATCTGCGCGAGCAGCGCATGCGCTGGTTCCGCTCGGTCTACCACGTCAGTGCCCGCAACCGGAACTACCTCGACAGCTGGCGCTTCTCCATGCGCGGCAAGATCATCCTGCCCTTCATGCTGCTCAATTCAGCCCGCCGGGCCATGATGGTGCCGCTGGCCGTGTTCAGCCTGCTCCACCTCGGCTTTGCCTTTGACGGCGAGAGCACTCTGACCGCCACGGCGGCACTCGCGGTCCTCTTGGGCGCCCCCACGCTGATGGCGGCTTTCGCAGCGTTGGCCAATGGCCGTCCCGGGGCGCTGCTCGGGCTGCCCGAATATACGCTGTTCCGTATCGCGCGATCATACCTGACGCTGGAGTCGGTGCTCAGCATTGCCTTCGCCGATTCCGCCAAGATGCGTAAAACTGCAACTTAAAGCCTCACCGGCTGTTCTTGTTCCTGGACGAGTATCCATGCGCAGGTTTCGGCAGGTGCCGAACTGCCGTGAGGTTCGGGGCCAATGCGCTATCCGCTGGTGGCATTTCTGTTCGTTTTCCTGCTTGGGCCCTATACCGCCCATGCCATGCTGACCGGTGCGGCCAGGATCGAAACGCCCAGCGAGGCGCATAGGGGGGTGCTCCACTCCGGCGCGTTCAGCCAACTCCGCCAGTTGGGCGATGGAGTGCTGGTCGCCATACGCCAGCAGGACCTCGTCCGGCCGCTGCAGCCGATCGGCCGCAGCGTCCACTAGAGCCGCTTCCCTTCAGTTCAACGCCGCCAGCGTGCGGCCCAGCCAACCGGTGCGGGCGGCACGGGCAGCGGCCGAGATGCGCGCGTCGGGGAACATGGCGTCGAAGCCGTGGAAGCCGCCGGCCCAGACATGCAACTCGGCCTGACCGCCGGCGGCCCAGATGCTGCTGGCATAGGCGACGTCCTCGTCGCGAAACAGTTCCGCACTGCCTGCGTCGATATAGGTGGGCGGCAGGCCAGACAAATCCTCGGCCATGGCAGCCGAGATATAGCTCGAGACTTTCTCGGTCGGGTGGTTGCCCAGCACGGCCCGCCAGGCAAAGAAGTTCTTCTCGCGCGTCCATACGCCCGGATCACCGGCATATTGCTGGCTGGAGACGGTGACGTTGCGATGGTCGAGCATCGGACAGATGAGGATCTGGACGGCAATGGCGGGCCCGTGCCGATCCCGCGCCATCTGCACCATGCCGGCCGCAAGGCCGCCACCGGCGCTGGCACCCGCGACGATGATACGCTGCGGGTCGATGCCCAGCTCAAGTGCCTGCGCCGCAGTCCAGCACAGGCCCTGATAACAATCCTCGACAAGGGTTGCACCCGATACTTCGGGGGCGAGGCGGTAGTCGATCGTCACCACGACAGCACCGAACCGTTCCAGCCAGTCGAGTGGAATATCGAGATTGGCGAAGCGGTCGCCCATCACCATGCCGCCGCCATGCAGCCAGTAAATGCAGGGCGCGCCAGCAACCGCGGTACGCGGCTTGAAGACCGAGATCGGCAGGTCGGCGCCATCGGCCGAGGTGACGGCAAAGTCGTGCCGCTCGAGCGCGCGGCCCGCGATATAGGTTTCTGCGGACACGGCATATTGGCGCATCTGCGCCAGGATTTCGGGAGTGAGATCGACGCCGAGCGGCAGTGCCGACAGCTTGCTGGCCAGTTCCGGATCAAGGGCGGGGCGAGGCATGGTCATGGGTCAGGTTCCTTCTGGGTGAGGGCTTCTTGGCGAACGGGCCTAGACGAGGACGGCCTTGCCGCCCACTGGCACGGCATCGACATAGATCGACTCTCCGGCCACGAGCGGCGCCAGCCGGGCGATGAAGGCCTGGGCAGCGGCGCCGGCGAAAAACCGGCCATGCGCCTCCTGGCTGCTCCAGCCCTCGGTGACGAAAACCAGGTCCGGGTTGCTCGCCGAGCGGCTGACCAGGAAGACCAGGCAGTCAGTGCTGGTCAGCGATGGCGCGCCGAGCAGAAGCGAGACCAGGGCATCGCCCTGGCCGGGCTGGGCGGTGATGGTGGCGTGAAAGCCGTGTTGAATGGACATGGAATTGGCTCCTTCTGGGTAATGACGCCTGTTGGCGCCAATGCCTGAAGGAAAGCACGGCCGATCCTCGGCCGGTTAGCAGCATCCTGCCGCCTGCTTGCACGATTCCACCAAGTGCAGCAGAAATGGGCGCCTGTGAGCTTTAGAGTACGCCCTGCAGTTCGGCTGCAGCCAGGCCGGTGAGGCGGGCCGCGTCGATACTGGGTGGAGTGCCGAAGTAGCGGCGATATTCCCGGCTGAACTGGGACGGGCTGTCATAGCCGACATCATAACCGACGCCGGCCACGTCATTGGGCCGGGCGGCAAGCTTCAGCCGCGCCTCCTGGAGCCGGATCTGCTTCTGGTACTGGATGGGGCTGAGGGCGGTGACCGCCTGAAAATTGCGATAGAAGGCCGAGGCGCTCATGCCGCAGAATTCCGCGACATCCTCGACGCGAAACTGGCTGGCGTGATGCTGGCGGATCCAGCGCGTGGCGCGGGCGATATGGCCGAGATTACTGTCGGCCAGTCCGAGCTGGCGGATCGTCGCCCCCTGCTCGCCGACGATGAGATACCACAGGATTTCGCGCTTGATCAGCGGCGCGAGAACAGCAAGGTCGCGCGAATTGTCGAGCAGGCGCAGCAAGCGGATCACGGCATCCAGCAGATGCGCGGGGGCGTCGCTGACAATCATCGCCGGCGGCGGATTGCCCCTGCCGTCGCGCATCACGGTGCCGGCCTGGAGCAACAGCTCGGCCACATCCGACGGATTGAGCATGAGCCCGAAGCCCAGCGCTGGCTGGTCGGAACTGGCGCCGACAAACTGTCCCGTCACCGGCAGGTCCATGGACGATACCAGATACTGGCCCGTGGCATATTCATGGATGCGGTCACCCAGCGCCAGGCGCTTGGTGCCCTGGGCGATCAGGGCCATGACGGCGCCGGACATGGAATGCTCGACAGCCGAGTGGTCGTTCCTGGCGAGCATCACGCCCTCGATATCGGTCGACATGTCCGCCCGTGCATGGCGTTCGATCAACCGGCGCACTTCCTCGATCGGCATGGCTCGCTCCATTCTCCTGATGCGGCTCAAGGATAGCACCGGCAGGATCCTGTGACCAACCATTCTCTTCATCATGGTAGGAATGTGCAAGCGATCAGGAGTATCCCGCTAACCCACGGAGCGAGATCGATGATCATCTGATGCCGTGGACGACGAAATCACTCGTCGCCCCGCAGCACAGGAGAATTGCCATGTCAGAAGAGAACAAGGCGGTAGCCCGCCGCTATTTCGAGGAACTCGATGCCCAGAAGTCGCCGCCGGCGGCACTCTGCACGCCCGAATTCGTGCTCCATATTGCCGGTTCGCCGGACATGAGCATCACGGCGGCCGCGGAATTTACCGACGCCCTCATCGCCGCAGTGCCCGATCTCGCGCATCCGCTGGTCGAGCTGGTCGCCGAGGGAGACAAGGTCTGCTATCGCGGCCGCTATGAAGGCACCCAGACCGGTCCCTATCTTGGTGCCCGCGGCCGCAGCGGGCGCCTGTCGGCAACCGGCATGGGCATGCTGCGCATCGCCGACGGCAAGGTCGCCGAAGTGTGGATCTGGCCCGACAGCATGACGATCATGCAGCAGCTCGGCGTCCTGCCCGAACAGGGTTGAGCGGGCACGGGGCTTAGAGGCAGGCCGAGACGAACAGCGTCGGGGCGAAGGTGACGACGGTGGCGAAGAAGGCGGCGATGGAGGTGCCGAGACCGATACGGTCGACCGCACTGACGCCGCTGCCACTACGCCGCCTGGCACGAAGGCGGAGCATCAGGTCACCCAGCAGCAGCAGGACGGCAAGGCCATAGGAGCCGATCAGCACCAGCCGGTGCAGTGCCGGGTCCCAGGCGAGGTAGCAGCCGAGATATTGCAGGCCATAAAGCCCCAGAAAGGCCAGCGCCCAGAGGCTGAAGCCGGTCAGGATGGGCCACAAAGTCCGTCTCATGCGGCGCTCCCCATTCCGGCCAGCAGGATAATCAATGCCCAGGCGGGGACGAGCGCCACGGCGGCATAGTCGGTCCAGAGCACCGAGAGGCGCAGGTCGGTGGCGCGGATCGCCGAGACATGGCCACTGCGCCAGCGCCAGCTGGCGTGGACGGCAATCAGCATGGCGATGCCGGCATGGATGGCGCAGTAGCAGTAGAGCGCAAAGCGCAAGGCCAGGTTGGTGTGGACGCGGGCGTCACCCAATTCGAGCAGGCCGAGAATGCAGAACAGGATCGTCACCACAGAGAGGCCGGCAGAGCCGAGCAGCCAGGCAAAGGGCGAGCGGCCATGCGCATTGAGAGCCCGAGCGCGCCGGACCAGGAGGCTTGCCGCAACAGCTGCGGGAATGCCGAGCGCCGGCCACCAGACGGGGTCCGGCATTGCTCTGTCCCAACCCGGGGCGACGAAGGCCAGGTAGATGCCGCCGAACAGCAGCGAAGCATAGAGCGTGGCATCGGCGGCGGCGGCAAAGATCGAGGCCCACCACGTCACATTGTCCTTGACCTCGCCGTCGACGGGCACCGCCTCGCCGCGCCCGATGTCAATCGGCCCCATGTCGCGCCGGGTGCCCAATCCGCGCGGCCAGAGCATGAAGAGGGCAACTACCGCGGCAGCGGCGATTGGCACCAGCCAGTAGAGCTTGAACAGCAGCCCGAGAAAGAAGGCGCCCGTGGCGAGCGCGGTCCAGAGTGGCAGGAAGCTGCGCCGGGGCAGGATGATCACCTGCTCGGCTGCGCCGCTCATCATGTCGACGCCCATGGTTTCCTGGCGCTCCTCCCGCGGGAAGCCCAGATAGCCGGTGCCGCGCACCAGGGTCTTGGCGAGATCAACGGGATCGAGATCGTCGGCCCGGCTGCTGATGGCGGGAAGGGAGGCGAAATTGTAGTCCGGCGCCGGGGTTGGCGTGGCCCATTCGAGCGTGCCCGCCTCCCAGGGATTGCGCGCGCCGCGCCGGCCGAAGCGGAACTGCAGGGCGATGTCGACCAGGACCAGCGCGAAGCCCATGGCGGTGATGAAGCCGCCGATCGAGGAGAGCAGGTTGAGCCAGTCCCAGCCCCAGTTGGACGGGTAGGTCGAGATGCGCCGCGGCATGCCCATGAGCCCGGTCAGGTGCATGAGGAAGAAGGTGAGGTTGACGCCGATAAAGATCAGCCAGAACGCGGGGACGGAGAGGCGATAGACGCTGGTTCGCCCGGTGAAATGGGGCAGCCAGTAATAGAGCGCCGCCAGCATGGGAAAGACGAAACCGCCGATCAGGACATAATGCAGGTGCGCCACGACGAAGTGGCTGTCATGGGCCTGGGTGTTGAAGGGCACCATGGCGAGCATGACCCCGGTCAGCCCGCCGATGACGAAGACGCAGAAGAAGCCGACGACATAGAGCATGGGCACGTCGAATTTCGGCCGGCCCGAGGCCAGGGTGCCGATCCAGGCAAAGATCTGCACCGCCGTCGGGATCGCCACGAGCGCACTGGCGGCCGAGAAGAAGGCCAGCGCCAGATGGGGAATGCCCACAGTGAACATGTGGTGCACCCAGAGCCCGAAGCTCAGGAAGGCCATGGCGACGATCGCAACGATGATTGCGTTGTAGGCCACCAGCGGCCGGCGGGCGAAGGTGGGAATGATGGTGGAGAGCATGCCGGCGGCCGGCAGGAAGATGATATAGACCTCGGGATGGCCGAACAGCCAGAACAGGTGCTGCCACAGCAGCGGATCGCCACCACGGGTGGGGTCGAAATAGGGCAGATCGAACGCCCGCTCCATTTCGAGCAGGATCGAGCCCAGGATCAGCGGCGGAAAGCCGATCAGCATCATGCCGGCGGTGACCAGCATGTACCAGGCAAAGATCGGCATGCGGGTGAGCGACATGCCCGGTGCACGCATCTTGAGGATGGTGACGATCAGCTCCACCGCCGCGGTGATGGCCGAAATTTCCACGAAGGTAATGCCGAGCAGCCAGACGTCGGCATTGATGCCGGGGGAATAACGCCCCGAGGAGAGCGGGGTATACATGAACCAGCCGCTGCTGGGGGCATAGCCCAGCACCATGGCGACGATCAGGATGCTGCCGCCAAACAGGTAGCACCAGAAGCCATAGGCGGTCATGCGCGGGAAGGCGAGGTCGCGCGCACCGAGCATCTTGGGCAGCATGTAGATGGCCAGTCCCTCGAACATCGGAATGGCGAAGAGGAACATCATCACCGTGCCGTGCATGGTGAAAATCTGGTTGTAGAGCTCGGGGCCGACAAAGGCGCTGCCGGGCGTTGCCAGCTGTGCCCGGATCAGCATCGCCAGCACGCCGCCGATGGAGAAGAACACCAGGGCCGCGACCATGAAGCGCTTGCCCAGCACATTGTGGTTCACGCTGGAGAGCCGGCCCCAGCCGGGCGGCGTGCCCCAGATCCGCGACAGCGCCTTGTGCAGGGCAATGGGCGAGAGCTGGTCCTGGCTCATGGCGCGCCTCCGATAGCGGCGGCGTAGTCGGCGGGAGCGTGTGCCTCGACCACAAAATGCATGAAATCGTGCCCCTCCCCGCAATATTCGGCGCAGACGCCGCGATAGGTGCCCGGCTCGTCGGCCTGCAGGCGAATTATATTGGCGTGGCCGGGAATGGCGTCGATCTTGCCGCCCAGGCGCGGCACCCAGAAACCGTGGATGACGTCCTCGGAGGTCACCACGATATCGACAGGCTCGCCCGCGGGCAGATGCAGGATTTCCGTCTCGGCAATACCGGGACTGTCGGGATAGGCGAAGCGCCATTGCCACCGGCTGGCATGCGCCTCGATGCGCAGCGGCGCCTGCCCACCGGGCTTGGGCAGCAGTTGCTCGCCCAGCAGGAGCGCCGCAAGCAGCAGCGCGAGCAGGATCGGTACCGGCAGCACCAGTCCGCCGCCGATGATCCAGTGCACCGGCTTGATGGCAGCAATGGCCGCAGGGCGAAGGAAACTGAGCGCCAGCAAGGCCATGACCAGCAGGAAGAGTGCGCTGGCGCCCCAGAACATCACCCACCAGAGCGTCGCGATATTGGCGGCTGCGGGCCCTGCCGGATAGAGCGTCGAGAGCGGCGTGGCGCAACCTGCCAGCGCGGCGGGCGTTGCTGCCAGAGCAGCAAATCGCAACAACAGGGGGCTGGATTGGTTCAGCAGGAGACACAGGCGACGGATCCGCAGGAATCCGAAGAGGTCGAGAGCGCGAACGAGGAGACGCCGCCCGAAGCCAGCAGCAGCCATCCCAACCCCGCCCTGCGCGCCGTTGCCGATCGCGATATCGGCTCGGCCATTGCCGTGGCCGGCCATCCCGTGCATGCCATGCTGGTGCATTTTCCCATCGCGCTGGTCATCTCCACGCTGGGGGTGGACCTGCTCTACTGGCTCAACGGGGACCCCTTCTGGATCCGAGTGGGCCTGTGGTCCTCCGGCTTTGCCTTCATCTTCGGGGTGCTGGCGTCGCTGGCCGGCACGGCCGAACTGCTGGCGGTGCCCGGCATCCGGGTGCGGGTGGCCAGCTGGAACCATGCCATTGCGGGCATCACCCTGATCGCTGTCGCCGGCGCCAATTGGGGCCTGCGCCTCAATGTTCCCGAAGCCGTGCTGCCGCATGGCCTGCTGCTGTCGCTGCTGGCATCCGCCATCACGGCGCTGGCTGGCTGGCATGGGGGCAAGCTGGTCTTCGATCACGGCGTGGGCCTCATCATTTCCACCAAGCAGTGAGTTCGCCCAGCATCTCGCCGAGTGCACCAGGGCTGAAGAAGGTGGTGACCACGCCGGCAACCAGCCATTGCGGCTTGGCGAGCACGGTCACGAGGATGGCGCCGACGACACTTGCGGTCAGCACCGTCACCGAGACGAAGCGCGGCAGCGGATAGGCCTGGTCAGGCTCGAACAGGCGCAGGATGACGAGGCCACTCATGACGTGGATGAGCACCATGACGGCGACAAGGAGCAGCTTGACCGAGAACCATGGCTCGAACGTCGCCTGCACGAAGATCAGCGCCGTGCCCGAGGCAATGGCAACGAAGGCGGCGGGCGACACCAGCCTGATGTAGAAAAAGCGGGTGAAATTGTGCAGGCGATGCAGCGCATTGCCTGTCAGCCGCCGGCGCTGGATATAGAGGAAGGGCAGGCACAGCAGGCCACCCGACCAGAGTGCAATGCCGGTGATGTGGGCAAATTTCAGCAGGATCGCGGTCACGCCCGATGCGCCTCGCTCTGGCGCAGCCAGGCCGCGAGGCGCAGCACGAGCACTAGCAGGTAAGGCGCTGCGGCCGGCACCCACATGATAAGGCCGGCCAACTGCTGGTCGGCATGGGCAGCCATGCCGAAGGGTGCAGTCGTGGCCAGATGCGGCAGGTAGAGCGGCTCACCCGCAAACACCAGCAGGGCCCCGAGCAGGCCCATCTGCGCCGTCACCACCACGAGCGCCGCAATCGCCCGCCCCAGCGCAGCCAGCAGCACCGCCCCCCAGAACAGTAGGGCGCTCCCCAGCAGGCTAAATTGCATCAGCCAGTAAACCGGCGTGCTGGCGAGGGCCTGTGCATAGGCATCGGGCATGTGCCAGACCCAGAAGACGATGGTGTGCAGCGCCAGCAGCGGCGTCGAGAGCCTCGGCAGGAGCGCTTGGAGGGAGCCGGAAAGGCGGTCGATCAGCGCCCAGGTCAGGAGCGGCGCTGCCACGGCGATCAGCAGGACATGGTGCACGACGCGTGCAGAAAACAGCGCGACGGTGAGCGCGCAGAGCGGGCTGACGAAAATCACCGCCAGCACTGCCATGCCCGCGAGGAAGCTGGTTCGATCACGCCGCGTACTGTCACCCGTGAGCATGAAGGCGACGGTTGCCAGCACCATGATGGCAAGCAGGGCCGGGTCGAGGTTCCACCGCCCCCAGAGGTCGTCTGGGAGCGGTGGGGGCCCGCAGTAGGTGTTGAGCGATGCTGTTGGCATTTCGGTCCTGACGCTGACCCTGGTCTAGTTGGCTTCGGCTCCCGGCAGGGCATAGGCGATGAAATAGTCGCCGATGGGCGTTTCCATGAAGTCGTGGCCACCGGCATTGATGACGACGATCTGGCGCCCCTCCGCCTCATAGGTCATGGGTGTCGCCTGGCCACCCGCGGGCAGCACGTCGTGCCAGATTTCCTCGCCCGTCTCGATATCGATGGCGCGCAGGATGTCGTCTGTAGCGGCAGCGATGAAGAACAGGCCCGAGGCGGTGATGACGCCGCCGCCATTATTGGGCGTGCCGATATCGACGGGCAGCATGGAGGGAATGCCGAAAGGTCCGTTCTTGCGTGCCGAGCCGAAGGGGCGATCCCAGAGCACCTCGCGGGTGTTGAGGTCGATGGCCGCGATCCCGCCATAGGGCGGCTCCTTGCAGAGCAGGCCGGTAAAGGGCACGCGCCAGCCGGCATTGACCCTGATGCCATAGGGCGTCTGGGCCTGTGGCGAAATGCTGCCATGCGAGCCCGAGCCGGCCGAGGAATCGTAGTTTGGATCGGTGATGGGCAGGATGCCCATGGCGTCCACCTCCTCGCGCGGCACCAACTGGTTGTAGTTGGGCATGTTGTTGTAGTTGGCGATCATGATGCCCTTTTCCGGGTCGATCGCCACGCCGCCCCAGTCCGACCCACCATTATAGCCGGGGAACTGGATCCAGGGCTGGTCGACGGTCGGCGGGGTATAGACGCCCTCATAGCTGGCCTGGCGGAACTGGATGCGGCACCAGAGCTGGTCCAGAGGCGTCGCGCCCCACATGTCGGCCTCGGTCAGGTCGGGCTTGAGCAGGTTGGGGAAGTCGGTGACATAGGGCTGGGTCGGCGACAGCCGCTCGGGCTCCACCCCGCCCTGCGGTGCCGGGCGCTCCTCGATATTGACCAGCGGCTCGCCGGTCTCGCGATTGAGGATATAGAACTGTGCCTGCTTGGAAGGCATGACAATGGCCGGCACAGGGCCCTCAGGCGTGGGGAAATCCACCAGCGTGCCCTGCCCGCCCAGGTCGTAGTCCCACACGTCATAGTGCACGGTCTGGTAGTGCCAGGCCACTTCGCCGGTTTCCACGTCCAGCGCGACAATGGCGGTGGAATAGGTGTTCTCGGCTTCGGAGCGGTCGCCGCCCCAGTAGTCGACTGCGGAATTGCCCATGGGGAGATAGACCATGCCCAGTTCGTCATCGCCCGAGGCAATGGTCCACACATTGGGCGTGCCGGGCGTGTAAATCTCGCCTTCGGGCGGCAGGCCGGTCTCGCCGGGCCGGCCCATGTCCCAGGCCCATTCGAGTTCACCGGTCACCACATTATAGCCCCGGATGACGCCCGAGGGCGCTTCGCGGGTCTGGCCATCACTGACCTGGCTGCCGACGACGAGAACATCGCGCACCAGCGTAGGGGGTGAAGTGGGGGCATAAAAGCCCGGCGCGGTGTCGCCGATGCCTTCGAGCAGGTTGACGATACCAGCATTGCCGAAATCGGCGCAGGGCTGCCCGGTCTCGGTATCGAGCGCGATCATGCGGGCATCATGGGTCTGGAACACGACGCGAGCGGCACAGAGTTCGGTCGTGTCGGCCGTCGTGTCCTCGAAATAAACCAGGCCGCGGCATGACGCATTGTAGCCGATGGCGTCGACCGGGGTCTGTGGATCGTAGGTCCAGAACAGCGCACCAGTGGCGGCGTCGAGGGCACTGATCTTGTTGAGGGCCGAGCAGAGATACAGCCGGTCCCCGACCTTGACCGGGGTATTCTGGTTGCCGAAGGGCTCGTCGTTTTCCGGCAGGTCGCCGGTACGGAATTCCCAGATCTTTTCGAGCTGGCCGACATTGTCGGGCGTGATCTGTTTGAGTGGCGAATAGCGGGTGGCGCGGTGCGTACCGCCATAGGCCGGCCAGTCCGCGCCCGTTTCAAGGGTTCGGTAGTTGATGGTCTCGACTGCAGCAGCCGGGGCGCTTGCAGGCGCTCCAGTGGCAGCGGGCTCGCCGGCATCGGGATCGGTCGGGGTGGACTCAGTCGCGGCCGGATCGGTGGCTTCAGGCCCAGTCGGTGCGGGCTCCGGCGCCGCCGGTGCTGGTTCGGGCGGACCGGCGGGAGGCACCGAAGGTGTTTCGGCCGGCGCGGGGCTTGGGGTTTCCTGCGCCATCAGCGGCTGGTCGCGCACCGAGGTCAGCACCATGAGCGAAGCGCCCAGCGCCAGGACACCGATAGCGGCAGCGGCAAAGGAGCCGCGCGCGGGACCACTGGGCCGGCGACGCAGCGCCGGGATGGTTGCAAGGACGAGAATGAGGATGATGGTGGGGGCAACGAGGCGCGGCACCTGTGCCCAGGCATCGAGCCCTGCCTCCCATAGCGCCCAGATCACGGTTCCGACAAACGTGAGCAGATAGACCCAGACGCCCGCAATGGAATGCCGGAACAGGAACCAGGCCGATACCAGCAGGCCGAGGCCCGCCAGGGCATAGTACCAGGAACCGCCCAGAACGATCAGCCAGACCCCGCCTGCCAGTATCGGCAGGCCGAAAATCGCCATGATAATTGCCAGGACAATGGTGGCCCAATAGCCAAATCCACGGTTCGCAACAGCCATGGCGACGCTCCCTTCAAGCTTGTTTCCCTTCACGCCAACGCCCGAGTTTAGCCATGGTTCCGCCATTCTGTTTGCGGCGAGGCCGGCTGCGATGCGGCTCAATCAGAAGTGAGTTGTCTGCGCGCCAAGGCTGGCGCAGGCTTGGTGAATGAAGCCACGACACATGCTCAGGACTTTCGCGCTTGCCATCGCGGTCATGGCCGCGGTGCCCACCAGCCATGCGCTCGCGGCCTGTCCCAGCGCGGTCCCCGGCTCCACCAGCGAAGCCATCAAGGCCAACGAGCAGCGCGTGCTCTGCCTGTTGCGCGAGGTGGAAGACGCGTCCCGTCAACGCAAATACGACGCCGACTTCAAGGCGCTCGAACTGCGGCTGACGCGGCCGCCAACGCCAGTTCCATTCTCGCCGCCACCGCTCATCCTGCCCTAAGCGACTGTGGTCAGGGCAGATCGAGCGCGCCGAGCTTGGCGCGAACCGCGACGCGGGTCCGCTCGATCGCAGCGCGGATTGGTGCGGGGAGCTCTGACTGAAATGCAGCCCAGGCCGGTGCGGTCCGGGAAGTCAGCTGCTGGCATGGGTAGAGGTCGGCTTCGGAGAGTGCGGGCAGCAGGCTCCACACCTCGCGCGGCATACGGAAGTCCCACCATTCCTCCGCCAAGGGCAGGATGGGCTCGCCATGAAACCGGGCGGCCCGCAGGATCAGCGTTTCGAGTTGCCGACGGTTGGCGATGATGGCCTTGTCTGCATTTGCATCGCCCGTCCAGCCGCCCGCGAAATCACGGGCCGCAGGGTTGCGGCCAGCATCGAGTTCAGCAGCGTTGACGAAATGGTCAAAGGGTGTGCCCATTTCCACCAGCGATCCGGCGCCGTCGCGGACAACCACGTCGATCGCCATGCCGCGAGGATGGGGTCCTTCCCCCGGCAGGGAAACCAGGCGCGGATCGTAGCCGTAGGACGTCATTTTCCGCTGGGCCTCCACCGGTCGAAGGCCATCAAGGAATTCTAGAATCCAGCCAGTCCGCTGCGCCAGGACTGCGGCGGTAAGCGCGACGACAGCAAGTCTCTCGTGGAGCCAAAGCGTATCGGCATGATCGCCGTACAAACCGGCAAAATGATTGTTGCTGTTGCGCGGCCGCGCATAAACAAGTTCTATGGAGAAGGGGAATTCTTCCACAAACGCATTGAGCGGTACTATCGCGTCTTTGAGGTTCATGAAGTCTCCAGGAGAACGTCACGGTTTGGGGGTGCCGCGACGAACTCGATGATTCCGGCCAATCTATCCCCCCAGGAGGAATCATTCCATGTCTGTATCAAGCGGAGAGAAGGGCAAGCTCTCGCCAGCCATGGAAAGGGTGCTGAGCTGGGTACCGGCGCTGCCGCAATCCGAGCGGGGCAAGTATCTGTTTCTGCTGACAGCGGCGTTGCTTGTCTTCGTATTGCTGTTCTGGGTGCTCAGTGTCCCCATGCCGGAGGGTGCCAGATCCCGCGATGCAGGCTGGGAGGTGGCGATCCGCTTCCTGACCGCGCTTTTTGGCGCCTTCCTGACGCCCATCACTGTGCAGTGGTTCATTGCCTGGATAGACGAACAGAAGAAGCCGGAGAAGACGGCGCAATTCGTCAGCGACCTGTTCCTGCAGAGCGACGGAAAAATGTTCGACGTCGTGACGCGGGAGACGCGCGGCAATCTGCTCAAGAACATCCTGATATCGCAGGCTCGCGAGGGGAACGGCCAATATGGCACGGACCTCGGCGACGGGCTGGTCGAGGGCTATTTCCGCGACGACCAGACCTATCGCGATGCCTTCACCTACGAAATCACCTATCAACCGTTCAACGGACTGGGCAGCGGACTTGACCCCCGGCTTGGCGAGTTTGCCAAGGGCATTGCCAGCCGGCAGGTGCATTACCACAAGGTCGAGCAGGCGATCCGCTTTACCCAGCATGGCCTGAAATCCGGCGATCTCAGCCAGGTGGTGGTGCAACTGGCCTTCGATGACGCAACCCTGCGCGAGTTGCTGGATGACCGGAACCTGATCTTTCGCGAGGTCATCCACCTGCTGCAAGAAGACCGGGCGGCAGTCTCAAGGCTCGATGGCGAACAACTGACGCTCTTCGTCGACCAGGTATTGGGCTTTTCCGCCACACTGGGACAGAACAAGGGCAAGCCGCAAAAGGTCGGCTTCTCGGTTGGCTGGGCGGATCGGGCGGAAGGCAAGTGCATCGAGATCCGGATCGACAATCCGTGGGAAGTGGTCGACGGCCTCGTCGTGCACCTCGCCTTTCAGTATCCCAACCGGCGCAACGTCACTCATTTCATCGCTGCGGCACCCCGCCCCGTCAAGCAGGCCCGCATCACCCTGACCGGCACCGAAGCCATGCACGGACTATCGTACTTTCCGTTCGTGACGGAATTCGGAGACAAGCCCTATGACGAGTTCATAACGCCCACCCGGATCAGCATCGAATCCAGGAAGGACCGCTGGTGGTTTCCGATCAGCGGCTTCGTATTCGTCTGGGACGCGCAAACATTGCCGCCGCCCGAGGAGAGCCCCAAGCCCCGACGCCAGCCGAAGTCGTCCAAGCCCTAGCGCGGCAGCAGGCGGGCGTCTTCGGGGACCGGGTCGTCGAACTGCTTGAGGTTGTCACCGATCGCCTGGCTGACGAGGTGATCGACGAGTTCGGGGAACAGCAGCGGGTCGGTGGGGGCGTTTTCCCAGAGGAAATAGCCCAGCGAGCCGGGGATGGGATTGATCTCGTTGAACCACAGTTCCCCGGTCTGGCTGTTGCAGAGAAAGTCGAGGCGGGGGGCGCCGCGCTGGCCCAGCACGCTGAAGGCGAGCCTCGCATAGCGGTGGATCTGCTCGACCATTGACTGGGCAATATCGGGATTAATGTCGCGGGTGAGCGAGAGCATGCCCTGCGAAGGCAGGGTGCTGCCTTTGTCGCCGCCGCCGCCGCTGAGGTACTTTTCCTTGAAATCGAGCAGGTCGCTGGCCGGCTTGGGCCGCTCGATGGCCGAGACCCTGGTCACGCCAGCGCTATGGCGTACGGCAATATTGTATTCGACCAGATGGGGCACCCTTGGCTCGATCAGCGCCAAGCTGTCCTTACCCAGCGTGAGGTTGAGCACGCCGGCCAGTTCATCGGCATTGTTGGCAATGCCGACGCCAATGCTGGAACCCAGGCTCGCCGGCTTGACGATGACGGGATAGCCGAGCTTTTCACCCACTTCGGCCGCGAGGGCCGCCGGCTCGGCCAGGTGCTGCCGGCTGGCAAGCACATGCGGCAGGACCGGCACGCCGGTGGGCGCCACCAGCATCTTGGTGAGATCCTTGCGCATGGCGAGGACGCCATTGGTGGCGGAAAAACCGGTGACCGGAATGCCCAGAAGCTCGAGATAGGCCTGGATGCGGCCGTCCTCGCCGAAACGCCCGTGGCAGACCGGCAGGACGCAGTCGATGCGGGTGGCAGTCCCCGAAGCCAGTGAGCGAATTTCGGGCCCCGCCTCGCCCCAGGCAAAGACGATTTCGTCCAGCCCCGGCGGCAGCGGCCGATAACGGCCGGCATTGCGCAGATGGGGGCCGGTATGGAGGCGGTTCTCGAAATCCATCAGCACCGGCACGACCCGGTACTTTGCCGGGTCGGTCGCGTCCATCAGCTGCTGGGCGGACACGACGCTGACATCGAATTCAGGGCTATTGCCGCCGAACAGGACGGCAATTGTCTTTGGCATGTGTGGCACGACGCCTCCTGCTGGCGCGATAAGTGGCGGCGGGCAGCGTCAACGCGCCGAGCTCCCTTGCACTCAGGCAAGTGGATATGTGAGGAAGGACGAAGGATCAACCTCCATGACCATCACCGGGGTTTCATGAACTACGTCCAGATCGGCAAGGGCCCTGCGCCCGCGGTGATTTTTGCCCATGGCTGGGCCCGCACGCATCGCGATTTCATCCCGGCGGCCGAGTCGCTGAGCGGCCATATGGCGTCGCTGCTGGTCGACCTGCCCGGCTTTGGCGAGACCCCGCGCCCGCCGGAGGGCTGGACCACGGCCGATTATGCCGACCACATGGCCGGCTTCATCCGCGAGCATGTCGATGGTCCGATCGTCTATGTCGGCCATTCGTTCGGCGCGCGCGTCGGTCTGCGGCTGGCCGTGCGCCATCCCGAACTGCTTTCCGGGCTGGTGCTGGTGGCGGGGGCAGGCCTGCCGACGCAGCGCCCTGCCCTCCAGCGCTGGAAGGGCAAGCTGCGGCAGATGCAGTTCCGCATGCTGCGCGATCGGGCAAAGGATGAGGCTGAGCGCGAAGCCCTCGAAGCCCGCTTCGGCAGCCCCGACTATGTGCAGAGCCGCAAGCTGGGCCTGCGCGACATCTTTCTCAACGCGGTGCGCGAGGACCAGTCGCCCGACCTGCCGCGCATCACGGCACCCACCGTGGTGCTCAATGGCGCCAGAGACACCGAGACGACGCCGGAACTGGGGCGCCGGATGAGCGCCCTCATCCCCAATTCGCGCTTTTTCTGCCTGCCTGAATTCGACCATCTCGATATTCTTCATCGTGGCCGGCACATCATCGGCCTGCGGGTCAAGGAACTTGCCGGGATGAACGCAGCATGACCGGCGTCCTGATCAACCTCATCTTCCTCGTCGCGCTGGCTGGCCTGCTGGTGGTGCGCACCCGCACGCTGCTGGCCTATTTCCAGCAGGAGGAATACGATTCCACGCGCTTCCCCGGTGCGGTGTGGCGCATCCGCCTGGTCGACGTGGTCAGCAGCGCAGCAGTGATCGTCCTTGTGGGCGGCGGCATGCTCGCAGGCTGGCAGTGGCTCGGACAGTTGCTGGCTGCAGCGGTTTTCGTGGCGGTGGCGCTGCGCGAGCGGGACTACAAGTTCAAGAAGCCTCTGGTGCTGACCCCACGCGTGAAGCGCCTGGGCGTCTTGACCCTTGCCGCGCTGGCCCTCCTGGCGCTCCTGGTGCTGCTCACCCCGCTGCTGGCCGTCCTCGTCATCCAGGCGGTGCCGCTGGTAATCATGGCCGCCAATGCGGCGCTCAAGCCCCATGAAGAGCGCATCGGGCAGGCTTATGTGAATGAGGCGCGCGAAAAACTGGCGGGGTTTTCCGGCCTGCGCATCGGCATTACCGGCTCCTTTGGCAAGACCACGGTCAAGCACCTGCTGGGCCAGGTTCTCGCCATCGACCATACGCCCTTCTACAGCCGCGGCAGCATCAACACCGTCCTGGGCCTGACCCGGCATATCCGCCAGCGCCTGCAGCCGGCGCATAGCCACTTCATTGCCGAGATGGGCGCCTACCAGATCGGCTCGATCGCGCGGCTCTGCGCCTTCGTGCAGCCCGAATATGGCATCGTGACTGCCGTGGGCGATGCGCATCGCGAGCGCTTCGGTGGCGTGGAGCAGGTGGCCATCGGCAAGTCCGAGCTGGCGCAGTGGGTGTGCGAACATGGCAAGCTGCTGGTAACGACGGAGGCGGTACTGCAGCACAAGCCGTTCCGCGAGCTCTACGAGAAGCACCGCGACAAGTTCGTGGTCTGCGGCCCGAGCGACGCCGCGGACGTACAGATCGTGGAATCGCGTCTTGTCGACGGACAGCGCAGGGTGACGCTCAGGTTCAATCCGCAGGGCACGACGCTCGAACTGGCGAGCCCGATGCTGGCCAAGCATGGCGACGACAATGTCGCACTGGTCGTGGCGCTGGTGAGCCGGATCGCGCCGGAAACCCTGGGGCAGCTACCCACATTCCTGCCCGAGCTGGAACAGACGCCGCACCGGCTGGAAAAGAAGGAGCGGGTCAACAAGCCCCTGCTCCTCGACGACGCCTACAATTCCAACGAGACCGGCTTCCGCGAGGCCGTCGAGGTGCTCCGGACCCTGGCCGACGAGCGTGGCGGCAAGGCCATCCTGATCACGCCCGGCATTGTGGAACTGGGTGACGCCCATGACGCGGTGCATCGCAACCTGGGCCTGCTGTGCGGCCAGCTCTGCGATCAGGTCTATGTGGTCAATCCCGACCGGATTCCGAGCTTTGTCGAAGGCCTGCGGGCAGCGGGCAACAGGGCCGGCGTGACGCTGGTGCCGCGCTTTGCCGATGCGCTGCGCGACGCCAACCTCAACCATGCCGACCCGCGCAATGTCGTGCTCTACGAGAATGACCTGCCCGATATCCTGGAAGAAAAGCGCCTGCTCTAGGCAAAACGAAACCGGCGCCCCGTTATGGGTGCGCCGGCAGGCAGTATGATTTCGTCATGAAATACCTGGCTGGTGCCTAGATCCAGTAGGGCGCCACACCGTAATAGTCGTAGACGCGACGACCGTTTTCAGGGGTCCAGTAGTCGTTGTCGTTAGCGTCGTATTTCGGCGCCCCTTCGAGCTGCTCCTTGGTCACGTCGACCCGGTAGCCGCCCAGGGTCTCGTCGTAGTTCAGCTTGGACCAAGGCAGCGGATAATGGTCGTGGCCGATGCCGAGGAAGCCGCCGAAGCTCAGGACGGCGTAGGATACCTGGCCGCTGCGCTTCTCGACGAGAATGCGTTCGATCGAGCCGATATGCTCGCCGTTCGGGTCATAGACCTTGGTGCCTTCGACCTTGTCGGATGCGATGAGGTCGTGCGTTTCCGTGACGTCGGCATCGCGGTTGCGAATGTCATCGTAGGACATGTTCGAACTCCTCTTGGGTTGCGTGTGACAGGTCAACGTGCCCGCGCCGGGAGGAGTTCCGGGCCAGAAAAATGTGATCGCCCTGCCCCCGGAAAGCCGGCGCCGCGGAACCGTGGCATGCAGCGGCGCATTGATCCGGCGAGGGTCAGCGGACCCATAGCAAGGAGAAGCGCGATGATCTTTGACAGCCTTCGCGACCGCATGGGTGGCAATGACAAAATCACCCCCATGGGGATTGCCCACAACAGTCTCTTCACCGCCAAGGAGAAGATCGACCTGCTCAACCAGCTCAAGGCAGATGCCACGGGGGCCGGCCAGGAGGGCCAGGAACTGGGCTTCGATGCCGAGGAAATCGACCAGGCCTTGGCGGAAGTCCGCCGCGGCGTGCAGGAGGGCGTGGGGACCGAGACCGTGCTCAAGGGTGACTTCTGATGGCGACCGCCCCCAGACAACCCGAACCCACCCTCGCCAAGGTCGATCACCTGATCGATGAGAATGGCTCGCGCGTGGACGTGCCGGACGGCTCCGCGATCAAGGTCGCGGGTGAACATGAGGCGACGGTCGGCGCGACGGGGCCCACCAATTGGTGGCTCTATGGCGTCGTGGGCCTCGCCATCGTCGTTGCCGTGCTGTTCCTGATGCAGATGTTCCAGGGTGCACCGGCAACCGATGTCCAGCCCGGTACGCCTTCTTCGGAAAGCGTAGTGGCCCCGGCCACCGATCCGGCGGTTCCGGTACAGACGCCGGCGACGCCGTAAAACAGCCCTTCGCCAACAAAAAAGGCGCGACCCGGAGGTCGCGCCTTTCGCTTATGGCAGCGGATCAGCCGTTGATCGGCGCGATCTGGATCTCGACGCGGCGGTTCTGCGCGCGCCCGGCCTCGGTCGCGTTGGAGGCGATGGGCGAGGTCTCGCCCTTGCCTTCGATATAGAAGCGGCGCT
>JADKLW010000041.1_pt1 | contig 29411 bp, 26 predicted proteins | sample 8641881 | NCBI WGS metagenome assembly JADKLW01 (sample SAMN16272185, study PRJNA661076) | feces metagenome | isolation source: fecal sample from diarrhoea affected cattle B | host: Bos taurus | place: South Africa: Lokaleng Village, Mahikeng | collected 2019-09 | reverse complement strand
ACTCGTGCTGGGTCTGCTGTAGCGTGTGCTCGTTCTGTTGCAAAACTTTTTCTGCATAAGCGCGCTGCTGTTCGGTATGGTCAAGCTGCTGGGAATACCAGGCCCCGGCTGCACCAATACGCTGAATCGGCAGACGCGACAGCCATTTATGCATGACCTGCTGGCGCCACTGCAAATGGTGGTGAGCATGCTCATCGCCTTGAAGCTGAGAGCGGTCGTTGTAACGGTAAATAGCGCTGCAGCCAGGTACATGCACAAAGCTAGTGTGCATACTGACTTGAAGCCAAAAGTCCCAGTCCTCTAAAACAGGCAAGGTTTCATCAAAGCGACAGCCATGCTTAGTTATCAGACTAAGCGCAAAAAGTACGCTATGGATGGGAAAAATATTCGTAAAAATCAAGCGCTGACTTTGGTAAGGGCGGTCGTAGCGCAGGACCTCCTGACCCTGGAGATTGACGACTTGGGTATCGGTATGTGCAGCGTACATATTGCCCTGCTGACGCAAGACTTGCACCAACTTATCAATATGACCAGGGGCAAAAATATCGTCGTCGTCCAGAAAAACGCAATATTGTCCTTGCGCATGGTCTAAAGCAGCATTGGCTGCCTGAGGGCGTGTGAGGGGGCGCTGCAGGCAGACCCAACGCGCCTGATGCGGCAAGGCATCGAACCAAGCTGGTGGCTGCGAATCGCCATGCGCCGCCACGACGATGATTTCCAACTGCGGATAACTTTGCGCGCATACGCTGGCGATGGCCTGTTCCAAGCGTGAATCGCCGACTGTACGGATCAGCACGCTGACCAACGGCAAATCCTGCGGCACGATGGCTTGGCCACGCTGGTGCAGAAACAGTGGATCCAGTGCAGGCAATAGCGCAGACCAGCCTTGCTGAGCCAGGGGCAACCACTGAAAACCTTCGGCCGCCTGTACTTGCGGTCCCAGGGTGAGGGCGCGAAAGTGGTTCAACGCGGCAATCCGACTGCTGTAGGGTTGCACCTCCTCCTGCGAGCTAAAGGCTTGCATGGCCTGCATCTTTTGTGCCTGCACGCTAGCGATGTCTACCAGATGCGTGCAATGCACCAACGCCGTGCCCGACTCGTAAAAGCACAGGTCCACAGGTCGGGGCAACTGCACAAGACTCCACAGTGCAGACAGCGCACAAGCCTGATGATCGGGGTGAGGCTCATGCAAAGCGGGCACCAGCAGCAAATCTGCTTGATGTGCTTGCACATAGTCAGCAATGCGCTGCACCAGCTCTGGGGTACAGCGCAGGTTACGATCAGGCAAATGCCAAAAATCCAAGGCATAGCCACCCAACACAGCGGCAGCGGCCTGGCTTTCTACCTGGCGCTGGATAACCTCGCCCTGGGCCTGACCACCGGTGAGTACGACCACCTGAGCGTGTACGCCGCGCTGGGCCCACAACGCCAAAAGTCCTGCGCAACCAAACACCTCATCGTCGGGATGAGGTGCCAGCAGGACAGGCCTGTGAAATTGCTCTAGGGGAAAAGGCTGGGGGAAGGTCTTTGCCTCAAACAACCGGTCTTGCATGGGCACAGCTACCCTCAGATAAAAACGGATGATTGTAGCAGTTGCAGACCGACGCAAGCGCAACTGTGTATTTGCAGCTGCCCCCTTACACAGCCAAAAGCGATAGATCAGCCACCCGGTTCATGGCTTCATGCAATGTAGCCAGCAGCCCCAGGCGGTTGTGCTTCAATGCCTCGTCTTGCGCATTCACCATGACGTGTTCAAAGAACGCATCCACAGGCGCACGCAAGGCTGCCAACGTTTGCAAGCTGGCCGTGTAATCACCCGCTTCAAACTGCTGCTGCGCCTTGGGGGCTACGGCTTGCAACGCAGCAAACAGGTCTTTTTCAGCCTGCTCGGCCAACAGCGCCTCGTTCACCTGAGGTTGTACTTCGATTTCAGCTTTCTTCAGGATGTTACCCACGCGCTTGTTGGCTGTGGCCAAGGCCTGCGCTTCAGACAGGGCAGCAAAGGCACGCACAGCGTCCAGGCGCTTTTGCACATCGGCCAGACGCTGTGGGCGCAGGGCCATGACGGCTTCGACTTCCTGGGCGCTAAAGCCTTGCTCGCGCAGGCTGCCAGACAGGCGGTCGTAGATGAAGTCCAGCAATGCAGGTGTAGCGTCTTGGATTTTGTCGCCAAAGGCGGGCAAGGCGCTGTTCAGTAAACCTTGCAGATCCAGAGGCAGGTCTTTTTCCACCAGCATCCGGATCACGCCCAGCGCATGGCGGCGCAGTGCGAATGGATCGCGATCCCCCGTGGGCAGGTTGCCAATACCGAACATACCGACCAAGGTTTCCAGTTTGTCGGCCAGCGCGACCACCACGCCTGCTTGGCCGCGGGGCAGTGTGTCACCGGCAAAACGAGGCTTGTAGTGGTCTTCAATGGCATCGGCCACGGCCGCATCCAGGCTGTCGTTCAGGGCGTAATAACGGCCCATGGTGCCTTGCAATTCAGGGAATTCTCCGACCATGTCAGTGACCAAGTCGGTCTTGGCCAGCATGGCGGCCTGATCGGCCTGCTGCACCAGTCGCGCATCGCCCAGTTGCTGGGCAATCGCCTTGGCAATGGCGCGCACGCGCTCCACGCGTTCGCCCTGGGTACCCAGCTTGTTGTGGTACACCACCTTGCCTAAACCTTCAACGCGGCTTTCCAGCGTTTTCTTGCGGTCCTGGTCAAAGAAGAACTTGGCATCGGCCAGACGGGGGCGCACGACGCGTTCGTTGCCTTCAATGACAGCCGATGCGTCTTGCGGCGTGATGTTGCTGACAATCAAGAACTGGTGCGTCAGCTTGCCTTGCGTATCCAGCAAGGGGAAGTACTTCTGATTGGCCTTCATGGTCAGAATCAGGCATTCCTGCGGCACGTTCAGGAACTCTTGTTCGAATTCACACACCAGCACATTGGGGCGCTCGACCAGCGCAGTCACTTCGTCCAGCAGGGCATCGTCTTCAATGGGGCGCACACCGCCGCCCACACGCTCAGCGGCAGCTTGCAACTGGCGCACGATGTCAGCACGGCGCTCGGTAAAGCTGGCGACCACGGCACCCTCTTCGCGCAGTTGCTCGGCGTAGCTGTCGGCGTTTTGAATGACGACGGGGCTCACCTTGGCTTCAAAGCGGTGGCCTTGGGTGGCGTTGCCGGCGGTCAGTCCCAGCGTCTTTACGCTGACCAGCACTTGCGTGCCATGCATGACCACCAGACCGTGTGCAGGACGCACAAAGTTCACGCTGCTCCAGCCGTCTTGCAACTGGTAGCGCATCACCTTGGGGATGGGCAGTTTGGCAATGGTTTCGTCCAGCGCTTTTTGTACACCATCGGCCAGCACCACGCCTTTGGCGGTGGAGGCGTAGAACAGGGCTTCAGCTTTGCCTTCACCTTCGCGCTGGAGGTGGGCGACGGCAGATGCGTCAGCACCCAGCGCCGCGAGCTTTTTGAGCAGTGCGGGCGTGGGCTTGCCTTCAGCATCCAGACCCACCGCTACGGGCATCAGCTTTTGCGAGATGGCTTTGTCTTCGGCCTGGGGCAGCACATCGGTGATGTGCGCGGCCAAGCGACGGGGCGAGGCATACGCTGTCAAGCGCGCAGTGCTGGAAGCCAGCAAACCCTGCGCCTTCAGTTGCTCGAACAGGACGCCAGCAAAGGCATCACCCAGCTTTTGCAGTGCCTTGGGTGGCAGCTCTTCAACAAACAGTTCTACAAGAAGATTCGATGCGTTCATAGTATTTTGATAGCTCCCAGCCCTTGTTGAATAAGGGCTAGAGGCTTATTTGTTTAGTAATGGAAGCAGCCGCTCAAGCGGCCTTCTTGCTGTGCTGCTCGGCAGCCTTGGCCATGTCGGCGAGCACTTCTTCAGCGTGTGCTTTGGGTGCCATGGGGAAACCCAGGCGCGCGCGGCTGTCCAGATAGCTCTTACCCACGGCGCGGGCCAAGTTGCGGATGCGGCCAATGTAAGCGGCGCGTTCCGTCACCGAGATGGCGCCCCGAGCGTCCAGCAGGTTGAACGTATGGCCGGCCTTGAGCACTTGCTCATAGGCAGGCAGCGCCAACTGGGCTTCGATCAGCTTGCCAGCGGTGACTTCGTGCGCCGTGAAAGCGCTGAACAGGAAGTCCACATTGGAGTGGTCGAAGTTGTATGTGGACTGCTCCACCTCGTTCTGGTGGTACACGTCGCCGTAACTCAGTCCGTCGGTCCATGTCAGGTTGTAGACGTTGTCCACGCCTTGCAGGTACATGGCCAGACGCTCCAGGCCGTAGGTGATCTCGCCCGTTGCGGGCTTGCAATCAATACCTGCCACTTGCTGGAAGTAGGTGAACTGCGTCACTTCCATGCCGTTGAGCCAGACTTCCCAGCCCAGACCCCATGCGCCCAGCGTGGGGTTTTCCCAGTCGTCTTCGACAAAGCGGATGTCGTTTTTCTTCAGATCAAAGCCCAGTGCTTGCAGCGATCCCAGGTACAACTCCAGAATGTTGTCAGGTGCTGGCTTCAACACCACCTGAAACTGGTAGTAGTGCTGCAGGCGGTTGGGGTTCTCGCCATAACGGCCATCTTTGGGGCGGCGGCTGGGTTGTACGTAGGCCGCCTTCCATGGCTCAGGGCCAATGGCACGCAGGAAAGTGCCGGTGTGCGAGGTGCCTGCGCCAACTTCCATGTCATAGGGCTGGAGCAGTGCGCAGCCGTGGTCGGCCCAGTAGGACTGCAATTTCAGAATGATTTGTTGGAAGGTCAGCATGACTTCAGAAAATGTTCTTGGCTGCACAAGCTAAAAGCTGCGCTGGCGCATAAGGAGGGTGTTCGATGCGTGCCAACTGGGCACAGCAAGGTGTCGCGCACGGGCGCGTGAACCGACGATTCTAGGCGCCTGCGTCCGAATTTTCTCTGGCTGGCAAGGAGACTATGTAAAGCAACTTGGGTTAACTTAAAAAAAGTAGCTACCTGCCCTAGTAAACGCACGCTTTCAAGATGTTTTATATCCAACATCCAGTAAACCCTAGGGCATGCAGCTATATTTTTTGAAAGCCAGCCCTCCACATATGCCCATAAGCAAATAAAACGGCAGCCATGCAGCTGCCGTTTTATGTTTGGGAAGTTTTTGTTGCGTTTTAAGCCGTAAAGACTTCCGCCTGCCTCAACGCAGGTTGCTTGCTGTCTTTCTCAGACAGCAGAAAATCCATGCCCAGATCGGGCCATTGAATGCCGATGTCTGCATCGTTCCATGCCATGCCACGGTCTGACTGCGGCGCGTAGTAGTTGGTGGTCTTGTACATGAAATCAGCGGTGTCGCTGAGCACGACAAAACCATGCGCAAACCCCGGCGGAATCCAGAACTGCTTGTGGTTGTCTTCGGTCAACGTTTCGCCCACCCATTGCCCAAACGTGGGAGAGCCCTTACGGATATCCACCGCCACATCCCATACTGCGCCACGCGTCACACGCACCAGCTTGCCTTGCGCATGGGGGGGCAGCTGGTAGTGCAGGCCACGCAGCACGCCTTTGCTGGAGCGGCTGTGGTTGTCCTGCACAAACTCGAAGTTCGTTCCCGTGGCCTGGTTGAAGGCTTGCTGGTTAAAGCTCTCCAGAAAGAACCCGCGTGCGTCCCCGAAGACCTTGGGCTCTACCACCATCACATCGGCAATCGCGGTGGGTGTAACTTTCATCGCACAGCACCTTTGAGGCATTGCATCAGGTACTTGCCGTAGCCATTCTTGAGCAGCGGCTGGGCCAGCTTTTCCAGCTGCGCAGCGTCAATCCAGCCTGAACGGTAGGCAATTTCTTCCGGGCATGCCACCTTCAGGCCTTGGCGCTGCTCCAGCGTGGCAATGAATTGGCCTGCTTCAAGCAGGCTGTCGTGCGTGCCCGTATCCAGCCACGCATAGCCACGGCCCATCAGCTGTACGCTGAGCTGTTCTTGCTCCAGATACAACTTGTTCAGATCGGTAATTTCGAGTTCACCGCGCACCGAAGGCTGGAGCGACTTGGCCAACTCCACAACTTGGTTGTCGTAGAAATACAGGCCCGTGACCGCATAGTTGGACTTGGGCTGGGCAGGTTTTTCTTCCAGCGACAGCACCTTGCCTTGTGGGTCGAACTCGGCCACGCCATAGCGCTCCGGATCGTGCACATGGTAGGCAAAAACGGTGGAGCCTGTGGTCTGGGCGCTGGCGTTTTCCAGCAGATGCTGGAAATCGTGGCCGTAGAAAATATTGTCCCCCAGCACCAGAGCGCTGGGCGCACCATTGAGGAAAGCTTCACCAATGATGAAGGCCTGCGCCAAGCCATCCGGGCTGGGTTGCACGGCGTATTCGAGCTTCAAGCCCCACTGGCTGCCGTCGCCCAGCAGCTGCTCAAAGCGCGGAGTGTCCTGGGGAGTGCTGATGATCAAAATCTCACGAATACCGGCGAGCATCAGCGTGCTCAGCGGGTAGTAAATCATGGGCTTGTCATAGACCGGCAACAGCTGCTTGCTGATGGCCAGAGTGGCAGGGTGCAGGCGTGTGCCGGAGCCGCCCGCCAAGATGATGCCTTTGCGTGCTTGTGTCATAGGGTGGTTTTTTACAAGATTTCTTGCAGCATGCGCGCTACGCCATGCTGCCAATCGGGAAGCTGCAAGCCAAAGTTGGTTTGCAGCTGGGATGTATTCAGGCGCGAGTTCAGGGGCCGCCGTGCAGGGGTCGGAAAAGCACTGGTGGGCACCGGCTCAATGCTCTGCACTTTCAGCTCCAGCGCAGGCTGTTGCTGGCGCGCAGTGTTGACCACAAACTGCGCATAGGCATGCCAGGTCGTCTCACCGCCTGCCACGCAGTGGTACAGCCCCAGATGCTCAGGGTGCTGCGCCACATGGCGAATGGCATGCGCCGTCACATCGGCCAGCAAATCCGCACCCGTGGGCGCGCCAAACTGGTCATTGATGACAGTGAGTGTCTCGCGGTCCTTGGCCAGACGCAGCATGGTCTTGGCAAAGTTGGCGCCACGTGCGGCATACACCCAACTGGTGCGAAAGATCAGGTAACGGCAGCCGCTGGCAGCAATCAGTTGCTCGCCTTCCAGCTTGGTCTGGCCGTAGACAGACAAAGGCGCCACAGCAGCTTGCTCATTCCGCGCGGCGTCTCCGCTGCCGTCAAACACATAGTCGGTGCTGTAGTGCACCAGCAGTGCGCCCAACGCCTTGGCTTCCTGCGCCAAGACACCGGGGGTGGTGGCATTGAGCAGACGTGCCAGCTCTGGCTCGCTCTCGGCTTTGTCCACCGCCGTGTGAGCAGCCGCGTTGACGATCACATCCGGACGCACGCTGCGTAAGGTCTGTGCCATGCCTTCGGGATTGGAGAAATCGCCGCACAGGTCTTGGCTGTCATAGTCCAAACTAATGACCTCACCTAAGACCGACAGACTGCGTTGCAACTCCCAACCGACCTGGCCACCGCGGCCCAAAAGCAAAATCCGCATTCCGCCCCCCTTAGTTGCTGGTTGCGCTGTATTGTTTTTGTACCCAGTCGCGGTAGCTGCCCGACTGCACGTTGGCCACCCATTCAGGGTTGTCCAAATACCACTGCACCGTCTTGCGGATGCCCGTGTCAAAGGTTTCAGCAGGCTTCCAGCCCAGTTCACGCTCAATCTTGCGTGCATCAATGGCATAGCGGCGGTCGTGGCCTGGGCGATCCGTCACATAAGTGATCTGTTCCACATACGATTTGCCATCGCTACGCGGGCGCATCTCGTCGAGCAAGGCACATACCGTTTTGACGATGTCGATGTTGGCTTTTTCGTTCCAGCCGCCCACGTTGTAGGTCTCGCCCAGCTTGCCTGCCTCCAGCACGCGGCGGATGGCACTGCAATGGTCGCGCACATACAGCCAGTCGCGGATTTGCTGACCATCGCCATAAATCGGCAATGGCTTGCCCGCCAGGGCATTGACGATCATCAGCGGGATCAATTTTTCAGGAAAATGCAGCGGGCCGTAGTTGTTGCTGCAATTGGTGGTCAGCACCGGCAGGCCATAGGTGTGGTGCCACGCACGCACCAAGTGGTCCGACGCCGCCTTGGAGGCCGAGTACGGGCTGTTGGGCTCGTAGTTGTTGTTTTCCGTGAAGGCAGGATCGGTGGCACTCAAGGTGCCATAAACCTCATCAGTGGAGACGTGCAAAAAGCGGAAATTGGTTTTGGCATCGCCCTGCAAGCCATTCCAGTAGGCGCGGACCGCTTCGAGCAAACGGAAGGTGCCGACCACGTTGGTCTGAATGAAATCTTCCGGCCCATGGATGGAACGATCCACATGGCTTTCTGCAGCAAAGTTAATAACAGCGCGAATCTGGTGCTTGGCCAGCAAATTACCGATGACTTCACCATCTCCAATATCCGCTTGCACGAACACATGGCGTGCATCGCCTTGCAAGCTGGCCAAGTTTTCCAGGTTGCCAGCGTAAGTTAATTTATCAACGTTCACGACGGGCTCGCCCGTAGCAGCGATCCAGTCCAAAACAAAATTCGCGCCAATAAAGCCTGCGCCGCCGGTAACAAGAATCATGGGAAATTTTTCATAAAAAAGAGTGGAGTTTAGCGCCTCTCACATTCGTTGCTGAGAGCGGTCACTGACCAAAATTTTTGCTTGTCGTTATTTCCAGCGCTCTTTGGCCATCACCAGCAGGCCTTCAAAGATCAGGTTATCCACCAGTTCAAAAGGACGTGTCATGCTGGGCACCATTTTCCAGCCTGCCCCCCCTGCCATGACACAGGCGGGCTCCATGCTGCAGTGCAAATACAGGTGCTGGTACATGCGCTCTACCGCCCCTGCAATCGCGTAGGTGCCGCCGCTGGTCAGTGCATCGCTGGTGTTCTTGGGAAAGGGCGTGACAGAGCCCGTCGGCACATGCAGCCCTGCGGTACCACTTTCCAGTGCCCGCAGCATGATGCCGTGGCCCGGCAAAATCAAGCCACCCAGAAAATTGCCATGGGTATCCAGGGCATCCACAGTCACCGCCGTTCCCACCATCACCACGATCAGGGGTCGCTCGGGGCCGCGCTGCAAGATGTGGTGGCGTGCGCCAATCATGGCCACCCACCGGTCTGCGCCCAAGCGCAGCGGCATTTCGTAGCCGTTGGTGACGCCGGCTTCCTGCGTGGAGGGGACAACCCACTTGGGCTCCAAGTCCCAGCCCACCATCAGCTCCATTTGATCGTGTACACGCCGGCGTGCCGTTTCGCCTGCCACGACGCAGCCCAGCATGCGTGTAGGTGCAGGCAGCTTGCTCCAAGGGCCTTCGGCCAGGCGCTCAATGTGCTCTAGAAACTCGGCGCCATGCGCCATCAAGGCTGCGCCGGGATGGGGTGCGTCATACATTGCCCACTTCAGGCGGGTGTTGCCGATATCGATGGCCAGAAAAGTCATGGGCGGGATTATCCGGAGTTTTACTTTGCTAGTGGCACGCTTTTGGCCGCCAAAGCGATGCAGCGCACGAATAAAGTGCAAATTGTCAAAAATCGAGACGTAGGAAGTGTCTGGCCTTGCTCCACAGCGGTTTCCCTTTACATTGTCCCTGGTACGTTTAAGCACCTTACAACCTTTAGGAGTTATGCAATGGGCCTATTTAGTTTCATCAAGGAAGCCGGAGAAAAACTGTTTGGCGGCAAAGAAGCGCAGGCAGCCACGCCTGCCGCTGCCTCACAAGACGACTTGAACGGCAAGGCCGCATCAGCGATCCAGACTTACATCGGCACTCAAAATCTGGGCGTGAGCAACCTGCAAGTGAGTTACGACGGTAACCAGGGCAAGGTCACGGTCAAGGGCGAAGCACCTACCCAGGCAGCCAAGGAAAAAGTAACTTTGTGCTGCGGTAATGTCGCCAGCGTCACTTCCGTCGATAACCAGATGACGGTGACCAATCCTGAGCCAGAGGCCCAGTACCACGATGTGGTGCGCGGTGATACCTTGTCCGCTATTGCCAAAAAGTACTATGGCGATGCCAACAAGTACCCCGCTATTTTTGAGGCGAACAAGCCCATGTTGAGCCACCCTGACAAGATCTACCCTGGCCAAAAACTGCGGATTCCTACCCTGTAAACCAGCGCTAATCAGCAAAAAGGCTCCTTTCGGAGCCTTTTTTATATTTGCAGGTGCGTCTTTATTGGTGCCAGGGCAGGCCCTGTTTGCGCCATCCGCCCAGGTTGCCGCGCTGGCCGCTGGCATCCACCTCGCCCTCAAAGCCTTCAAGAATGTTGTAGGCCTCAAAGCCTAGTTGCGCTGCACGGGTAGCGGCAGCGACAGAGCGCACACCGCTGCGGCACAACAGCACCACTTTCCCCCCGGCTGATACTGCGGCTTGCAACTGGGCATCAAAAGTAGGGTTCGGTGCCATGCCCGGCCACTGCTTCCAGGCGATGGCTATGGCGCCCGGCACTTTGCCGACCCAGTCGCGCTCTGCATCGGTACGGACATCGACCAATACCGCGTGGCCTGATTGCGCCCACTCCCATGCCAACGGTGCAGGAATGTCTCCTGCGTAAGCTTTCGATGGGGTCATGCCCAAAACAGATAAGGTTTCAGCCATTACAAGCTCCTCCACAAAACAAGCCGAGTGTGTCATAAGCTGGATGCCACGCTAAAAATTTTCAATAAAAGGAGCACACCGCCCTTGTGGATGAAGGAATTCAGCTAAAAAACACTTCGAGACCCTTTAAACACAAGGGCCAAGCGCTACAACTATTTACAGAACCCACTCTGGTGCGGGTTGCTGGCGCAATTCGGCACGCAGTGTGGCGTAGTCAGGGCACACGGATTGCACCACCGCCCAAAAGCGCGGGCTGTGGTCCATCACGCGCAGGTGCGACAGCTCATGGATCACCACGTAGTCCAGCACGGGCAATCGGTAATGCAGCAAACGCCAGTTGAGCATGATGCTGCCATCCGTCTTGGCGCTGCCCCAGCGCGTACGCGCATTGGACAGCCGCAGGTTACGCCACTGCACGGCCAGCGCTGGTGCAAAGTGCTGCAGCCGTTGTTGAAAGAGATCGCGCGCGTGCCGCAACCACCATGCCGCCACCGCTGTGCGCACGCTGCTGGGACTGGCCTCCTCGGACAGTGGCAGGTGCAGCACCCAGCGGTCTTGGGCCACTGGCAGCAACTCCCCCGCACGCGCGGCGGCAGGGTGCAGATACAGCTGCACAATTCCCCCCAAATACGGCAAGCAACTGCCGTGCTGCCATTGAATGCTGGGGGTTTGCTGCACCCGCGTTTCCCGTTCACCGAGCTTGGCGATCACCCAGCGCGCTTTGTCTTGCAGCACCGATTCAATCTGCACCATGCTGGCGCGCAGCGGCGCACGTACCGTCAGGCCTTGCGCACTGACTTCCAGACCAATACTGCGGCGACTGCTGCGCACCAACAAATAAGCCACGCGGCTGGCCCCCAGTGGAGCAGTGTGCGTGGCTTGCGGGTGGAGATGCTCCAAGGCGCTCAAGCTGGGTCACTGCCTTTGCTGGGAGCTGTGGGATAGGCTTGCGGATCGAGCCGTTGCATTTCACTTTCGATCCAAGCCTGCACTTCTTCCATCAACTCTTCATGTTTGCGGCCCGTCGTCTCAATTTGCGGTCCCACCGAGACATCCACCACGCCCGGAGTTTTCACAAACGCTTTGCGCGGCCAGCATTTGGCGGAAGTGACGGCAATCGGCACCACAGGCACGCCAGACATGATGGCCAGACGCGTGGCGCCAGACTTGTACTCACCCACTTCTCCGCGCGCTATGCGGGTGCCTTCAGGAAACATGATGACCCAAATGCCTTGCGCCAAGAGGCGCTTGCCCTGCTCTACCACCTTATGGAAAGCGCGCGAGCCATGCTTGCGGTCAATGTGGATCATGTCCAGACTGCCAATCGACCAACCAAAGAAGGGAATGCTCAGCAACTCCTTCTTGAACACATAGGCCAAAGCGCGCGGCATGATGGCCGGCATTAAAAACGTCTCATAGGTGGACTGGTGCTTGCACAGCAGCACCACGCCTTGCTGCGGATCTGTGGGCAGGTTCTCCATACCCTGTACGCGGTACTTAACGCCGCAAAACCAGCCTGCACTGTCCACACTGAGCTTGAGCCACGCACGCGCAATCGTCCAGCGTGCGGCAGGTGAGCCGCCGAACAGGCGCACCACCAAAATCAGCAAGGTGTAGGGAATGACCGTGATCACCATCCACAGTAGATGAATCAACGAGCGTAAAAATGACATAAAACACGTCCTTGGAGATGGCCCGTAAGCCAAGCAATGCACAGCTAGGCACCCCACGGAGCCTTTGGTGCATTGCAAATATCAAATCGCTGGTGACGCCTGCAAGGGCGCGGGCGGCGGTGTCTGCACATCCGGCGCTAGCGCATCAGCCAGGGCACTCCAGTCTTGGTACTGCATGACATGTGCCCAAGGCGCAGGCAATGCAGCGGTATCTGGCAGCGCCATCCATACCAGATTGGCGCCCATGCTCTCTCCCGCTGCAAGGTGTACGAGCTCTTGCCCAATCACCCACACTTCGTGCGGCTCTGCACCATAACGCGCCGTAATTTGCTGCAGCAAACCGGGAGCTGGCTTGCGGCAACTGCACCTGTCTTCCGGTGTATGCGGGCAAAAGAAAGCCGCCTCCACGCGTGCGCCGGCATTGGCCAGCTCGCGCTGCATGCGCGTGTGAATGGCATTGAGTTCCGTGACATCAAAGCTGCCACGTCCCAAACCTGGCTGGTTACTCGCCAAAGCTACATGCCAGCCAGCGCGGTTGAGCTGGGCAATCGCATCCAGCACGCCGTCTTGCGGCCGCCAGTCTTGCAACGCAACGATGGAGTCTTCGCCCTCAGCATTGAGAGTGCCTATGCGGTCCAAGATGGCAAGTTTCATAAACGCATTGCGCTCCAGCGCACAGGCTGTAGTTCACCAACAAAAAAAGCGGCATCACAATGGCTGATACAACATCAGCCACTGCAAGCCGCTCTGCGAGAGATTAAGCCCCAGTCCAGCGACGCAGCGCCACCGAAGCGTTCGTACCCCCAAAGCCAAAGCTGTTGGAGAGCACAGTGGTCAAGTCTGCATCACGCGTCTTGGTCACAAGGGGCATATCAGCCAAAGCCGCGTCTGGAGTCTCCACATTCACGGAGCCTGCAATAAAGCCCTTGTTGAGCATGATCAAGCAGTAGATAGCTTCTTGCACGCCGGTAGCACCCAGTGAGTGCCCTGTCAGCGACTTGGTAGACGAGAACGGCGGCACTTTGTCGCCAAACAGCGTTTGCATGGCGCGCACTTCTTGCATGTCGCCCACAGGGGTCGAAGTGCCGTGGGTGTTGATGTAGTCAATAGGGCCATCTACGGTTTCCATGGCTTGCTTCATGCAAGCTACAGCTCCGTCACCCGAAGGTGCCACCATGTCTTCGCCGTCCGAGGTGGCACCAAAGCCCACCACTTCCGCCAAGATATTGGCACCGCGAGCCACCGCGTGCTCCAGGCTCTCCAGCACCACAGCGCCGCCGCCGCCCGCAATGACAAAGCCATCACGGTCAGCGTCATAGGCACGGGCAGCCTTCTCGGGCGTTGCGTTGTACTTGCTGGACATGGCCCCCATGCCATCAAACAGCAGCGACATGCCCCAAGACAGCTCTTCACCGCCGCCAGCAAACATGACGTCCTGCATGCCCCAGGCAATTTGCTGAGCGGCTGCGCCGATGCAGTGCGCCGATGTCGAGCACGCAGAGGTGATCGAGTAATTGATGCCCTTGACCTTGAAATTGGTCGCCAAGCACGCGGACACGGTAGAGCTCATGCAGCGCGTGACCTGATAAGGGCCTACACGGCGGATGCCCTTTTCACGCAGCGTATCTGCCGCTTCAATCTGGTTGGCAGGCGAGCCGCCACCTGAACCCATGATCAGGCCCGTACGCGGATTGCTCACCATTTCAGGGGTCAAGCCAGCTTGGGCAATCGCATCTTCCAAGGCGATTTGCGCATATGCGGCAGCATCGCCCATGAAGCGAAGTTGCTTGCGGTCGATGCGGGCTTCCACGTCGATCTCGGGAATTCCAGCCACTTGGCTGCGCATGCCCAGTTCAGTGAACTTGGGCATGGCTTTGATACCTGAGCGACCTTCCCGCAGAGAAGTCTCCACAGTGGCCAAGTCGTTACCAATGCACGAGACAATGCCCGCACCCGTGATCACTACGCGTTTTTTCATGCCTGTGTCCCTTGCGCATCACCTTCGCGCAGGAACAAACCTACGCGCAGGTCGTTGGCCACATAAATTTCCTTGCCATCGGCAAACAAACGTGCATCGCCAATAGCCATATTGAGCTTGCGTTTGATGACGCGCTTGATGTCAATTTCGTAGCGAACCAGCTTGACGTCAGGGCCGACTTCGCCAGTGAATTTGACCTCGCCAGCGCCCAGCGCACGGCCTCGACCTGGCAGTTGCAACCAGGTGAGGTAAAAACCGATGAGTTGCCACATGGCATCCAAGCCCAGGCAACCGGGCATGACGGGGTCATCTTGAAAGTGGCACTTGAAGAACCACAAATCAGGGTTGACATCCAGTTCTGCCACGATCTTGCCCAGTCCATGCTCACCGCCATCTTCAGAGATGTGGGTGATGCGATCGAACATCAGCATGGGAGGCAAAGGTAAACGCCCGCTATCGGGCTTGAACAGCTTGCCCTCACCAGAGGCAATCAATTGTTCGTAGGAAAAAGAATCGGCCATTTTCTAACTTGCTCCGCAGCGGCAATACCGCCACTTAGTTTCTCGTGTGTGTAATCGCCACAGTTTATACACGTGCAACGAACGCCGCACATTATCGAAGTTCAGCATGTACTTATCGATAGAAAGCCAATGCAAAACCCAACAAACTGATCAATGACACAGTTTTTACCCACTGTTTGACGAACAACGTGCAGCGTAACCAGCGACTATGACGAGGCACAGCAGCCCTAAAGGCCAAAGACCTAACCAGGCTACCCAGCGCGCATAGGGGGTCAGTTCCTCACGGCCTTGAACCTCTGCAAGCAGCACACCTTGTGTATGCGAGGGCAAAGCAGCCATCACCACACCGCGGTGATCAATAGCCACTGTTGCACCTGTATTGGTCGCACGCAGCATGGGACGCTCGAACTCCAAGGCACGCATGCGACTGATATGCAAATGCTGGTCAATCGCTACGCTGTCACCAAACCACGCAATGTTGCTAATGTTGACCAATACAGTTGGCGCAATCAGAGGGTCTCTAAAACGTGCGCCAATTTCTTCGCCAAACAAATCTTCATAGCAAATGTTGGGGGCCCAACGCTCCCCACGCCAAACCATGGATGGCTGTCCGACGCTGCCACGTTCAAAATCGCCCAAAGGAATGTTCATCATCTGAACAAACCAATGAAAAAGCGGTGGAATGAACTCGCCAAACGGCACCAGATGGTGCTTGTCATACCGATATTCTGGCATTTCCTCTGCCATCCAGCCAATGACCGAGTTGGTATAGCCCTGTTTTTCATCCCCTAAAGGAATACCAATCAACGCGGCATGCTTGCCCTCGCTAGCACGGTAAGCGCTGCTGACTGCGTCTAAATAACCCTCTGGCAATTGCTGCGGCAATAAAGGCAGTGCAGTTTCAGGCGCAATCACCAGTTCGGCTTGCGGTTCCAGCAATTGCTGTCCATACCAAGTCAGCGCATTGACGATGCCGCCACTGGGTATGAATTTTTCATCCTGTGGAATGTTGCCTTGCAACAAAGCAACCTTTACCGGCTCATGCAGCCCCCGTCCTTGCGCTTGCTGCTGTGTCCAGGTGGCCGCGCCTGTGGCACAGACCAGCAGGGCGACGCCTCCCCAAGCACCAAGCGACAATGTGCGCTGGCGAAACAACTGCGCCAAAAACATGGCAATGCCTGCAGCCAACGCGCCAGTGCCATAGACCCCGACCCAACGAGGCCAGGCAGACAAAGGCCCGTCAACGTGCGCATAACCCCCGCCCCCCCAAGGAAAGCCAGTAAACAGCGTGCCACGCACCAGCTCTGCCAACGTCCACAGCGCAGCAAACAAGAAGACGGTGTGAAAACCCTGGCTGCGCCAACGCTGCCACACCCCCATTGCCAGCGCGTACAAAGTCCCTAGAAAAGCCGCCAGTGCCAGCACTGCCAACACGGCCAACGGAGCTGGCAAACCCCCATAGGTGTGCATGGAGATGAAAAGCCACCAGAAGGTGCCCGCCATCCAGGCCGTGGCATATACCCATGTCAGCGCCGCTGCTTGCTGCCCGCTGCGCGCCCGCAAAAGCGCCACACACAATCCGGTCAGTGAAAGCAGCTGGAGCCACCACAAGGCTTGTCCTGTGCTGGGCCAAGCCAAGGCGGCTGCATGCAATCCGCCAGCAGCGGCCATTAACACAGACCACAGCCAGACAGGCTGCAGGGGACGGGATGCGGGCGCCGCTCTAGCGATGCTCATGCAGCCTCGCCCTCCAGGGCTTCATCCATGCGCGTTACCTGAAACCAGCGCACGGCACCGCCCTTGACATGCAGCACCACGAACCGCAGACCTGCAAACTCCCACACTTCGGAGCGCCTGGGCATGTAGCCCATGGAATGGCTGATCAGACCGCCGATGGTGTCGAACTCCTCGCCTTCCATGGCCGATGTCAGATCGACTTCAAAGAACGACTGCACCCGTTCGAGCAAAGTGTCCCCCGCCACACGGTAGGTGTTGTCGGCCAGCGCAAAGATGTCGCCGTCTTCGGTGGGAATATCGAATTCATCCTCGATTTCCCCTACGATTTCTTCCAGCACATCTTCCATGGTGACCAAACCCGCAACGCTGCCAAATTCATCAATCACGATGGACAAGTGGTTGCGGTTGCCGCGAAATTCACGCAGCAAGTCATACAGGCCTTTGGTTTCTGGAACAAACGTCACAGGGCGTATCAACGCACGCAGTTTGAGGGTGGGTGACCGCTGGAGCTTGAGCAAATCCTTGGTCATCAAAATGCCAACGATATTGTCACGCTCGCCATCAAACACCGGAAAGCGTGAATGCGCGGTGCGAATGACCTGCACCAGCAACTCGTCAAAGTCAGCGTTGATGTCCAGCACGTCCATGCGTGGCGCTGCCACCATGATGTCGCTGGCAGTGCGGTCGGCCATGCGGATGACGCCTTCCAGCATGACGCGGGCCTCAGTGCCAATCACGTCGTTGCCTTCGGCTTGCGCCAACATCTCGATCAGTTCATCTTTGGAATCGAGCCCCGGATGAACGAATTCGATGATTTTTTGCAGGAAAGAGCGCTTGTCTTCGCGCTCAGCTTGGCGCGCAGGATGCGGGTCAGACACAGTTCTTCAGTGCAGGACATGCAGTAGTGAATAAGAGCGCAAGGATAGCGGATTCAAACAGCCAGCCCAGTGGCGCGATAGAAACTGTGGGTATCGATAACGGTATGCTTTGCGCAGTGCGTGCCGTTTTTCTGCGCGTCGCAGGTTGCCAGAAAGGCCGACTTACTCCGCCGACTGGTGGCGACCATCCCGCACGCCTTGGCGGATTTCCTGTACATCCGCCAAGATGTCCCAGAACTGTTTGGCCTGCTTTTTAAAGTGATAGTCCACTTCGGCAAATTGGTTTTCCACCATTTCCGCAACCTTGGTGTCAATACCGGCAGCTGGCAGCTTGAGATAGGCCTCCGATTCCGTGCCATCGCGCTGCACTTTGGCGCCAGCGCTGCGCGCAATCTTCAGCATGGCGGTGTTTTCCGACAGTGCATGAATGAACATCATCTCGACCCGTTTGTTGCGCGAATGAATCACGGCGCGCGCAAACAGGCGCGTTCCCAGCCCCAGACCGCGTGCGCTTTTGAGGACGGAGACACCAAACTCAGCGCAATTGCTGTAGTCCTGCAGCGGTGTATAGGCCAAATGCGCCATGGCAATCAATTCAAGGCGACGGTTGAAGATGCCAAAGATATCGTCCCGCTCAAAATCGAGATGGTCGGCATACCGCGCCACCTGCTCATCATTGGCGGCATAGCCAAAACGCAGGTAGCGATCTGAAGGATCGAGCTTGAGCAGGTGCGCCTGAATGCGTGCGCGGTGGCGCTCGGACAGCTCACGAATGGGCACCATGGTGGGCACACTGCGCGAGGCTGTGGCCTTGCGCAGCCATTGCTTGCTTGCTTTCCAGGGGGCAGTAATCCAGTTGGAGGGCTCAGTCATGGGTCAAAAATCCTGTGCTTTGCAACACATTCTTTCAGTCATCGCGCGCCACATCTACCGCTTTAGACCCTTGGCGGCGCACAAACCTAGGGTTTTCACGAATTTGCTGCATTGCAACATAAAAGCATGAACTTGTCTGTGCCGCGGATTTGTTCTGTATCGCGCACGCGACGAAAGCCATGTTGACACCAACCGCCCTCCTGCCTGCCGCAGTCGCCATTCAATTTAAAAAGATAGCTACATGCCGTTGAGAATAAAAGCATTCCTATGCTTTTATTACTGAAGTCCTTGATTAACAAGGGCCTGCAGCTATTTTTTTAGAAGTAACTTCCTGCGTCTCTTCCTGAACTTCTTCCTACGTCTCTGCCTGCGTCTTGCTTTTACAAAGGCACAGACGTCGTCGCCTTGACGCGATCCAGCACAAAGCTGGTCTTGCAATCCGAAACGCTGGGGTGTTTGAGCAGCGTCTCCATGATGAAGCGGCTGTAGTGCTGCATATCAGCCACCACCACGCGCAGCAGGTAATCCATCTCGCCGGTGAGCGAGGCACATTCCACCACTTCCGGCCAGTTCTGCACACTTTGCTTGAAGGCATCCATGGGGTTGCGCTTGTGCGTTTCAGTGCTTTTTTCCAGCCGCACATTCAAGTAGGCCGTCAGGCCCAGGCCCACTTTTTCAGGCTGCACCAGGGCAACGTAGCGCTCGATGATTCCGGCTTCTTCCAGGCGTTTGACACGGCGCAGCACAGCGCTGGGGGACAGGCCCACTTGCTCACCAATCACGTCATAGGTTTCGCGACCGTTCTCTTGCAGGCGGCGCAGGATGGAGCGGTCTAACTTATCGAGGGTATGTTGTGCTGTCATGGGGCGAAATTCTATGCTTTGCATAGTCTTGTATAAGACTTGATCCACTTTTTCTGCAAGAAATCAGTCACAGGCGCAGTTTTATTGTTTGCGCAGTCCCCGATCAAACCCTTGGTTCTGCGATTTCTCAAGGGAAACCCCCGCCCTCACTGCGCGTCTTGCACTTACAGAATGACTGCAAAGGCAATACGTCTTCTCCATTTTCAATAGCAGATAGGGCGCTGGCATGGATCGTTTGTGGCTGAATCAGTATCCCAACGGGGTTGCGCACGACATTGACTCTGACCGTTACCACTCCGTGGTGGACTTGCTGGAAGAGTCTTTCCAGAAAAATGCTGAGCAACCGTTTTCTGTGTGCATGGATGTCTGGATGCGTTACCGCGATCTGGACAAGCTGTCGGCCCAACTGGGTGCATGGCTGCAGAGTTTGGGTCTGGAGCCCGATGCCCGGGTGGCCATCATGCTGCCCAACGTGCCGCAATTTGCCGTGACCATGGCGGCGGTGCTGCGCGCAGGCTATACCTGCGTGAACGTCAACCCGCTGTACACAGCCCGGGAGCTGGAGCACCAGCTCAAAGACTCCGGCGCCACCAGCATCGTCATTCTGGAAAACTTCGCCCACACCCTCTCCGAAGTCATCACGCGCACGCCCATCAAACATGTGTGCATTGCCTCAATGGGGGATTTGCTGGGCTTTTGGTATGGCCGCTGGATCAGTTTTGCCGTGCGCCATTTGGCCAAGATGGTGCCCGCTTATGAGCTGCCGATTTCTGGCGACTGCACCGTAACGCCGTTCAAGAAGGCGCTGCGCTTGGGGGCACAGCGCAAACTCAGCAAGCCTACAGTCAACCACCAGAGCATTGCGTTTTTACAGTACACGGGAGGCACGACGGGCCTGTCCAAAGGCGCAATTCTGAGCCACCACAACATTATTGCTGCCACTTTGCAGGCAGAGGCGTGGTTCACCCCGGCGCTCACCAAGGTGAGCGATCTGCGCAAGGTACACAGCATTGCAGCGCTGCCGCTGTATCACATCTTTGCGCTGACCTTGCTGCTGCTGGCACTGCGCCAAGGCTCCAGCATCAGCCTGATTCCCAACCCACGCGATATTCCCAAGTTTGTGGAGGTGCTGCGCAAACGGCCTTTCCATGTGCTACCCGCAGTCAACACGCTGTTCAATGCCTTGCTGCAGAACCCGAAATTCCGTTCCCTGGATTTCTCCGAGCTGTGCGTCTCGCAAGCGGGAGGCATGGCCGCATCGGAAGGCACGGCCCGCCAATGGCACAAGGTAACAGGCAGCGTCATGGTGGAAGGTTGGGGCATGAGTGAGACGTGCGCCATTGGCACCAATAACCCCGTCACCGCTGATCATTTCAGCGGCACAATCGGGCTGCCTTTGCCAGGCATCGACATTGCTATCAAAGATGACGATGGCAACAACGTCCCGCAAGGGGAATCGGGCGAAATATGCATAAAAGGCCCCAATGTCATGCTCGGCTATTACAACCAGCCCGATGAAACAGCCAGGGCATTTACGTCAGATGGTTTCATGCGCACCGGCGACATCGGCCTGATGGACGAGCGCGGCTTCTTCAAGATCATTGACCGCAAAAAAGACATGATTTTGGTCAGTGGTTTTAACGTGTTTCCCAATGAGCTGGAGAACATTATCTCGCTGTGCCCCGGCGTGGTGGAATGCGCGGCGGTCGGCGTGCCCGATGAGCATTCGGGCGAAGCCATCAAGGTGTTCGTCATCAAGAACGACCCCACGCTGACCGAAGAACGCTTGCTGCGCTTTTGCCACGACAACCTGACCGGCTACAAGCGCCCCAAATATGTGGAGTTTCGTGAAGAGCTGCCCAAAACCAACGTGGGCAAAATCTTGCGCCGGGAATTGCGCAGCCCGACGGCTGCAGCGCCCGCAGCAGCTACCGCAAGCGTGCCGCACACCGCACCGCATTGAAGGCCATGACAGCGGCCACCACGCCCGAGCTATGGCCGGGCATGCTGTTTCTGGAGCGGGGCTGGCTGTCTGCCAACAACGTCCTTTTCATCGATCCTGCGCATTCCTGCGTGGTGGACACCGGCTACTGCGCACACGCAGCGCAAACGGTGGCGTTGCTGCGCAGCGCTCTAGACGGAGCACCGCTGCAACGCATTGTGAACACCCATTTGCACAGCGACCATTGCGGCGGCAATGCCGCGTTGCAGGCGCAGTGGCCGCAGGTGCAGACCTGGGTGGCGCCGGGCCAGATACAGCATGTGCATGACTGGAACCCCGAGGCCTTGAGCCACACCCCCACCGGACAGGATTGCCCGCCGTTCAAGGCCGATGGCGCTTTGCAGCCCGGCACAGAAGTGATGCTGGGCGCGCGGGCCTGGCAAGTCCATGCCGCGCCGGGGCACGACCCGCACTCCATCGTTTTGTTTGAGCCGCAGCGACGCATCTTGATCTCTGCCGATGCCCTGTGGGAAAACGGCTTTGGCGTGGTCTTCCCTGAAATTGAAGGCGAGCACGCTTTTGAAGAAGTCGCCGCCACGCTGGATGTGATTGAGCAGCTGCAGCCTGCGTTGGTGCTGCCCGGCCATGGCGCCATGTTTGGCGATGCCCCCAAAGCGCTGGCCACGGCCCGCAGGCGTCTGGCCGGGTTTACGGCCGACCCGCGCCGGCACGCACGCTACGCTGCCAAAGTGCTGATCAAATACAAATTGCTGGAGTGGCAAAGCATTCCACTGACCGCACTGCAAGACTGGTGCACGCAAACGCCGTATGTGGGCATGCTGCACCAGCGCTACTTTGCGCAGCAAGCTTGCACCGCGTGGCTGGAAGACTTGGTGGCTGAGCTGATTGCCAGCGGTGCAGCCGCACTGGAGCACAGTGATGGTTTTTCAGTGCTCAGCAACCGCTAGTCAACGCTATTGAAGATAGCCAGCGCGATTCCAAGCGATTCCAAGCGATTCCAAGCGATTCCAAGCGATTCCAAACCAAACGTTTCCCAGATATTCCCAAGTTGTCTCAGGGCAAATCGCGGTTGTATTGCGCCACAGAAACCTTGGGCCCCACTGTGCCTAAACGGCTGCGCAAGGATTGCGGCTGCCCTGTCATCAACGCCGCATAGTTGGTGGTGTTGGAGAGCACTTTCTTGACGTAATCGCGCGTTTCGGCAAAGGGCACGTTTTCTGCCCAGATCGCACCATCAAGCACCGGGCCGTTGCGCCAGTTGCGTGGGCGGCCAGGGCCAGCGTTGTAGCCCGCAGCGGCCATGGCCATCGAGCCTTCAAAATCATCCAGTGCCAGCTTCAGGTAAGCAGTACCGATGGTGATGTTCACATCGCGCTGGTTGATCATGTGCGGCTGAAAGTCGGTCATGCCAATCTTTTTCGCTGTCCACTTGGCAGTCGCAGGCATCACCTGCATCAGACCCGATGCACCGACGTGTGAACGTGCATCCATGATGAAGCGACTCTCCTGGCGGATCAAACCGTAGACATATGCGGGGTCCAGCCCAATGCTCTGTGACTGGTTGACGACCGCATCGCGGAAAGGCATGGGAAAGCGCTGGTTCCAGTCGAGCAGTTCACGCGTGCGTTCACTGGTGTTGATGCAGCGATCCCAGATCTGGTTCTTACAGGCCAAGTCTGCAGCGGCCAGCAATTCACGGTCATTCATTCCACCGGGCACATGCAGCCCGACGCTGTAATTCCACTCCCGCACGCCTTCGCTGCGCAGACCCATGCGCATGGCGTACAAGGCCCGCTGCAAACCGGGGTTGTTGGCGGTGGACGCCTGCTCTTGTGCCGTGACAGGCTGTGGCGCAGGCGGTGTGGTAATCGTCTGGCCCAAATCTTCCAGCGCCAATTGCTCATAAAACCCACCGACGCCGGCAATGCTTTGCAGCAGTTGCGCGGCCTGATTTTGCTCCTCCGCACTCACGCGGCGATCATTGAGCAAGGCCCGCGCCTTCCAGTACACCCAGGCGCTGTCCGATTGCATAGCGGGGGGCATGGCATCAATGGTTTTACGCACGGTGTGCCAGTTGCCAGCACGCAGGTTGCTGCGCACCATCCACTCCTGCGCCTCTTCCGACATCCGGCTGGATTTACCCACCTTCTCAAAATAGTTCACCGCATCGCTGGACAAGCGGCGCGCACTCACCTTGCCAATCACGCCCCACACCCAGTCGCGCTCTTCCGCACGCAACAGGTTGCTCCATCGACTGTCCATCAAGCTGGCAGCCTGCTCTGGGTCATTGCTGGCAATCCGGATCAGTGCCAGCGATGCCAGCTCACGCCGGGTATCGCCCCGCACCTTGCTGGTACCGGCCAGGTATTTGGCTGGCGCGGCAAACACCTCGCCCACATGCTGCAGCGCATCGGCGGCCACAATGCCCACGGCACGGCGGGTGCCTGTCTGGCGATTGAGTTCTGCCGACAGGCGAGCGCGCTTCCAGACGTCGTTGTCGTCAATTTGCTTGATCGCGTACAGCTCCCCGGCGGCATGGGTACAGCCGTCATCGCCATCCCGCTGGGCATGCCACAGGCGCACGACTTCTTGCGCCGCGTGCTCGGGCTGGCGGCCTTCGATGGTCTGCACGGCCAGGTCGTAGCAGCGCACTTCCTTGTCGTCATTCATGCGAAAGCCAGGAAGCAAGCGCTCAAACTCCGCCCACTGGCGGCGCTGGCCCAGCAGCAGCAGCCAGTCATTGCGCAGCCGGTCTTCCTGGTAAGTGCCGCGCCAGCGCTGCAGAAAATTGTCCACCTCTGTGGGGCCCGCGGTGTTCAAGCGCGCTTTCAGCTCCCAGTAGGCGGCCCAAGGCTCCAGAGGGTGACCCGCAGCTTGCGGCAGCAGCGCGGATAAGCGCGGCTTGTCGCCTTTGCGTGCTGCTTCCTGCATCTGCAGCAGTACCCCATCACCCCCGTTTTGGGCGCTGGCCCAAGAACAGGGAACGCTAAATATTGCAGCCGCGCAAAGCGGTGTCAGAATCTTGTGCCATTGCATGGGGGGAATTATGTGATGGACAAAGCGACCCTACGACGCACTTTGGTGCAACAACGCCTGAATATGGCCGACCGCCTACAGCGCGCAGATGATTTACAGCGGGTCATGCGTATCTGGCTGGTGGACCGACCCGACACTGTGATTGGTGCTTACTGGCCGATCAAAGGCGAGTTTGACCCATTGCCCACGCTGCATCGCTGGAAAGAAGATGGGGAATTGCTCGACAAGCCTCAGCGCCGCCGCATTGGTTTGCCGGTCATCGACAAGCTCACCAAATCCATGCGCTTTCACGCCTGGCACCCCGGCTGCCCCATGGAAGAGGACGCCTATGGCATTCCCAAACCCAAGGACACCGAAATCCTCACCCCCACACTGCTGTTTGTGCCTTGCGTAGGCTACGCGGCAGGCGGTTATCGCCTGGGTTATGGTGGCGGTTTTTATGACCGTGCGCTGGCCCATTTGCAGCCGCGCCCGTTCACGGTCGGCCTGGGTTTTACGCAGGGCTATATCGACGAGTTCAGCGCTGAGCCGCATGACCAGCCGCTGGACGCCATCCTCAACGACAACGGCATTGTCTGGCCGGTCTGATTCGCCGTTCGGCGGGCTTTTATGGGTTAGATTGCTGCCATGCCTTCAAGAAAAAAGAAATCCGTTCCGCAACGCTTTATCTGCGCACGCACGCCGCTCACGCCCATGCGAGAGCCGCTAACGCGCGCCGAGGTGGATCGCCTGCAAGCGCATATGCGCAAGCACGGCCCCGCGGGTCTGACCATGCGCCAGCACAACGCGATTTGGGACTTTCTGTTTGAAACCCCGGAAAGCCAGGAGTGGATCAGCGACATGGTCGAGCAGATCAAATCCGGGCAAATGGCCACGCAGCCTTGGACATCATCGAAAAAATGAGCAGCATGCCCTTGTATTTGCTTGAGTTCGCATAGAAAGCATCGGCAACTCGTGCAGTGACAAGGGCAAGGCCCTCTTCTTTTTAATTATCGGCAGCAGAAACTACTCCAACTGATGAGACAAAGCCATGCGCCAGTCAGCACGTGCGTGATGCGCCGCCCATTTACTTGAACTGCTGGCGCAAAAATGGCTTGTGCCGCGCAATGTGTGCTAGCTGCGCAGAGGCAACTGAGCCGCCCAAATCCTCATCTTCGACATTGAGCACATGGGTCGCGTAGGTCATGGCGCGCTGCACCACCTCGGCCTCGCTCACGCCTTGCTGCGCCGCCAAATCCATGGCCACGCGGCGCATGGCGCGCTGGCCCAGCATCCACATCGCCGCGTAGGCATCCCACGTGGCGGCGTGCTTTTTGAGCTGTTCGTGCTCCGCCAAGATGTCTTTGAGCGGCTTGGCCAAAATCTCCTGCAAGTCCTGCAGTTGCGCCTGCATGGCCTCGAACTGTGCCTCACGCTCCAGCGCGGCTGCGGCCGCGTTGGCTTGCGTATCGGGCGCATCTGGCACAGGCACGCTGCCATCAGGGTTGAGCTGGGCAATGGTCAAAGAAGAAAGAATGGACATGGCAGTTCACACAGGCAAGAAGGGGGCGACTCTACCAACAACGGCTTTTTCCAGCACGCCGCACCTACACTTGTCAGCATGAAGATTTACCAGGTTGGCGGTGCCGTGCGCGACCGCCTGTTGCAACGCCCTTTTCATGACACCGACTGGGTCGTCGTCGGCGCCACGCCCGAGGACATGACCGCCCAGGGCTTTACGCCCGTGGGCAAAGACTTTCCGGTGTTCTTGCACCCCGAGACGCACGAGGAATACGCGCTGGCGCGCACCGAGCGCAAAAGCGGCATGGGCTACCGCGGCTTTGTGGTGCACACCTCGCCCGATGTGACGCTGGAAGAAGACCTGGCGCGGCGCGACTTGACTATCAATGCCATAGCTGCTCCCGCAGACTGGATAAGCGCCAAAGAGCTTTTTGACCCTTATAACGGCCAGGCCGACTTGCAGGCCAAGCTGCTGCGCCATGTGACCGATGCCTTCCGCGAAGACCCTGTGCGCATCCTGCGCGTGGCCCGCTTTGCTGCGCGTTTTAACGGCTTCACGGTGGCCCCCGAGACCCTGCAACTGATGCGCGAGATGGTGGAAGCCGGCGAGGTCGACCACCTGGTGCCCGAACGCGTGTGGCAAGAAATCAGCCGGGGGCTGATGGGCACCCAGCCCTCGCGCATGTTTGAGGTGCTGCGCGCCTGTGGGGCGCTGAAAGTGCTGCTGCCCGAGCTGGACCGCCTGTGGGGCGTGCCCCAGCGCCCTGAATACCACCCCGAAGTCGACAGCGGCGTGCACGCCATGCTGGTGCTGGACATGGCTGCGCAGCTGAACGCACCGCTGACCGTGCGCTTTGCCTGCCTGTGCCACGACTTTGGCAAGGGCACCACGCCGGCCGAGATGCTGCCTCGCCACATTGGCCACGAGCAGCGCAGCGCCCGCCTGCTGCAGGCCGTGTGCGCACGCTGGCGCGTGCCCAATGACTGCAAGGAACTGGCCGACGTGGTGGCGCGCGAGCACGGCAACATCCACCGTAGCCAAGACTTGAACGCCGCCGCCTTGCTGCGCCTGTACGAGCGCTGCGACGCCATCCGCAAACCGGCGCGCTTTGCCGAGGCTCTGCTGGCCTGCGAATGCGACGCCCGCGGGCGCACCGGCCTCGAAGCGAAGCCCTACCCGCAGCGCGAACGCCTGTGGAACGGGCTGCAGGCGGCCCTGCAGGTGGACACCGCCAGCGCCGCCCAGCAAGCGGCCGCGCGCGGCCTGCAAGGCAAGGCGGTTGGCGAGGCCGTGGCCGCCGCACGCACCCAGGCCCTTACCCAGTACTTGCAAGCTGCATAAACCAAAATCCTCGCATGCCAACCGCAGATTTCAACGCTTTACCTCCCGCGTGGCTCACACTGACAGACTCAGGCATCCGCGACCGCGGGGTTGATTATTTTTGGCGCAAGAAAGTGATAACTTGGGACAAGCCCAATGGCACCACTGACCAGTCAGGCCATTGGTTTCACGTCAAGGGCAGCCAACGCTACCGCGTTTTCATTCATGCGCATGACCCCCTGCAAAGCCATTGTGACTGCCCGCACGCAGAGGAAGTACCAGTGTGTAAACACATGGTGGCCGCTTGGCTAATGCTGCATAACTCGGCAGACCTGGCAGATACAGCGCAGTCACAGGCTGCCAAAACCAGCACCACTCGTCATTCAGGCGCCGAGAAAAAGCTTCAGCAAATCCAGGACAACCTGACGTTTTTACAGTCGCAAACAGCCAGTCAGTTGTGCGCTTGGATTGCCGAGCAATGCGACCGCGATCCACAGTTGGCGCAACAGTTGACCGTCTGGCGGCACCAACAACAAGGCGGCCCCCAAACCCCAGCGCAGTGGCGCAGCTTTTTGACCCAGGCCATGCCGCAACGCCAAGGCCTGTATGGCCGTGAGTTGCAACGCTGGGCAGACAATGCGCTGCTCGCATTGCAACCCTTGGAGCAGCAACTTTCTGCACAACCCGCCAATGTGCGAAGCGCATGTGGTGTGGCGCTTTTGCGCTTGTTCAAACTATGGGAAACCGCGGACGATTCACAAGGGCAGCTCCACGAGGTGTACGAGTGGCTCCAGCAACTGCTACTAAAAAGCGTTCAAGCCGAGGCACCACCCGCTAGCTGGCTCAAAGATTGGCTGCTACTCATGGAAGAAGACCCCATGGGTTACTACCCCGAGCAACAAATTCTGCAGAGTGCAGGGGCCGCTTTAAGCAACGCCTACCGCCAGCACGTGGTTGCAGCTTGGGAACAGTGGTGCCACCAGCACCCTGATAACCCTGCGCATTCGCCACGAACTCGACCAGCCAGCTACGGCAATGATGGTGAGCAGGAATACCAACGCGGCAATTTGCGCCAACGTTACCTCCGGGCGATGGCACAAGACTTGGACATTCCAGGACAAATTCAGCTGCACCAGCAAACGGCGAAGAGCCAGTCAGAGTGGAGCCATGCCGTGGCCTTCTGCGAGGAACACCAGCACCACCATGAAGCGCTGAGCTGCGCAAAAACAGGTTTGCAACAACACCCCAAGGATTCCAAGCTTCAAGAGCAGCTGCTGCACTGCTATCGGCGTGATGGCTGCGATAAAGAGACGTTCCAACTCGCACGAGACATGCTCGCTCAGCGCCCCAGTGACCTTGATCGCCTAGACACTGTTTTGCAATGTGCCGCCGCTTTGGGCATGAGCCGGGAAGATGCACTGCAAGCTGAAATTCAGCGGGCGATTACGCCCCTCAGCAGTCGCACAAAAAAAGCGCCAGATTTGCCTGATGCCAGCGCACCCATCGCATGGTTGCTGCACACGGGCCACTGGCAGCAGGCCCTGGCATTGTTGGAAAACCCAAAGTTCCAAAAAAGCAGAAGCTGCCAGCTGGATATTGCACTGCAATTGCCACACGCTGCCCACGCTCGCGCAGTGGAGCTGCTCCAACCTTTTGTCCACTACGAGATGGAATGGGCCAGCAGCCCCTATCACAAGCCATTGCAGATGGTGCGCCACGTTGTCAACCGCTTACCGCATGACCACATCGCGCCCTATCTAGAAACCCTGCGCGCATGCTATCCAAAGAAAATCAATTTCATCAAGGCACTGGCCGCTTTGGAATAGCCGATCTCTGGCGCTTGCGCGGCAAGTGGCATCCAGCGCTCAGTCGGTTACAACTCAATACCTGTAAGACAAGGGATTTCCAGCACGCACAAGCGCAGCGAGGGAGAGGAATATGGTGCCCGTCCAGTTCTTGCCAATCCTTCTTCAGGAGTGATGTGATGATTTACGCCTTCCCCGGTCAGTCTGGTGCACTGCACCAGTACCAAAAACAGTACGACCACTACATCGGTGGGCAATGGGTTGCACCCGCCAATGGCGAGTACTTTGACGTGGTCAGCCCCATCAACGGCAGCGTCTATACCAAGGCCGCACGCGGCACGGCAGCAGACATTGAAAAAGCGCTGGATGCCGCTCACGCTGCTGCGGATGCCTGGGGCAAAACCAGCCCTACCGAGCGCAGCAATATCTTGCTGCAGATTGCCGAGCGCATTGACGCCAACAAAGAGCTGCTGGCCTATGTAGAGACCATCGACAACGGCAAAGCCATTCGTGAAACGCTGAATGCCGACATTCCGCTGAGTGCCGACCACTTCCGCTACTTTGCGGGCGCGATTCGCACGCAGGAAGGCGGTATCAGCCAGATTGACGGCGACACCGTGGCCTACCATTTCCACGAGCCGCTGGGCGTGGTCGGCCAGATCATTCCGTGGAACTTCCCCATTCTGATGG
>JADKLW010000214.1_pt1 | contig 29852 bp, 35 predicted proteins | sample 8641881 | NCBI WGS metagenome assembly JADKLW01 (sample SAMN16272185, study PRJNA661076) | feces metagenome | isolation source: fecal sample from diarrhoea affected cattle B | host: Bos taurus | place: South Africa: Lokaleng Village, Mahikeng | collected 2019-09 | reverse complement strand
GCCGCGGCGGCCGCGGCCAGGATCGGCAGCCCGAGCGCGCCGCAGGCCAGCCGCGGCGCGGGCCGGTGGCGACGTCGACGCGGTGGCTGGGCGCGCGCGCGATGCGGTCACGTCCTTGACCCGCGAGTTCATCTTCGCCGTCGACACGCTCGAGTACCTCAAGCGCGGCGGCCGGGTCGGCAGCGCCCAGGCCTGGATCGGCGGCGCGCTGAAGATCAAGCCGATCCTCACGCTCGACGGCGAGATCACGCCGATCGAGCGGGTGCGCACGTCGCGCAAGGCGTTCGACCGGATGATCGCGGTCGCCGACCGGCTCGCCGAGATCGGCTCGGACGCGTGGTGCGTCCAGCACATCCAGGCGCCGGAGGAGGCCCAGCGACTGGCGGACGCCGCCGAGCAGCGGATCGGCACCCCGCCGACCTTCGTCAGCGAGATCGGGCCGGTGATCGGCTCGCACGTCGGCCCCGGCCTGCTCGGCCTGGGCGGGATCCCCCGCGCGCTCCTGGACTGAGGATCGGAGCCGCGGCGGAGCGATCGAGCCCCGCCGCGGACCGGAGCGGAGCTACCGCCGCCGGCGCAGCGCGCCGGTCAGCGCGCCGATCCCGCCGGCCAGCACGAAGCCGGTGACCCCGACCGCGATCGCCACCGCCTTCTGGTTGCGGCGGATCTGCGCCCGCCAGTCGGACAGCTCGGCGACGTCGTCGCGCAGCAGCTCGATCGAGCTCGACAGCTCGTGGCGACGAATCTCGAGCGACGCGCGGATCTGCTCGGGGGTGCGGCTGGGGCTCATGACGGGTCCGTCGGGTGGGTGGGCTTGGCGTTCGTGGGGAGCGGCGACATCGCAGGAGACGCGCCGAGGGTCGGCGCGTTGCCGCCGCTCGTCATCGTCTCCCGCATCAGCTTGGCTTCCTCGATCGCCATCGTCGGGACAGGCGGTGCGCCCTTCTTGACGAACTTGTAGGCCAGGAACCCGGCCAGCCCGGCGCCCGCGAACAGCAGGACCGCGGTGATCAGGTAGCCCCAGAAGATCTGGTCGCCCGGCGCACCGAGCAGCCACCAGATGAAGTACGCCACGAAGTGCAGGAAGAACAGTCCGCCGATCGCGACGAAGATCCCGGCGGCGACGCCGACCGCGGCGCCGCGCCCGAGGCTCGCGACCTTCTGGCCGACCTCGGCCTTCGCCAGCTCGATCTCCTCGCGGACGATGTGCTGCGTCTGCTCGGTGACCTGCGCGAGGTTGTCGACGACCGACTTGAGGGACGCCTCGCGGCGCCGTTCGTCAGCGGCGGACAAGGGTCCGGAGCAGGATCGCGGCCACGGCGCCACCGGCGAAAGCGGCGGCCACCAACAGTTCGGGACGGTCCTCGGGGATGATTCCCCCGAGCGAGCCGTCGCCAGCGGGCGGAGCCGCGTAGGGCGATGCGGTAGGCATCGTGGGCTCCTCGTGGACGGGCGTTACGGGTTCGATGGGTGCCTCCTCGTGGACGGGGCGTCGGGGTCGCGGTCGGGTCGGACGGAGCCGCTCACTCCGGCGGGTCCTCGCCGAAGACGCGGCGCCAGATCACGGCGGCGCCGCGCTGGGCGGCGAGGCTGGCCACCACACCCAGACCGGCGACGAGGCCGGACCACGCGAGACGCTTGACGAGCTCGTTCTGCATCACGACGATGCTACCCCGTACGCCAGCGTCTCACGCGCGGCGACCCGGTATACGGGTGTTCTTGGGGCCCGCCCACCTGCCTGCCCGCCCGCGTCGGGATCACGATTGCGGTCCGAGTCCGCCGATGATCGTCTCGATCAGCGCCTCGACCGCGTCGCGGCGGTCCTGCGGCTCGGACGGCATCAGATCGAAGATCCACGCCGTCAGCAGCTGCTCGATCCCGCCGTAGAAGACGATGCCCGCGACGTGCGGCGAGATGTCGGGACGCAGCTCGCCGCGCGCCTGCGCCGACGCGACGATCCGGGCGATCCCCGCGTGGCCCTCCTGGATCTTCGCCCAGTGGCGCCGCCCGAAGGTGTTGGCCTGTCGCGTGACCTCGACGATCACGACCTGCATCACCTCGGGCTGGCGGCCGTAGCTCTCGACGATGAACGTCGCGACCTTGGTCAGCTTCTCGCGCGGGCTCAGGCTCGCGTCGTCGTGCGCGTTCTGGATCACCTCGAGCATCAGGCCCCAGCGCTCGAGGAAGACCTCGTCGAGGATTCCGTCCTTGCTCTTGAAGTAGTGGTAGACCAGCCCGTAGGCGACGCCCGCCTCGTCGGCGATGTCCGAGACCCGGCAGTGGTTGAACCCGCGCTCCGCGAAGACCCGGACGGCCGCGTCCAGGATCGCCCGCCGCTTCTCGGCCGACGCGCTCGAAGACCTCGCCGCCATCGCCTACCCCTCGCCTTGCTCGTCGGACGGTCCCGGGAGCGCCGACCGCTGGTCCCAGGCCGCGGCCAGGTCCCCGTCGGGCAGCGCGGCCAGGTCGGCCGCGACCGACGTCCGCCGCTGACGCAGGACCGGGAGCTGCTCGCGGATCGCCGCCTGCCGCGACAGGTCGAGGTCCGCGACCACGACCGCCTCGTCGGTCTCGGGCGCCCGCGCGAGCACCGTGCCCCAGGCGTCGACGATCATCGACCGTCCCCCGGAGCGGATCCCCGGCGCATGCTCGCCGTGCTGGTTGGCGGCGAGCACGGCGGCCCCGTTCTCGATCGCCCGGGCGCGCAGCAGCGTCTCCCAGTGCGCCCCGGTGGTGCGGGCGGTGAAGGCGGACGGCACGACGAGGATCTGCGCCCCACGGGCCGCGAGCGCCCGGTACAGCTCGGGGAACCGCAGGTCGTAGCAGACGCTCATCCCGACGCAGGTCGCCGCGTCGTCGGCGAGCGTGGTGGTGACCAGCCCGTCGCCCGCGACCTCGTCGTCGGACTCGCGGTAGCGGGTGCCGGCCACGTCCGCGTCGAAGAGGTGGAGCTTGCCGTAGCGGACGATCCGCCCCCCGGGGGACACGTGCAGCGCGGTGTTCTGCAGACGACCGTCGGGGCGTCGCACCGTCACCGAGCCGGCGAACAGGTCGATCGTCAGCTCGCGGGCGATCTCCCGGGCCCAGCGCACCGACGGCCCGTACGGATCCTCGGCTCCGGCCGCGACGTCGGCCGTCCGGCCGAGAGCGTTCCACTTCTCCGGCAGGACCACGGCGCGCGCGCCGCGAGCGTGCGCTTCCCGGACCAGGCGGTCGGCGACCGCGCGGTTGACCGCGGGATCGGGGGTGCTGCACAGCTGGAGGACGGCGACGCGCATACGAACCATTGACTGACGGGTCAATCAGGACAGCATAGCCGTCGCCGCGGGCCGAAAGCGGCCGCGTGGACTCAACCGCCGCGTCGCTCGCGAAGCACTTCCTGCCGCAGCACGCGGCCGTGGATCGCGCCGACCAGGTCGCGCAGCGGATCGGTCGCGGCGAGCATCAACTCTACGGCGCGGTCCGGGGCCACGTCCCGGTCGACCATCCGGTGCAGGAACGTCTGGGCTTCCTCACGGACCAGCGGCTCGAGCGCGTCGACGTAGCGCAGGGCGTCGTAGACCGTGAACCCCAGCTCCTCGCCGAAGCCCGTGCTGCGGAAGCGCATGAAGGCGTCGACGATCAGCACCTCCTCGGCGTCGTAGCCGGATGCGCCGTCGCCGATCACGCGCAGCTCGGCCAGCTTGTCGACCACCGAGGTCGGCACGCCGGTCCGGGCCAGCAGCTCCTCGCGTGAGGTCGACGGCCCTCCGCCCGAGCGCGAGAGCGCCCGCTCGATGATCTCGTCGCGCCGACCGACCAGCCGCTGCGCCTGCTCCGGTCCTTCGGCGAGCAGCTCGCGGATCGCGCGCAACGGCATGAAGCGCTCCTCCTGGAGCCGCTTGACCAGCCGGATCCGCTCGACGATCGCCGGCGGGTAGTACGCCATGTTGCGCGACGTCCGCACGATCCGATCGTCGGACCCGGCCCCCGGCGGCGGGTCGAGCAGGCCCTCACGCAGGTAGTGCTTGACGGTCGCCGGACTGACCCCGGCCAGCTCGGCGACCTCGGCCATCCGCAGCAGTCCGGTGATGTCGGCGGTTTCGGCGGCGTCGCTCATCGTCTCGGGCCGGCGGCCCCTCCCGCGGCGATCATCGCACCGATCTGGTCATCGTCGTAGCCAAGCTCGCGCAGTACCTCGCCGGTGTGCTCCCCCAGCGACGGGGCGGGCCGCCGGCGCGGGTCGCCCGGGGTCGCCGAGAGCTTGATCGGGATTCCGAGACCGCGGACCGGCGTCGTCGCCCCCGGCTGGTCGAGCTCGACGACCATCTCGCGCTCGCGCACCAGGTCGCTCTCGAGCGCCTCGTGCAGCTCCCAGATCGGCTCGATGCAGGCGTCGTGCTCGGCGTTGAACGCCGCCCACTCGGCGCGGGTCCGCGAGCGGGTGATCTGCTCGACCGCGGCGCAGGCCTCCGATTCCGGCGGATCGAACTGGTGCGGGACCAGGTCCTCGCGATCGACGCCGCGGCAGAAGGCCAGCCAGAACTTCGGCTCGAGCCCGGCGACCGAGATGTAGCCGTCGGCCGCGGGGTAGGGCCGGTAGCAGACGTGCTGGCCGGTCAGCAGGCCGTGTCCGCGGGTCGGCCGCTCGCCGCGCAGCGCCCCTCCGGATTCGAGCGCGGTCCAGGCGAGAGCGCCGTCGGTCATCGAGACGTCGACGAACTGCCCCTCGCCGCTCCGCTCGGCGTGGCGCAGCGCGGTCAGGATCCCGATCACGCCCATCAGCGCGCCGCCGCCGACGTCGGCGATCTGCACGCCGCCGTTGACCGGGGCTCCGTCGCGGACCCCGTTGAGCGCCGCGACGCCCGCCAGCGAGAGGTAGTTGAGGTCGTGGCCGGCACGGTCCCGCAGCGGCCCGGTCTGCCCGTAGCCGCTGATCGCGCAGTAGACGAGTCGCGGGTTGCGCGCCCGCAGCGCCTCGTAGCCGACGCCGAGCTTGTCGAGGACCCCGGGACGGAAGGTCTCCAGCAGGACGTCGGCGTCCTCGGCGAGCCGCAGCAGGACCTCGCGGCCCTCGGAGGTCTTCAGGTCGATCCGGATCGAGCGCTTGTTGCGGTTGAGCGCCAGGAACGCCGAGGACTTGGCGGTCTCCTCGACCCCTTCCACGTAGGGCGGGTACGCCCGCACGTAATCGCCGACCCCCAGATCCTCGATCTTGATCACGTCAGCGCCGAAGTCCCCCAGCAGCAGCGATGCGAACGGGCCCGGCAGCAGTCGCGAGAGGTCGAGCACGCGAACGCCGTCGAGCGGGAGAGAGGCAGGCACAGGGGTCACCGAACGGGTCGTGGGGCGGAGCCGGGCAGGGTCCTCGCGCCCGTGGTGTAGACCGTACTACGTCGCATCGGCGACAGGTACTACGTCTCACTTTTGACGGCGGCCGACGGGCGCTCGGCGGGTTTCCAGAACCCCGCAGAATCCGACTACCTCGCCGTGGACGTCAGCTCCAGGTCCCCACCGTTATCCCCCCGTCCCACGGACCACCAAGCGCCAACCACCCACACCGACGACCGCGCCAGGATTCTGTCAACCACCACGCCGTCCGCCCCTCCCCCACCGGTGGAGATCGACGTCGGCCGGCGGCCCGGGGGTCTAGATCTGGACCCCCTGGCCCCGAGGGCGGGGGAGCGACGCGGCGCGCCTGGACGCCCCGCGAGCGTCGGGGCCGGAACCCGCAGGAGCGGTCCCGGCGGGCCGGGCCGCGGCGCATCGCCGCCGACGGATCCCGGATCGGCGTCGGCGGCGGAACGCCCGCGATTCGCGCCTGCCGAGCACCACCGCGTCGGGCGACCGCGCGGCGATACGCAGCGCACGGCGAGCGCGGACGCTCGCCGTCGAACGTCCCCGCGGCGAGCGGCGGCCACAGCGGCAGCGCCGGGGCCCGGAGCGCCGTCGGGGGCCGGCCCGCGGGGACGGCAGCTAGGACGGCAGCGAGGACGCGGTCCGAACGGGAGCGGGGACCAGCGCCCGGACAACCGCACGGGCAGCCGGCGGAGCCCCCGACGGAGGCGCCGCGCGACTCACCGGACGCCCGGCGGCTCCCCTGCCCGAGGTAGTGGTTGGCTACGAGCACGACACACCGACTGTACGCGAGCGACCGTGGTTGGTGTGGTGTGCGGATCCGTGTGGGGGTGCGAGAGGGCATGGTGGCGGCTGGGTGTGGGCTGGAGCATGCGCGTCCGGATCACCGGCCGCGCCCCCGGCGTCACGGGCGCGTGGTCGACCGTTCGGGCGACGGGACTGCCGGCGGTGAGTCCGGCCCGACCGCCGCACGACCCGCCGCAGGCGCCACCGGCCGGCTGACCGCGGCGCCGGACAACGGCGTGATCGACCGCGCGGGCGGAGCCCCGATCGGCCGCGTCGCCGTCCGGACGCGCACCCGACCTGTCGGCCGGCGGCGCGTGCGCGAGGCCGATCCGACGCCCGGGGCACCGGCCGGCGGCCTGCCCGGTGCGCCGACCGAGGATCCGCGCGAAGGCGGGGAAGGACTCGCGCGGGCGGGGAAGAACCAAGGGGGCGAAGTACGGACGCCCGCGGGCTCGTCCTGGTGGGTCGACGGTCCACCGGAAGCGCGCTCGTCCGGCCCCACCCCATCCGAACGCAGCAGAAGGACGCCCGCCGATGACCCGCGTGATCGCCGTCGCCAACCAGAAGGGCGGCGCCGGCAAGAGCACCGTGACCGTGAACCTGGCCGTCGCCCTCGGACAGGCCGGCAAGCGCGTCCTGGTCGTGGACGCCGATCCGCAGTTCGACTCGACGGCGATGCTCGGCTGCGCCCCCGAGGACGCGGCGCACACGATCGCCGACGTCTTCCTCGGCGAGGCCGAGGCGGCGGCCGCCCTTCGGACGGCGGTCGCCCCCGCCGTCGACCTGCTCGCCGGCGACGCGCGGATGGCCGACGTCGAGCTGACGCTGGTCTCGCAGGTCCGCCGCGAGGAGTTCCTCGCCGAGGCGCTGCGCGAAGTCCTCCCCGCGTACGACTACCTGCTGATCGACTGCCCGCCCAATCTGGGGCTGCTGACGGTCAACGCCTTCGTCGCCGCCGACGAGGTGCTGATCCCGATCTCGATGATCGACCGCAACGCCTACAAGGGCGCAGCGACCCTGCTCTCCACCCTCGAGACCCTGCGCAGCCGCCGGGTCAGCGTCGAGACGCTGGGCCTGCTGCGCAACAACGTCGACGCGCGCCGCAACACGTTCCAGACCCTGGACGACGCGCTGTCCGCGCTCGGCGCTCCGGTCCTCTCGGCCCAGATCCCGATGCGGTCCGGCTTCCACGACGCGACCACCGAAGGAATCCCGCTGATGCTGCGCCGCCCCGATACCCGCGAGGCCGAGGCCTTCCGCGAGCTGGCCACCGAGATCGACGGTGGCAGCGTGCCGCTCGTCGTCCCCGACTCGGCCGACGGGGCGATCACCGCCACGCGCCGCGCGACCCCGGCGGAGGTGGCGTGATGGCGCGCCTGACGCTCTCCCCCAGCGGCCTGAAGAGCCCGCTCGACCTGCCGACGGTCGCAGCTCCGGCCCCGCGCGTCGCGGTCGTCGAGCCGGTCGCGGAGACCACCGCACCGGAGGCCGCCGTCGCCGCGACCCCCGTTCCGGCGCCCACGGCCGACGCCTCGGACCCGGCATCGGCCACCGCGTCGACCCCGGCGTTCGACATCGTCCCGGACCTCGACGCTGCCGCACCGGACGCTGACGTCACCGCTGACGTGCCGACCAGCGAGCCGGCTGCGACCGCGTCGGCCGCGCCCGCCGACATCGCCGGCGACCTGCCGGCCTGGGCCGCTCCGCTCGACGCCGCCGCCCTCCAGCCCGAGCGGCTGCTCGGCCGGCCCAAGCAGACGGCGCTGATCCTCGATCGCGACCTGTCGTCGCGCGCGGACGAGCTGGTCGCGGCCACGGGACCCCGGGTGACCTTCGCGGCGCTCGTGATCGCCGTCCTGCACTTTCACCTCCCCGCCGACGGGACCGCGGCCGCCAAGGCGATCGGCGGCTACCGCCGGCGCAAGCTGGAGTCGCTCGACCACCCGTGGGAGGAGCGCAACGCCCGGCTGCCGGAGCCGCTGCGCGCCGAGCTCGACGACGTGGTCAGCGGCGCCGTCGGCCGCGTCGCGGCGGTGCGCCGCTCGACGCTGGTCAACGCGCTGCTCGACGCCCACCTTCCCGCGACGCCCGACGAGGCCGCTCGGCTCGTGACGCGGATGGAGATGGTCCGCGGCGGCGCCTTCCTGGCGTAGGCCGTACCGACGAGCGGCCTCGAGGGTCCTTTCGGCGGCGGGCGGGTCGCCCGGCTGCGCCTCAGCGGAGCACGTCGGGCTCGTCGGCGGACCAGACCACCCGGGCGATCTGCGCCGGCGGCGGGTCGTCCTCCCGCGGCAGGCTGAGCGCGACGTCGCCGACCGGGTCAGGGTCCGGGACCCCGGGCAGCAGCATCAGCACCGTCAGCACCGGCGCGTCCCAGCCGTCGACCTCGTCGAGGCCTTCGACGCGGAACCGCGTGCCCCGGGCGAGGAAGACCAGCCCCGCCGCATCCGGTCCCCCGGTCCACCACAGCGGCATCATCCGCGCGCCGACCGGCACCAGGATCCGCACCAGCGTCCGGCCGGCGGTCGCGACGCTCATCGCGTGCCCCTGGAACAGGCTGCAGTCGCAGAATCCGAGGTCGCGGAGCACGTCGCCGACGAACAGCCCGCCGCCGGGGAGCCGGCGCACGTCGGTCGCCCAGACCCGCCACAGCTCCATCGGCTCCTCGATCGGCGGCTGCTTGGCGAGGGCGCCGTCGAGGGCCGTGATCGCGCGCAGCAGCTCGGGCGGAGCGGAGATCCGGCGGTCGTCGGAGGGGGAAGCGGTCATGGCGGAGCGTACGCGGTCGGGAACCGAGCCCGGGCGGGCCGTCCCCGCCGACGGTACCGCGCCGGGCTTTCCGGCGGTACGGTGGGCGGGTGACCAGCTCGCTCTTCCGCCTCGTGTGCGGCCCCGCCGTCCTGACGACCGCGCCCGAGGGTTGGGCGACCGAGATGCTCCGCGACGGCGAGGTCGCGATCGTGCCCGACGCCGCCGGCCTCGCGTCGATCCACGAGGTGGCGCGCGCGCTCGACGCGACCGCCGTCGCGGTGGTCCGCGGCGAAGCGGACGCCGCGGCGCAGGAACGCACCGTGATCGCGCACGCCGGTTCGCTCGCGCTGGTCTGGGTGGCCGCGGGGTTCAGCGACGAGGCCCGCGCGTGGGCGCAGAAGCGGGCGCCGATGACGCTGCTGATCGACGCCGACGGCGCGCTGTCACAGGACGAGCGCCGACGGGTCGAACGGTTCGTGGCGATCCTCAGCGGTCAGGCCGCCTGAGCGTCCGAGTCCGACTTCGCCCCGTCGACGCGTCCGACGTCGTCCGGGCGGGACGACGCGGCTGGGTCCGCGTCCGCGTCCGCTCCGACCACCGCCATCCAGCGCAGGGCGAGACCGCGGAACGCGACGTAGCCCGGTCCGTGGTCGTCGGTCGTCCCGAGCAGGTCGGTCCGCTCGACCGCCCGCAGCACACGGTGCCGGGCGTCGGGAACCGGCAACGGCCGGAGCTGCGCGTCGGACGACCGGCCCGGCGATCCGGTCCGTAGCGCCGCGCGGATCCGATCCAGCGACTCGAAGACGCCGATGCTCGCGGCCACCCCCGCGGCGCCGGCGTCGGTCAGCACGCCGAGCGTCATCCGGGTGCCGCGGCGCTCCAGCTCGACGAAGGTGATCCGGCTGCGGTGACCGTCGTCGGCCGCGCTCAGCTCGGCGGCACGGACGGCACGCAAGCCGCAGACGCTGTGCCACCACGACGGATCCGCAACGCCGCGGCCGGCCATCCGCGCGGCGGTCGGCGCCACCGCGTCCGCGATTCCCGGCGCGCCGCCGACCTGGAGCGCCCGCAGGGCCGCGAGCGCCTCCGTCCCCCCGCGCAGGTCGAGGGCCGCCGCGTAGGCGTGTCCGATCCGGCGCTCGAAGTCCGCGCCCGGGGCCCCGTAGACGCCGCTGGGCATCCACCAGATTCCGGAGGCGTCGGAGCCCAGCGCCTCGGCGACGAGCGGATCGGCGGTCGCGATCGCGGCGGCGCAGAGCGTCTCGACGCTCGACATCAGGACGGCGTCGACGCACGGTGGCACGAGCAGCGAGGGCGCCGGCGGGCCGTTGCCGGACGGGTCGTCGTGGTCGGCGGGCAGCGGGCGGACGGGCTTGCGGAAGGGCATGCCCGCAGCTTCGGCGCGACCCCCGAGACGGGCCTAGGGTCAACCTGCCACGGATCAGGGCCGAAGTTGCGGCGTGGCCGTGGCGCTCCGGGCGGCGGAACCGCTCAACGACGTTCGTGCTCGCGGGTGTGCTCGTCGATGCCGGCCTGCATCCGGGCCGCCGCGTACCGCCGCAGGACGGCGCTGAAGGCCAGGACCAGCCCGATCGCGAGTCCGGCGAGGACGTTGACCAGCAGCATGCCGACGACCACGCCGATCACGAAGCCCACGAGCGCCGGCGCGATGAACGCCGGGTCGAGCAGGGTCGGCGACTTCGGTTCCATGCGGCGGACGATACCCGGGAACGACCGAGCGACCGCCACCGCCGGGGTCGATCACCGGGAAGCGCGCTCCACCCGGTACCGCACGGTTACGGCTCCCCCGCCGACGTGCGTCTCGAGCTGCGTCAATCCCGGCCGCTTCCCGTGCGGGTCGAGGAACCGCGTGCCGCCGCCGAGCAGGACCGGGACGGTGCTGACGATGATCTCGTCGAGCCGGGCCGCGACCAGGAGCTGGTCGCCGACCGAGGCGCCGAGCACGTTGACGACACCCTCGCCCGCCGCGCGATCCGCGAGCTCGATCGCCGCGTCGAGCGTCGTGGCGAAGCGCACCTCGCCCTCCTTGCTCGTCGAGACCGCCCCCGCCGCGACCGGCGGACGGTGGGTCAGGACGACGACCGGGCCGCGCCACTCGCCCCCGAACGCCCCTTCCTTCTCGGGGTCCCCGCGGTTCGGATCGTCCCCGAAGAACGTCGTCGCCCCGCAGAGCAGCACGGTCGTCTCCGCCTGCAACCGTTCGAGGATCGGGTCCGGCTGGTCCGGCTGCTCGTCGATGAACGGCGTCAGCCAGGACATGTCGCCACCAGGTCCGGCCAGATATCCGTCGAGCGACACCGACGCCGCGGCCACGAAGCGCGCGGTCATGTCAGCGCTCCCCTCAAAAAGCCTTGCCGTTGCATCGGGGTAGTACATCACCGCATCGGCATCGGGACCAAACGGCACCGGGTCAGCGCCCCTTCCACTCCGGCTCGCGCTTCTCGAAGAACGCCGTGACGCCCTCCTGGATGTCCTCGGTCGAGAACGCCAGCGCCAACTGGCCACGCAGGAAGTCGAGCGCGTCGTCGAGCGCCAGGTCGAGCTGACGGGACATCGCGTCCTTGCCCATCCGCATCAGGACGGGTGACGAGCGCGCGAGCTTGGTCGCCCAGGCGTGGACCGACTCGTCGAGCTCGGCTTGGGGCACGACCCGGTTGACGATCCCGATCCGCTCGGCCTCGCGCGCGTCGATCCGCTCGCCGAGCAGCAGTAGCTCGCTGGCCTTCTTGCGGCCGACGTCGCGGTAGATCAGCGCCATGATCATGAACGGGAAGACGCCGACGTTGATCTCGGGCGTGCCGAACGTCGCGTCCTCGGAGGCGACGATCAGGTCACAGGCCAGCGCCAGGCCGAGCGCCCCGGCGAGCACGTGGCCGCTCGCCCGGCAGATCGTCGGCTTGCCGAGGTCGAGGATCAGCCGGAACAACCGCGGGAAGCGGTCGATCGACCGGTACTTGTGGACCAGCGGCAGGTCCGCCGCGAAGCCCGCCAGGTTGCCGCCGGCCGAGAACGTGCGGTCGCTGGTCGACGCCAGCACCACGCAGCGCACGGCGTCGTCGTCGCGGCAGCGCTCGAAGGCCGCGATCAGCGCGTCGAGCATCTCGTCCGACAGCGCGTTGCGCGTCTGCGGGTCGTCGAGCGCGATCGTGGCGATCCCGTCGGCAATCTCGATCCGAACCGGCGGCTGCGCGCCTGACTCCCCCATCGTGCTCTCCCCGTCGCTCACGGCCGCAGCCTACCCGGGGCACCCCGCGGCACGGTCGAGGCCCGATCGGGGAGTCAGGATGCCGCCCGCGAATCGGCGCCGATCCGCTGCAGTTCCGGCGTCGTTCCGGCACCGCGATCGCGACGACGATACGTCGCATGCCCGTCTCGCCCACCGTGTCTACGCCATCCGCGACTGCTAGCAGATCCGCTAGCATCAACTTCATGCCGACCCTGCACCTGCGCAACGTCCCGGAATCCGTCAACGACGCCCTGGCACAGAGCGCCAAGGACCGCGGGATCTCGAAGAACCAACGGGCGATCGAGGTACTCGAGCGGGGCTTGGGCCTGGACCACGCCGCACGCGTGGAACTGATCGAGCGGATCCGGCGCAACCGACCCAAGATCGATCCAGACATCGACATCGCGGCCCTGATCCGCGAGGGCCGGCCTGGTGGGGATGACTAGCACCCGGGACGCCCAGCTCACGGCCGGGCGAGGGGACGAAACTGACTTCCGCGACTACCTCCTCGTCGACGCTTCAGTCCTGGTCGAGATCGTGACCTCCCACCGATGGGAAGCCGAAGCCGATCGACTGCTCAACGACGAATCCACGCCGCGGCCGACCACCCTTCTCACCGCCAGCCACGGCCCGATCGAGGCAACGCACGCCCTGCGGCGCCTCACCCGCCACGGCGCCATATCGGACGACGAGGCCGACTCGGCCCTCGCCTTCCTGCTCACGCTCGGCGTGGTCCTCGACCCACCGGGCGCTCGCCTGCCTCGCGCCTGGGAACTGCGTCACACGATGACCACCTACGACGCGATCTACGCCGCGGCCGCCGAGGCACTCAGGCTGCCGCTGATCACCACCGACGAGCGGCTGTTGCGCGCGTGCAAGGCCGTCAACATCCCGGCGATTCACCTGCGGGACGCGTTCCCGGCCTGAAAATCAGCACAAGTAAGACGTGCCACCTGCTACTTTGGCCAGATGGCCAGCGAGAGCGTCATCAAGCCCGACCACGCCGCGACCGGGCGTCATCCGATCTTCACCGACGAGCACGACGCGCTGCGCGCATCGATCCGCCAGTTCGTCGAGAAGGAACTGGCCCCGCACGCCGAGGAGTGGGAAGAGACGACCTTCCCGGACTCCGTGTTCACGCGGATGGGCGAGCTCGGCTACCTGGGCCTGCACTACCCCGAGGAGTACGGCGGGCAGGGCGGTGACTACGCGACCCAGATCGTGCTGGCTGAGGAAATGTCCCGAAGCCACTCCGGCGGCCTGGTGATGGGCGTCGCCGTCCACACCGACATGGCCAATCCGGTCCTCAAACTGCTCGGCACCGAGGAGCAGAAGCAGCAGTACCTGGTCCCCGCGCTGAAGGGCGAGAAGATCGCCTGCCTGGGCATCACCGAGCCGGGCGCGGGCTCGGACGTCGCCGGGATCCAGACAACCGCCGTTCGGGACGGCGACGAGTGGGTCGTCAACGGCTCCAAGCTCTACATCACCAATGGCCACCGCGCCGACTACATCGTGCTGGTCGTCAAGACCGACCCCGATGCGGGCTACGGCGGGTTCAGCGTGCTGCTGGTCGACATGGACGCCCCCGGCGTCGTCCGCGAGAAGCGCCTCGAGAAGCTCGGGATGCACGCCTCCGACACCGCGCTGCTCGCCTTCCAGGACGTCCGCGTGCCGGCCGAGAACCTGCTGGGCGAGGAGGGCAAGGGCTTCTACCACATCATGTGGGAGCTCCAGGGCGAGCGACTGATCGCCGCCGCGGGAGCAGTCGCCGCCGCCGAGCGGCTGGTCGAGCGGACCCTCGAGTTCGCTCGCGACCGTCAGGCGTTCGGTCGCTCGATCGGCAAGTTCCAGGGGATCCGCTGGAAGTTCGCCGAGATGGCGACCAAGATCGAGGCCGGCAGGCAGATGACCTACAACACCGCGTGGCGCGTGATGCAGGGCGACTACCCGGTCCGCGAGATCTCGATGGCCAAGCTCTACACCAGCCGGATGGCCTGCGAGGTCGCCGACGAGTGCCTGCAGATCCACGGCGGCGCCGGCTACATGAAGGAGTACGGAATCGAGCGCGCGTGGCGCGACCTGCGGCTGAACCGGATCGGCGCGGGCACGGACGAGACCCTGCTCGAGGTCATCGGCCGCTCCTACGGGCTCTAGGCCGAGCGCCGTGAGCACGACCGCCACCGCCGCCTCGGGCGGTCTCGACCGCACCGCCCAGTCCGGGCTCGCCCAGGGCTGGGGCTACCTGTTCACGCCCGAGCACGAGGAGCTACGCCAGACGATCCGCCGCTGGGTCGACGCCGAGGTCCGACCCCACCTGCAGGAGTGGGAGGACGCCGGCTGGACGCCCGCGTCGATCCTGAAGCGGGCCGGCGAGCTGGGCTTCCTCGGGCTCGCCTACCCCACCGCGCTCGGCGGGCAGGGCGGCAACGCGGTCCACGAGGCGGTGCTCCAGCAGGAGCTCGCGCGCTCGGGATCGGCCGGCTTCGCCGCCGCGATCGGCGCCCCGATGACGATCGCGACGCCGCCGATCCTCAAGTTCGGCACGCCCGAGCAGCAGCAGCGGTGGGTCCCGCCCGTGCTGCGGGGGGAGCGGTTCGCCGCCCTGGCGATCACCGAGCCGGGCACCGGCAGCGACGTCGCGGGCATCCAGACGTCGGCGGTCAAGGTCGACGGCGGGTTCGTCGTCAACGGCGAGAAGTGCTTCATCACCGGCGGCCTGCGGGCCCAACAACTCGTCGTGGCCGTCAAGACCAAGGAATCGGACGGGGACAGAAGACACCACGGCATCTCGTTCCTGGTGATCGAGCGCCCGCCGGTTCCCGAGGGTCGCGAGGACGACGTCGCGTACCTCGGCGGCGACCGTGGCGACGGCATCACGTCGAGCCTGCTCGAGAAACTCGGCTGGCACGCCTCCGACACCGCGCTGATGGCGTTCCAGGACGTCTTTGTGCCTGACGATCAGCTCCTCGGCGAGCTGCACGGCGGGTTCAAGCTGATCATGGCCAACTTCGCCTGGGAGCGGCTGTCGATGGCGCTCGGCGCGGTCGCCGGGATGGACGCGGTGCTGGAACGGACCGAGGCGTTCGTCCAGCAGCGCGAGGCGTTCGGCCGGCCGATCGCGCGGTTCCAGGGCACCCGCTGGGCGATCGCCGAGATGCGCACGAAGGCCGAAGCCTGTCGCGCGCTGACCTTCGAGACGTTGCGCAAGCACGTCGCCGGGGTCCCGGCGCTGCAGGAGGTCGCGATGACCAAGCTGCTGACCCAACGGGCGATGGTCGAGATCGCCGACGGCTGCCTGCAGCTCCACGGCGGCGCCGGCTACATGAAGGAGTACGAGGTCGAGCGCGCGCTGCGCGACGCGCGACTCGGCCCGATCGGTGGCGGGACCGATGAGATCATGAAGGATGTGATCGGGCGCCTGATGGGCGCCTGACGCACCCGACGCAGGAGGACGCAGCATGGGAGTACTCGACGGCAAGGTCGCGATCGTCACGGGGTCCGCCCGGGGGATCGGCCGCGCCACCGCCGCACTGCTGATCGAGCACGGCGCCCGGGTCGTGGTCAGCGATCTCGACGGCGATCTCGCGCGGCAGACCGCGCAGGAGCTCGGCGGCGAGACCACCGTCTTCGCCGGGGACCTGACCAAGGGCGACGCCCCCGACCGGCTCGTCCAGCACGCGATCGATAGCTGGGGGCAGCTCGACATCCTGGTCAACAACGCCGGCTACACGCTCGACGCGCCCGTCCACAAGATCAGCGACGGCGGGTTCCAGCGGATGCTCGACATCCACGTGACGGTGCCCTTCCGCACGATCCGCGCGGCGGCCCCGCACCTGCGCGAGCCGGCCAAGCGGGAGCGCGCCGAGGGCGTCGAGGTCTTCCGCAAGATCGTCAACGTCAGCTCGATCTCGGGCGTCTTCGGCAACGCCGGCCAGGCCAACTACTCCGCCGGCAAGGCCGCGGTCGTCGGCCTGACCAGGACGACGGCCAAGGAGTGGGGGCAGTTCAAGGTCAACGTCAACGCCGTGGCGTTCGGCTGGATCGAGACGCGCCTGACCGACAGCAAGGACGCGGGCAACGTCGCCGAGATCGACGGCCAGCAGATCCAGCTCGGGATCCCCGACGAGCTGCGCGAGCTTGCCCCGATGCTGGTGCCGCTGGGCCGGGCCGGCACGCCCGAGGAGGCCGCGGGCGGGATCTTCTACCTCTGCTCGCCGTGGTCGAACTACGTCCACGGCCAGGTGCTGCACGTGACCGGCGGCCAGTCCGGCGGGATGGGCTGACCTCAGCGCTTCGCGAGACGAACCGCCCCCGCCCTCAACCGTCGAACGGGGCGCCGTCGCGGATCGCGGACCAGTACGCGATCCAGGCGCGCTCGGTGAGGATCCCCGCGTGGAGCGTGAGCAGCGGCCCCGGCGGCGCCCCCGCGGCGGCCGCCCGCCCGGCCGCGACGAGCTGCTCGTACTCGGCGAGCTTGGCCTGGTGGAGCGGGAGCTGGGCCGCGGCGACCTCGGCCGGGTCGGAGCCGAAGAAGACCGCCAGCAGCGCCGGCGTCCGCAGCTCGCCGAGGTCGGTCGGCGGATTCGCGACCCACCGGTCGAGGGCCCCCCGTCCGGAGTCGGTGATCGAGAACGACTTGCGACGCCGGCCGCCGAGCTCGCGCTCGACGCTGACCAGCCCCTGCTCGGCGAGTCGGTCCGGCTCGCTGTAGAGCTGCGAGTGGGGCACCGACCAGAAGTTGCCCACGCTGCCCGCGACCCGCTGCTTCAGGTCGTACGGGGTCGCGGGGCCTCCCAACCGCAGGAGCCCGAGCACGATCACCTGGACGGGGCTCAGCGCCGGCGCTGCCTCCCGGCCGTCGCCGACGGAAGCGGACGTGCCCGCCGGTGGAGCCGGCGACGAGGGTTCGGGGGACGACGCGTTTGACAATGGTCCACTTCGGAGCGTAAGGTGCGGGCAACCATCCAATTCGGATGATTGGTCGGATCGTACCGCCCGCCGCCCACCTGCTGCCCCGCGCCCCGGCGCCCCCGCCATGTCGACGACCCCGCACGCGCATCCCGCTCCCTCCCCGACCGGCTATCCCGTCGGGGGCACGCCCCGCGACGCCGCGGACGTCGGCTTCCGCGACCTGACCGACGAGCTGACCGACGTCGGCCTGGAGTTGACCGGGACGATCCCCGCATGGCTGTCCGGCAGCCTGCTGCGGACCGGGCCGGCCCGCTGGGACCTGACCGAGGGATCCGTCAACCACTGGTTCGACGGCCTCGCCATGCTCCACCGCTTCGCGATCGCCGACGGCGGCGTCCGCTACGCCAACCAGCTCCTCCGCGGCAAGGCCGGCCGCGCCTACGAGCAGACCGGTCGGATCGGCTACCGCGAGTTCGCCACCGACCCGTGCCGGACGCGGTTCCAGCGGATCGCCAGCCTGTTCGACCCCGGGCTGACCGACAACGGCGCGGTCAACGTCGGACGACTCGGCGAGCGCTGGCTGGCGATGACCGAGACCCCGCTCGCCGTCGTCTTCGATCCCGAGACGCTGGACAGCCTCGGCGTCGAGCGACGGGCCGGCAAGCTGAGCCTGCCCAACGCCCACCCGCACTACGACCACGCGACCGGCGACATGCTCGATCTGCGAATCGCCATGGGTCCGCGGCCCCGCTACGAGGTCGTCGCCCGGCATCCCGCCGGCGGCGAGCGCGTGATCGCCAAGATCCCGGTCCGCCGTCCCGGCTATCAGCATTCGTTCGGCCTCACGGGCCGCTACGCGATCGTCACCGAGAGCCCTCTGGTCTTCGACCCGAAGCGGCTTGCCGTCTCCGGCCGGCCGTTCATCGAGAACTTCCGCTGGCGCCCCGAACAGGGATCGCGGCTGTGGGCGATCGACCGGGCCAGCGGCGACGTCCGGGGCCCGTGGACCGCACCCGCGATGTTCTGCTTCCACCACGTCAACGCGTTCGAGGACGGCGACGCCCTGACCGTCGACCTGCTCGCCTACGACGACGCGTCGGTCGTGCAGGCCCTGGCGATCGACCGGCTCCGCGAGGCCGCGACGCCACCGGTCCCGACCCTGCGGCGCTACGTCCTGACCGCCGGGAGCACCGCGGTCGAGCCGCGCCAGCTCGCCGCGACCCCGTTCGAGCTGCCGCGGATCAACGGCCGCCACCAGGGTCGTCCGTACAACGTGGTCTTCGGCACCGGCTCGCACCACGGCGAGGACGGCGCCGCCGGCGGATTCCTCGAGACGGTGACCAAGACCACGATCGACGACGGCCGGACCGCGGTCTGGCGCGACCCCGGCGCGTTCGCCGGCGAGCCGATCTTCGTCCGCCGGCCCGACGGCGCCGACGAGGACGACGGCGTGCTGCTGACGGTCGTCCTCGAGCCCGCTCGGGAGAGCTCGTCGCTCGTGGTCCTCGACGCCCGCGACCTCGGCGAGCTGGCGCGGGCGCGGGTTCCGCACCCGATCCCGTTCGGCTTCCACGGGCAGTTCGCCCGGGCCTGACCGCGGCATCGCGGTGCTCGCGGTCCGAGGAGCAGCGGCCTCGTTCGGCCGTCAGGCGGTCCGGGCCATCCGCTGCGCGTAGGCCTTGGCGCCAATCCGGCCGCCCTCCTCCATCACGTCGTAGAGCGTCTTGATCTCGTCGAGGATGGCGTCGGACGCGGCCTGGGCCTGCTCCCGCGTGACCTCGCCCTCGACCCGCTCGTAGCGCAGGGGCGTGCCGAAGAGCACCGTGATCTTGGGGAAGTGGCCCTTCTTCAGGTTCCGCACGTGCGAGCTGCCGTGGATCGCCGTCGGCAGGACCACGGCCCCGGACTCCAGCGCGATCCGGCCGATCCCCGGCTTGGCGGTCTCGGCCAGCTTGCCGGTCCGCGAGCGTCCGCCCTCGCAGTACATGCCGATGCAGCCGCCACGGTCGAGGATCGCGTCGACGGTCTTGAACGCCTCGACGTCGCGCGCGCCGCGCCGGACCGGGAAGGTCCCGCCGTTGGCGTAGACCTTGTCCATCGGGTTGGTGAACATCTGGGACTTCGCCATGAAGTGGACCTTGCGGCGAATCCCCAGGCCCATGAAGAAGTGATCGAAGTTCGAGAAGTGGTTCGGCGCGATCACCAGCGGACCCGAGCGCGGCACCTGCTCGGTGCCGTAGGCGACCGTCCGGTAGAGCCCGAGGCCGACCAGGCTGGTCAGGATCCGTGTGATCTCGTAGACCGCCCCCGGCTCGGCGGCCCGCGTCCGGGCATGGTACCGATCGAAGGTCTCGGCCGGACGCGGGTCCCGGTAGACCTGCTCCTTGAGCTTCACGAGATCGTCGGCCATCGCGTGCACTCTATCCCGATCTCCGGGACGGAACCGCTCGGGACGGGGGTCAGACGCCGTCGCCTGCCGGCCGGGCCTGCCCCAGTGAGCGCTGCACGGCGTCCGTCCACTGCGCGTGCAGCGCGTCCGCCTCGTCGCGGTTGATCGACGGTTCGTAGCGCGCCGCCTCGCGCCAGCTCCGGGTGACCTCGCGCTGGTTCCAGGCGCCGACGCCGACGCCCGCCAGGTACGCCGCGCCGAGCGACGTCGTCTCGTGGATCGCGGGGACCACGACCGGCACGCCGAGCAGGTCCGCCTGGAACTGCATCAGCCAGCGGTTGGCGGTGGCGCCGCCGTCCGCCTTGAGCACCCGCAACGGCTCGCCACAGGCGTCCTCCATCGCCCGCACCGCGTCGACGGTCTGGTAGGCGATCGCCTCCAGGGTCGCCCGCGCGAGATGCGCCCGGGTGGTGCCGCGGGTCAGGCCGACGATCGTGCCGCGCGCGTACGGATCCCAGTGCGGGGACCCGAGCCCGGCGAACGCCGGCACCAGGTACACGCCGTCGTTGGACGCCAACGAGCGGGCCAGCGGCTCGGTCTCGCTCGCGCTCTCGATGATCCCCAACCCGTCGCGCAGCCACTGGACCGCCGCGCCCGTGGCGAAGACCGAGGCCTCGAGCGCGAACACCGTCCGCTCGCCGATCCGCCAGGCGACGGTCGAGACCAGGCCACGGTGGGTCGGCGGACGCTGCGGGGGCGTGGCGTTCCGCTCGAGGTCGCCGACGTTGAGCAGCACGAACGAGCCGGTGCCGTAGGTGTTCTTGCCCTCGCCGCGGTCGAGGCACGCCTGACCGTAGAGCGCGGCCTGTTGGTCGCCCGCGACCCCGGCCACCGGACAGGTCGCGCCGCCCAGCGCGCCGGGGCGGACCCGGCCGAAGCCCCCGACCGACGGACGGATCTCGGGCAACGCGCGCCGGGGAACCCCCAGTAGCTCGCAGAGCTCGTCGTCCCAGTCGCCCGTCGCCAGGTCCATGAGCATCGTGCGCGAGGCGTTCGACGGGTCGGTGACGTGCTCGCCCGTCAACTGGAACAGCAGCCAGGAATCGATCGTCCCGAAGACCGCCGTGCCGCGCGCCGCGCGCTCGCGCAGCTCGGGCGCGTTCTCCAGCAGCCAGGCGATCTTGGTCCCGGAGAAGTACGGATCGAGCGTCAGGCCCGTGCGCTCGCGGACGAGCCGTTCATGCCCCGCGGCACGCAACCGGTCGCAGATCCCGGCCGTCCGTCGGTCCTGCCAGACGATCGCCCGGTGCAGCGGCTCGCCGGTCGCGGGATCCCACACGCACACCGTCTCGCGCTGGTTGGTGATCCCGACCGCGATCAGATCGGACGGCGCGATCCCCGCGTCGTCGCAGGCCTCGAGCGCCACCGCCCGGGTGACCGCCCAGATCTCGGCGCTGTCGTGCTCGACCCAGCCCGGTTGCGGGAAGTGCTGCCGGAACTCCCGGTAGCCCCGTCCGACCGGCTCGCCGTCGCGGTCGACGACGGAGCAGGTCGTGCCGGTCGTCCCCTGGTCGATCGCCAGGATCACGGCGCGACCCCGGGGACCCCGGGGGCGCCGCCGTTCGCGCCCGCGGCCGACTCGTCCGTGGCGGCGTCGACCGCGGCCGACCCCCGCACGGCGAGCTTCGGCGCATCCGCGGGCAGCGCCGCGTGGACGAAGGCCGCGATCCGGTACAGCGCCTCGCGCGCCTCCGGCGTCCCGAGCCAGGCGACCGCGACGTGCAGCGTGCCCGCGAAGACGTCGAGCTCGGTGCGGACGCCGCAGCGCGCGAGCACGTCGGCCACGCGGACCCCGTCGTCGTAGAGCACCTCGCGGGCCCCGACCTGGATCAGCGTCGGCGGTAGCTGGCGCTGCAGCTCGTCGGGCGCGTAGAGCGGCGAGACGTGCCAGTCGTCGAGCGGGACGCCGTCCGCCGCGACGCGCGCGCAGCGCCGCAGCGCCGTCTCGGGAATGAACGTGTCGTGGCCGCCGTTGCTGCTGATCGACGAGCCGGCCACCGCCAGGTCCGCCCACGGCGACAGCAGCACGAGCGCGGCGGGCCGTGGCAGTCCGGCCTCGGCCAGCCGCAGCGCCAGCGCGTGGGTCAGGTTGCCACCGGCCGAGTCCCCGGCCACGACGATCCGCGAGGGGTCGTGGTCCTCGAGCAGCGCGCGGTAGACGGCGAGCGCGTCCTCGACCGGCGCCGGCAGCTTCCACGCGGGCGGCAGGCGGTAGTCGGCGGAGAACGCGGGCAGACCGGTGACGTGCGATATCCGCGAGACGATGTTGCGGTGGGTCCGCGGCGACCCGAAGACGTAGCCGCCGCCGTGCAGGTAGAGGACCACGGGGCTGCCGTCGGGCGCCTCCCGGGCGCGGGGCCCGCGGACCCATTCGCCGCGCACGCCGCCGAGCGTCGTCGGTTCCACGAGCGTCCCGCGCATCACGGGCACGCGGTCGGTCGGATCGGTGATCCGCTGCAGCATCCGGATTCCGCGGGGCGTCATCCGCCACCCGCGCGCGAGCGGGAACCAGGTCCGGCGGAGCCGGCGGGTCATCCGCTCGGTCTGCCGGCTCGGTGGACCGAAATTGCGGACGGTCGGACGCGCGGTCGTCGTTTCAGGCTCCATCGTGTCCCAGCCTAGCGGCGGACCACGCACGCGTTCCAGCGCGGCCCGCGAGACTCCCGCCCGGCCCGAGGATTTCCGCCCCGTCGGCCCGCTATCGTGGCTGCCTCCATGGCCGGCGAACTGCTCCGCGACGAACCAGCAGAAGGCGTCGTCCGCCTGACGATCCACCACCCCGAGAAGCAAGGGGCGCTCGACCACGCGCTGCTCGACGCGGTGACGGCGGCCGTCACCGAGCTGGGCGACGATGCGTCGTCGGGCGCCGTCCGCGCGCTGATCATCACCGGCTCGGCGGGACGCTTCTCGTCCGGCTACGACCTCGGCGGCCTGCGCGAGCTCTCCGGCGAGGCCTTCGGGACCGCGGCGTCGGCGCTGATCGCCCACCCCACCACCGCGGCGATCGAGGCGCTCGAAGCCTGCGAGATCCCGACGATCGCCGCGTTGCCCGGACACACCATGGGCGGCGGGCTCGAGCTGGCGATCGCCTGCGACTTCCGCGTGGCCGCCGACCACATCCGCTTGGCGATGCCGCCCGCCAAGCTCGGGCTGGTCTACCCCTACACCGGACTGCGCCGGTTCATCCGCACGATCGGCGAGCCGCGGACCCGCGAGCTGTTCCTGCTCGGGTCGCCGATCGACGCGGGCACCGCCCTGGCGTGGGGCCTGATCAGCGGCACCGCCGACGCCGAGGACCTGCAGGACGAGGCGCTCGCGCTGGCCGTCGAGCTGGCCGGCAACGCGCCGCTGGCGATGCGCGGCAACAAGCGGGCGCTGCGGGCGCTCGCCGAGGCCGACGACCAGCTCGACGCGCCGGTCGCGGCGAGCCTGCTCGCGCTCCGCGAGGCCAGCATCCGCAGCGACGACCTGCGGGAGGGCGTGACCGCGTTCGCCGAGAAGCGCCCGGCGGTCTGGCGCAACCGCTGACCGGGCGGGCCGCTCGTCGTCGGAACCGGCGGGCGGGCAGCGTCGGCGTCAGCTTGCGTACCTCTGCGGTACCTCATACGACGCGCCAGGCCGCCGCCATCCGATCGATCCGACAGGATCCCGGCGTGCGTCTGATCAGCTGGAACGTCGCGTCCCTCCGTGCTCGCCTGCCGCGGGTGCTCGAGCTGCTGGAGGAGCTCGAGCCGGACGCGCTCGCCCTGCAGGAGACGAAGTGCGCCGCCGACCAGCTACCGCGCGAGGCGCTCGCCTCCTACGGCTACCGCATCAACGACCTCTCGGGCGGGCGTTGGAACGGCGTGGCGGTCCTGACGCGGATCGAGGACGCGGCGCCCGGCGACGGCGATCCGGCGCTCGAGGCGAGCGGCACGACCGTCGGCGGCCTGCCGGGCGAGGTCGATCCCGCCCAGGCGCGCTGGGTCGAGACCACGGTCGGCGACCTGACCGTCGTCTCGACGTACGTCGTGAACGGGAAGGCTCTGGATCATCCGGACTTCCAAGCCAAGCTGCAGTTCTTCCGGGCGATGGCCGAGCGCGTGCGCGCGCTGGCCGCCGCCGGCCCGGTCGCGGTGCTCGGCGACATGAACGTCTGTCCGACCGACGACGACTGCTGGGACCCGGCGCTGTTCGTCGGCAGCACCCACACGTCGGAGCCGGAGCGGATCGCCTTGCGCGAGGTGCTCGCGGCCGGTGAGCTGGTCGACGCCCACATCGCCCACAACGGGGCCCGGGACGCGGCCGGCAACCCGGCGTTCACCTGGTGGGACTACCGCGGCGGCAGCTTCCACAAGAACCACGGGCTGCGGATCGACCACGCGTTGCTGGATCGCCGCACCGCGGCGCGGATCGACACGGTCTGGATCGCCCGCGACTACCGCAAGGGCGAGAAGCCGTCCGACCACGTGCCGCTCGTGCTCGACTTGCACCCTGCGACCTGACCGGGGAGCGGTCGGGCGTCAGGCCGCCCAGGTCCACGAGACGAACAGCACCGTCCACGCCGCCTGCAGGGTCAGCAGCAGCGGCGCCAGCCAGCGCATCCGCCGTCCCGCGTGCGCCCACAACCCGAGCGCGACCACCAGCGGGAAGCACGCCATCGCGAACCGCGGCAGCGACATCAGCGGCTGTTGCATCGACGGCACCGACAGCGGATAGGCGAGCGAGACCGCGCCCCAGACGACCCAGCTCAGCGGCATCCGGCGGCGTGCCCACCAGAGCGCGACGATCACCACCGAGACGACCACCAGCAGCACGACGTCGCGGGCAAGCGCCAGGCCCGGGACCTGTCCCGGCGCGAGCGGCGCCATGTACCAGAGCCCGAGCAGGTCGCCGGCCCGGCCGACGATCACCCAGAGCCCCGCGCCGAGGCCGCCGATCGGCGTCAGGAAGGTCCGCTCCCAGTCCCCCTGAGCGCGCACGACGCCCATCACGTCGCCGGTCGCCACCCCGAGGAAGGCCGCGTAGGCGACGACGCCGAGCGGGACCAGGCCGATCCAGAGCACGTCCGGACGCAGCGGGTGGCGAGACCGCCAGGCGGCGCGGGCGATCGAGAGCCACCGGGCCGGCGCCCTTCCCGGCACGGGCGGGACCGACGCCGTCGCTCGTTCCGGATCGGACCCGGACGATCCGGTCGCCGTGGACGCGGCGGTCCGCCGACCCCACAGGTACTCGACGGCGAGCGGGATCACCAGCAGCACGCCGATGCTGCGACACGACGCCGCGAACGCGCCCAGCACGCCGGCCCACGCCCAGCGGTCGCGGCGGGCGGCCACCAGCGCCCCCAGCGAGAGCACCAGGAACAGCGCCTCCGTGTAGACCGCCGACAGGAAGACCGCGGGCGGCACGAACGCCGCGACCCGCACGACCGTCGTCGCCGTGGCGGCGTCGCGCGCCGCCGCCACCGTCCGGTGCAGCAGCGTGAGGAACGCCAGCGCGCAGACCCACGAGATCAGCAGCCCGGCCGCCAGCAGCGACCCGCCCAGCGGCGCGGAGACGATCGCGATCAGCGCCGGGTAGAGCGGGAAGAACGCCGACCGCGCCGGGTCCGCGGACGTGTATCCGGCCTCCGCGATCTTGAGGTACCAGGTGCTGTCCCAGCGACATCCGGGAGCGACGAGCGCATCGAGTCCCGCCGTCCCGGTCGGGCGACAGCTCCAGAGGGGATCGAGCCGCGCCCCGCGGGACTCTGCCCAGCCGAGCACGAGGATCGTCCCGAGCCCGGCGACCCAGACCACCAGCCGCGACAGCACGAACGCCCGCAGGGCCGCCCGGAACGCCGCGACCCACGCGGATCCGAAGGCGTCCTCCAGGGTGTCCGCCCAGCCGGGGGCGACCGTTGGCGAGGTCGGCCGATGCACCGGGGAAGCATCGCGGGTTGCCACCGACCGCGTCGAGCCGCGCGGGCCGGCGGTCGACGGGTGCTCGCCCTCGGGGGCCGCGGGACGGCCGCCTTCCCACCCCATCGTATCGCAAACATTCTTGTCTAGACGATCCATAGGCCCGCCGTCACGGCGCGCCGACGGGCCCCTCAAGATTGTGGGTTCATTAACGTTTCTGGACTAGGCTGCGGCTCCGGATCAATCACAGCACGCTCGACTCAGGGAGAATCCATGCCGTCCCTCCGCCTCTATCCGCTACTCGTCACCGGAGCCGCCTGCTTGGCGCTCGCCGCCTGCGGCGACGACGATCCCGCTTCGACGCAGGCCGGGGTGCCGGCCCAGACGGAGGCCGCTCCGGCGGAGACCGCCCCGTCCCAGGCCCCCGCGACGACGGCCCCGGATGGGTCGACGTCCGAGGAGTCGGACGCGCCGGCCGCTGGCGGCTCCGGTGCGTCCGACGAGGCCACCAAGGTCCGCCAAGCGCTGATCACGGTCCAGGAGGCCTTTGCCGCCAAGGACGGCAAGAAGGCCTGCGCGCACATGGTCGGGATCCCCAAGAAGACCGACCCGAAGCGGCCCGGCCTGTCCTGCGAATCGCTCAGCCAGGGCCCGAAGTCCACGTTGTCGGAAGAGAACCGCAAGATCGCCGCCAACGCCAAGGTGACGATCGACGGCAACAAGGCGACGGCCGAGCTGGGACCCGGCGTTCCGTTGGAGCTGCGCAAGGTCGACGGGCGCTGGCGCGTCGACTACTCGAATCTGACCGGGGGCGCGCCGAGTCCGCGATAATCCACGGCGTGGACCCGCGCGTACCTGACGCCCCCTCCCCCGTGGTGCCCCGCCCGGCCGCAGCCGTGGTCGGGATGCGCGACGGCGAGGCGGGGCTCGAGGTGCTGCTCGGCCAGCGAACGACGGCCGCGCGGTTCATGGGCGGGTTCTGGGTCTTCCCGGGCGGTCAGGTCGACCCGGACGACGGGGACGGCGAGCCCGCGTTCCGTCGCGCGGCGGCCCGCGAGCTCGCCGAGGAGGTCAGCGTCGTCATCCCCGCGTCGGAGCTCGTCCCCTTCGATCGCTGGATCACGCCGCAGGCGCTCCCGCGGCGCTTCGACACCTATTTCTTCGCCGCGGCGGTCGGCCCGAGCGCGCGGGTGCGCGTCGACGGTCAGGAGATCGTGGCGAGTCGCTGGGCCACGCCGCACCGGTTGCTGGCGGACGCCCACGCCGGCGCCGCGATGATCTCCTACCCGACGCTCCGGCAGCTCGAGCGGCTTCGGACGTGGACCTCGGTCGACGAGGCCCTCAGCTCGTGCGCGGCGACCGCGAACGCGCACGGCGTTCCCGCCGTGCTGGTTCCCGACGACGCGCCGTTCAGGCGCTGACGTCGGCGGCGTCGCCCTTCGCGGGCTCGCCGTCGGTGCCGGCTTCCGACGTCTCGCCGGACGCATCGTCCGCCGGCGACTCGGCCGCCGCTTCGCCGGACGCATCGTCCGTCGGAGCCTCGGCGTCGGTCGAGGCCGCATCGTCGTCGGCGCCCGCGTCGGCCCCGCCTTCGTCGGTCGAGGACGCGGCGGACGCGGCCGCGGTCTCGGCGGCCGTGGCGGTCTGGGCCGGCGCCTCCGCGTCGGCCAGGTCGTCCCGACCGGCACCGCGCAGGAGCTGGTCGTAACGCGGGGCGATCTCGTCGGTCAGACGGAGCAGCTCGACGATCCGGGTGGTCTCGCCCTTCGCCTGGATCGTGCCGCGGGCCAGGCCGACGGCGACGTTGTGCTGCCCGCGCCAGAGCGCGTGCGCGACGTCGGCGTCGAGCGTGACGACGATCTCCGGTGCCTCGGCGCCCTCGGGCAACTGCCCCAGCGCGACGGCCGGGGCGTCCTCCCCGCGCAGGGTCAGCGTCACGATCGCGTCGGGCTTGCGGAAGCGGAACTGGAGCACGGTGTCCAGGACCATCAGCCGCGGAGCGAACTCCGCGTCCGCGGCAAGCTCCTGCAGGAGCCGACCGAGGCTCGCGTGGACATCATCTGCGTTGGAGAAGAGCACGGGACACCAACCTTAGTGCGAAACGCGGATCGAGACCGAGACGCGCTCGAACGACCAGGCGAGCGCGGGTGGGCGGGCCTGCCATTCCGGCGGCAGGGCACCCACCACGCCCACGACGGAGCCTAGACCCGCTCGACCAGCAGGGCGATGCCCTGCCCCCCGCCGATGCAGAGCGAGATCAGGCCGTAGCGCTCGCCGGTGCGCTCCAACTCGGCGATCGCCTTGACGGTGATCGCGGTGCCGGAGGCGCCGATCGGGTGCCCCAGGGCGATCGCGCCGCCGTTGGGGTTGACCCGCGAGTCGTCGTCGGCCAGGCCGAGCTCGCGGGTGACGGCGAGCGACTGGGCGGCGAACGCCTCGTTGAGCTCGATCACCCCGACGTCCTCGAGCTTGACGCCGGTCCGGTCGAGCACCTTGTTGATCGCCGTGACCGGTCCGATGCCCATGATGTTCGGATCGACGCCGGTCACGGCGTAGCCGAGGATCCGGGCCTTCGCCGTGACGCCGAGCTCGGCGGCCTTCTCCTCACGGACCAGCACGACCGCCGCGCCGGCGTCGTTCAGGCCGGAAGCGTTGCCGGCCGTGACCGTTCCGTCCTCGCGCTTGAAGGCGGGCTTGAGCTTGGCCAGGCCCTCGATCGAGATGTCGCCGCGGACGTGCTCGTCCTTGTCGAAGACGACCTCGCCCTTCCGGGTCTTGATCGTCACCGGGACGATCTGCTCGTCGAAGCGGCCCTCGGCCTGCGCGGCGGCGGCCTTCTGGTGGCTGCGGTACGCGAACAGGTCCTGATCCTCTCGGCTGATCGTGTCGCGCTCGGAGAGGTTCTCCGCGGTCACGCCCATGTGGATCTTGCGGAACGGATCGGTCAGGCCGCCGACGACCGGGTCGGTCATCTTCGACGGGCCCATCCGGGCGCCCCAGCGGGCGTCGTCGACCCAGTACGGGGCCTGCGACATCGACTCGGCGCCGCCGGCCAGGGCGACGTCCACGTCGCCGGTCTGGATGTGCATCGTCGCGGTCACGATCGACTGGACGCCCGACCCGCAGAGCCGGTTGACGGTCAGCGCCGGCGACTCCTGCGGCACGCCGGCCTTGATCGCCACGACGCGCGACATGTACATGTCGTCGGTGCTGCTGTGGATCACGTTGCCGAAGACGACGTGCTCGATCTGCTCGGGGCGCAGACCCGAGCGCTCGATCGCGGCCTGGGCGGCGGTGGCGCCGAGGTCGGTCGCGGCGACGTCCTTGAGCGACTTTCCGTAGCTGCCGATGGCTGTGCGAGCGGCCGAGGCGATAACGACACCGGTCATGAGAGCTCCTGCGGTTCGGTAGACGAAGCGGCGGCCGTGCGGCCTGCCGCAGCGGCGTCTCCGAACCGAAGGCCCGGACGACGCGCGGAGCCCGGACCCTACCGGTCCGCCGCGCTCGGCAGGCGTGCGACTGGCTGATCAGCCAGCATCGCGCCCGGGCGCTCCGCGCAATCGCTACAGCCCGTCGAAGTCGCCGAAGTCCTGGCGCTCGACGTCAGCCGGCAGCCGACCTTCCCCGGCCAGCTTGTCGAGGTGCGCCTGCAGCGTCACCGCGGCCGCCAACCGCAGGATCCCCGGAGCGTCGTCCCACACGGCGTCGAGCAGCTCGTCGACCGAGCGCGCCCCGCCGTCGAGCGCCGCGACCAGCCGGCGCTCGCGGTCGAGTCGGTGCGCGACGTACTCGTCGAGCTTTGCCTGCGGATCCTCGATCACGGGTCCGTGGCCCGGCAGCAGCCAGCGGAGCCGCTCGGCCCGCAGGCGCCGGAGCGCGTGGAGGTACCCGGTCAGCGCCCCCTCGTGCGGCACGAGCAGGACGCTGCCGCGGCCGAGCACGGTGTCCCCCACGAAGCCAACCGCGTCGTGCAGGAAGACCACGTGGTCGCGAGCGTGGCCGGGCGTGCCGAGCACCCGGAACGGACCGTGGGTCTCGCCGTCCGCGACGGCGACGGCCGCGGTGCCCGTCGGCGCGCTGACGGGCGTCCAACCGGCATGCGACAGCACGGGCGCCGGCCCGCACCGCCGCAGCAGACCGAGGACGCCGTCGGCGTGATCCCCGTGCCGGTGGGTCAGGGCGACCCCGGCCAACCCGCCCCGCTCGGCGACCGCGGTCGCGAGCGCGTCGAGATGCGGATCGAGGTCGGGGCCCGGGTCGACCACCCAGGCCCGCCCGTCGACCCCGAGGACCCAGCTATTGGTGCCTTCGAGCGTCTTCGGCCCCGGGTTGTCCGCACGGACGAGCGTGACCGCGGGCGCGGGGTCGGGATCGAGGGCCATCGGGCCGGCCCGCTCAGCCCACCGCGGGCGCGGGCGGCGGCGGCCCGGACGGCTCGTCCTCCTTCGGCCACCTGCGCGACGCCCAGGCGGCCACGAGCAGCGTACCGATG
>JADKLW010000213.1_pt1 | contig 29948 bp, 32 predicted proteins | sample 8641881 | NCBI WGS metagenome assembly JADKLW01 (sample SAMN16272185, study PRJNA661076) | feces metagenome | isolation source: fecal sample from diarrhoea affected cattle B | host: Bos taurus | place: South Africa: Lokaleng Village, Mahikeng | collected 2019-09 | reverse complement strand
TGTAATTGTGGATTACAGCAGGACCAACCTCGCCAAAACGATTCACTGTCGCCAATAGTATCTGCAACTCGCGGTCAAAATCGGGGTCGTTGGAAATTTTAAACTGTGGTGCTGTAGGCAAGTTCTTGGCAAATTCATCCTTTTTCAAAAAACTTTTTCGCGCCATTTTACCAAAAAGAAATCCGATTAAATTACGCTTCATCAGTAAATTTCCTTCCGCAACATCCAGTGGTTTCTGACAATGTAGCACCATTTGTGCCGATGTCATCCTACCCCATTGCGGTTGCGAGGTTGGTGTGATTTTTTTAATTCTCTGCTGTAGCTCGCTATTGGCCGAGCGGTCGAAAATGTTCGCCATTTTGATTGTGATTTTATGATTGATGGTACTTAGAAGAAAATGTTGCCATTTTGTTACAGCACATTGTTATTTTCCTTTCGGAATCGCATCAATCAGCCGGCGAGTGTAGTCGCTTTGCGGGTTGGCATACAGCACATCGGCATCAGCCATCTCCTCGATCTTCCCTTTATTCATCACCACAATCTGATCGGACATGTATTTTACTACCGCAAGGTCATGCGAAATGAAGATGTAGGTAAAGCCGAAATTTTCCTTGAGCTCATTCAGCAAGTTAAGTACTTGCGCCTGAACCGAAATGTCCAAAGCAGATACCGATTCGTCGCAAACTATCAATTTCGGCTGCAGTGCAATCGTTCTGGCGATGCCGATTCGTTGGCGCTGACCGCCTGAAAATTCATGGGGATACCGATTGAAAAATTCGGCCCCTAATCCAACGCGTTCTAAAATCTCAAGTGTTTTCGCTTTGCGCTCTTTCTCGGTTTTGTATAAATTATGGACCTGCATCGGTTCCATTATGGCTTTTCCCACAGGAATACGCGGATTCAAAGAAGAATACGGATCCTGAAATATTATCTGTATTTCCCGACGCAAATTTTTGACGTCAGACGAAGGCAGTTCCGTAATATCTTTCCCACGATAGAATATTTGACCGGCCGTGGGCTTGTCCAATAGTAAAATAGCATTTCCAAGGGTTGACTTTCCACACCCTGATTCGCCTACCAATCCCAAAGTTTCACCTTCATACAATTTAAAACTGACATCATTCACCGCCTTGAATCCGGTTTTTTTGCCAAAAAGCCCTGCGGACGAAAAGTACTCCTTCTCAACATTCCGCACTTCCAACAGTGGCGGCGCTTTATATAATTCAGCGTGATTGGAAGCGCGCATTTCATTGGTAACTACATCATTGTTTACGGTTTGTTCCAAGTAGTCTTTGATGGTTGGCAATCGCCGGAGCCTCACATCGAGTGACGGCCGCGAGCTTATCAATGCTTTGGTATACATGTGTGTCGGATTATGAAAAACATCAATCGACGTCCCTTGTTCGACGATTTCGCCTTTGTACATTACCAAAACGCGGTCGGCAATCTCGGAGACAAGTGACAGATCGTGCGAAATGAATATGATGCTCATGCCGGTTTGTTGCTGCAGCTCCTTCAATAGCAGGATAATTTCCTTTTGAACCGTGACATCCAGGGCGGTCGTAGGTTCATCGGCAATCAGCAGTTTGGGTTTGCAGGCAATTGCCATGGCGATCATCACGCGCTGCTTTTGTCCGCCGGAGATTTGATGCGGATATTTATTGTAAACCGATTCCGGATCCTGAAGTTTGACCCGTTCGAACAGCGATATCGTTTCGGCACGGGCAGCCTGCTTTGGAAGCGCAGTATGCCGATGCAGAATTTCCTGAACCTGAAATCCGCATTTAAGAGACGGGTTCAGCGAACTCATCGGTTCCTGGAAAATCATCGAAACCTCTTTTCCCCGAAGGTTTTGAAGCTCCTTATTATTTAGGTTTGCCACATTTTTCCCTGCAAATTCAACGCTGCCGTTAGTAATCTGGGAAATGTTCCGCGGAAGCAGGCCCATGATGGCCAACGACGAAACCGATTTTCCCGAACCTGACTCACCTACAATTCCGAGAATCTCGTCCTGGAAAAGTGTATAACTGATTTTGCGAATCACAGGCACCATAATTCCGTCCTTGCGGAACGAAATTTCAAGATCAGAAATTTTTAACAGCGGATTTGGGCTCATGTCGTAAAATTACGGTTTTCAGCGACACGCGATCAGGCGTCATGCAGATTAAATATGAATGATCTCGTCGTCCACCAAAAGTTCGTCGCGGCGTAACCGCAAAAACACCTGCGCTACAGCAACCGTATCTTTCTCGCAGTATGTGACAATGCGGTCGATATCTTTTTCGACATAATATACGTGTCCGACCTGGCTGCCGTCGATATCGCCTTTTGGAGAAGGAATCCCAAGAACTTTGGTCAGGAGTTTCAATGATGTAAAATGTTTGAAATCGCCAAATTTCCAGAGTTCCAGCGTATCAAGATGCGGGACTTCCCACGGCTTTTTGCCGAACAGATTAAGTTTATTCGGAATCGGGATTGCGTTGATGATCATTCGGCGCGCGATGAACGGAAGGTCGAATTCTTTGGCGTTATGTCCGCATAAGACGTGTTGCGGCCCACAAAAATGGTTATTGAGCAGGTTGCTGAAATCGTACAGAATTTTCTTCTCATCACCAATGAATGAGGTTACGCGAAAATGGCGTATATCGCCTTTGAAGGTGAAATAACCGGCAGAAATGCATATGATTTTGCCAAATTCGGCCCAAATACCGGCGCGGTCATAGAAATCTTCGGGCGTGTATTCGTCTTTTCGCTGGTATTGAGTTTTTTGCTCCCATAGCTGTTGCCATTCGGTGTCGAGCTCGCGGTAATTTTGCTCACAAGGAACCGTTTCGATGTCGAGGAACAATATATTTTCGAGGTTGATTTTGTCGATCATAGTGGTAGATTACCGCGGCAATTTAGTAAGAATTGCGTGTAAATCAGTATAGGAAAAATGTAGAAAATGAAAAATTTAGCTGCTTGTCGTTCTGTTGCTATTTCTTAAAATTTAACGCCGTTCGCCTCGACTGCATAGCGGAATTTTGGAATTGATCTGGTTCTGACTTGTGACTTTTGACTTTTGACTTTCGACTTTTGACTTTTGACTTGTGACTTTCGACTATAACGTTTTGGGCGTTGCGGCGAATCAGCCATACAATAAATACCATAATTATTCATCGCCGCCGGGCTGTACGCAGTGCGAGGCACTTTGCTTCCATCCCTAACGCGGAAGAATACGCTTCAGTCTTCAATGTACTTTCAATTTTGCCAAACCCGGACCAGGTGTAATTTGCGACCCACTGGCGGAGTACGAAACAAACTTCAAAACTCTGCAACCTTTCCATAAAATTGCGTAACCCGAACAAATTCCCCATCTGTTAACTTTATCGAATTAAAAATTTTGGTTATGAAAATAGGAAAACATCTGATCGCCGGGCTAGGCGGTGCGATTGCACTAAACATTTTACATGAAACGCTAAAAAGAACCGGCAGCAAAATGCCACGGATTGACCTTTTGGGGGAAGAGGCTTTGCAGAAAGGTATTGAAATGGCTGGCGGCGAGAAAATCGAAAACGAAAATAAGTTATATGCCGCCACTCTTGGTGCCGATTTACTGAGCAATGCGGTTTACTTCAGTGCCATTGGAGCCGGCGGACCGAAATATATCTGGCCTAAGGCGATCGCTCTGGGAATGACAGCCGGTGCGGGTGCGATAACATTGCCATCATTCATGGGATTGGATCCGACTCCTGTTACCAAAACAGCAGAGACAAAATCGTTGACAGTGGGTTATTATTTATTTGGTGCCTTAGTTACAGCAGCAATCTTAACTGCAATGTCCGACGAGAATAAATAATAGGAGTAAATCAATACATTGGCAGTGCTGTCGGGAATCTGCTTTTTCTACCATTTCCCAAGTTGCTGCTTTAAATTATTTTCAAAATAAAGACTGCTGCGCGGAATTCTCATGCTGGAGAAGCCACTTTTTACGTGCCAGTCCGCCGGCATAGCCCGTAAGCGAACCGTTACTTCCGATTACTCTATGGCATGGCACGACTATCCACAGCGGATTTTTGCCATTTGCCGCCGCAACAGCGCGGATAGCCTTTGGATGGCCCAATTTTTTGGATAGGTCAAGGTAGGAAATCGTAGTTCCGTATGGAATTTTTGCGAGTTCGCGCCAGACTTTCTGCTGAAAAGGCGTGCCGGTCGGGTTTAATGAAAGTGAAAAGGCAGTCAGCCTGCCATTGAAAAAGTTTTGAATCTGCTCGACGGCTGTTTCTAATTCTTGCGGATAATCATTCGATTCAATTAAAATTTCATCAGAAACTGATATGCTGCTGATACCGTTGCAATCGCCAATAATCGTAGCGAAACCCAATGGCGTTTTGATTATAACTGATTTCATGGCCGCGGTGGCGCTGTCTTGGTAAATGCATTAAAGGTTGCCATTTGGAAAGCATTGGGCGGAAGTTCCCTTCCGCATATATCGGATTGGGGTATGCCGAAGGCAATTCTGTCGTAAATTTTCGCACGATTGATGTCACGTGTCCAATTATAGTTCACCTCAAGAGGATTCCTGCGTAAAGTAAACTGTTCCTGATCTATTTTGCTCAACATTGCCAACGTTTTAATTTGCAGGGTATCGGCCGATATAGGCTCAAAAGATTCATTCGACATCGCAGAAAACGGATTTGTTTGCGCAAACAACGAACCGGATAGAAAGAGTAGGAATAAGTATCTCATAATAACGATATTGAGCCTCTAAGTTACGAAACATTTTATATCAAATCAATCGCTCGCCGTACTTACTTGATTAAGTGGCTGTACATGTACGACACGATGGCGTGTAGCTCTTCATCCGACATTTTTTTGGTAATCGCAAAGTTCGTTTTCATGATCTCGTATTGGTCGGGGTCGACAATCGGTTTGGCGTTGCCTTTAAGGAATTCCACCATATCGGCATTTTCATCGCGATAGATCGTTGCAATTTCGACAATCGACGGCCCGATGATGCGCTGATCGGGTTGATGGCACGCGGCGCAATTTCCTTTGCTATCGAACAATTCTTTGCCATTCAGAACCAGCTCTTCGGGAGTAGAAACTTCGATTTCGGGATTGAGCGGTTCTTGGACTTCTTCCTTTTTGCCGCATGATGCAACGGCCAGCACAAATAATAGATATATTATATTTTTCATTGCATGTTTTTTAGCCCTGATAGAGGCGGTATCCTTTTTCGCGCTTCTTTAGCGCGGAAAAGATAAAGCGGATAGCAGGAATAGCTTCAAATTATTTATTCAATAACAACGCTGCTTCTTTCGCGAAGTAGGTCGTGATGATGTTTGCGCCAGCGCGTTTGATGCAATACAACTGTTCGATCATGATGCGGTCGTGGTCGAGCCAGCCGCGTTCTGATGCTGCTTTGACCATCGCATATTCGCCCGAAACCTGATATACGGCAACCGGAACATGCACTGCATTTTTGACTTCGCGGACAATGTCGAGATACGCCATTCCGGGTTTGACCATTACGATATCGGCGCCCTCGGCAACGTCGTCGAGTACCTCGCGGATGGCTTCGATGCGGTTGGCGTAATCCATCTGATAGGTTTTTTTGTCGCGCGGCACATCGTTCACATCAACCGGAGCTGAGTCGAGTGCGTCGCGAAACGGACCGTAAAACGCCGATGCGTATTTGGCGCTGTAGCTCATAATCCCGACGTTGTGATGGCCGTTTTCTTCCAACGCCTTGCGTATGGCAAACACGCGGCCGTCCATCATATCGGATGGCGCTACGAAATCGGCGCCGGCTTCAGCATGACTCAGACTCATTCTCGTCAACGCATCCACGGTCGCATCATTGATGATCTGGCCTTTTTCGATGATTCCGTCGTGGCCGTAGATCGAATACGGATCGAGCGCGACATCGGGCATCACGATCATTTCGGGAACGGCGTCTTTGATTGCGCGGATGGTTTGCTGCATCAGGCCGTTTTTGTTCCAGGCTTCATTGCCGGCATTGTCTTTTAAATTATCGCTGACTTTGACGTAAATATTCACAGCGCGTATGCCCAAATCCCAGGCTTCTTTGACTTCCTTGATAGTATTGTCGAGCGAATGTCGAAAAATTCCGGGCATCGACTGGATGGCAGATTTCACGTTCTTGCCTTCGGCGACAAACATCGGCAGCATGAAGTCTTGCGGTGATAGTGTGGTTTCGCGTACGAGTGAGCGTATTGATTCGTTGGTGCGGAGGCGGCGGTTGCGGTTGTACATGGTTTTTAGATTTTAGTGGGCAGCTTTCAGCTTTCAGCGGTCAGCTTTATTTTTAGCTTAGTTTTGACATTAGTCCGGACAGCATTTTTTTAATCTCCTCAATATTTTCGAGTAAACTTGTTGCTTCGTCAGCCGTTATAAATTTCAGATCGGTCGCAAGGATTACCTGATATTCTAGTTCATTTGCTGATCCAAAAGAGATAACGAGAAATCTGCAAAAATCTTTTTCTGATTTCCTTCCACAGCCTTCTGCAATATTTGTTGGAATGGATGCGGCCGACCTTTTCATTTGACTGGTTAGGCCAAAAAGTTCTTCTTTTGGAAAAGCACCGACGGTTTTATATACTTCAAGTACTAACTGGTGACCTTTCACCCAAACATTAAGCTTCCTATAATCTTTCATAACGTATTTGTTAAAGCTGAAAGCTGTGACCTGACAGCTGACCGCTACACCCACTCCCTCGGCTCCATCAATACCTTCACCAACCTTTCCTCTTCGCTTCCTTTCTCCGGATGATGATCATAAACCCATTGGACATGCGGCGGCAAACTCATCAAAATGCTTTCGATACGGCCATTGGTTTTGAGTCCGAATAGGGTTCCTTTATCGTGGACAAGGTTAAATTCGACATAACGTCCGCGGCGGATTTCCTGCCAATTTCGGTTGGCTTCGTTAAAGGTGAGGTTTTTCCTTTTCTCGACAATGGGAATGTATGCGTCGACAAAACTGTCACCTACTTCAGTCACGAAATTGTACCAATTGGCCATCGACATTTCCTCGCTAGCTTTACAATAATCAAAAAACAATCCGCCAACGCCGCGCGCTTCGTGCCGATGCGCATTCCAGAAATAGTCATCGCATTGCTTTTTATATTTGGGATAGAATTCTGCATTGTGCTTATCGCAGGCAGTCTTGCAGGTTTTATGAAAATGAACTGCATCTTCTTCGAACAAATAATATGGCGTTAAGTCTTGTCCGCCGCCAAACCATTGATTAATGACATTTCCATTTTCATCATACATTTCAAAATAGCGCCAGTTCGCGTGAGCCGTGGGTACCATCGGACTTTTAGGATGAATTACCAGGCTGAGTCCGCAGGCGAAAAAATCGGCTTCGCCAACGTTGAACATCTTTTGCATTGGTTCGGGCAATTTGCCATGCACGGCTGAAATGTTGACGCCACCTTTCTCGAAAACGTCTCCGTTCTCAATCACGCGGGTACGGCCGCCACCGCCCTCAGGACGTTCCCAAAGATCCTCGCGGAATTTCGATTTGCCATCGGCGGCTTCAAGCGCAGCGACAATGGTATCTTGTAGGTTATGTATGTAACTTAAAAATTTATCTTTCATGATAATCCGACTTAAGAAGTCCGTAATAATTGATGTCTTCCAAAATGCCGAAGCCGTTTTTATATTCCTGGCGAAGAATTCCTTCGAGCTTAAAATTGTGCTTCAACGCGATATTTTGGCTGCCGATATTGTCGAGCGATGTTCGGATGAAAACCTTATTTAGGTTCAATTCACTAAAACAAATTTCGATGACCTTTCCGAGTGCCGATGATATGATGCCTTTTCCTTCGAAATTCACATCTATAAAATAGGCGAGTTCGCATTTCATCAACTGCAGATCGATTTTTCTGATGCACAAAAAACCAATCAGAGTGGCCGACACACTGTCGCGAACGAAAAAGTGAAATCCTTCATTATTCCGCTCTTTTTCGATGGCATCCAGCAGGAATCTTTCGGTTCCGGCGATATCGGCGCATGCCGTAACCGTAATTGGAAAAGCGCGGATGATACGATCGTGGTTTGCCTGCACGAGGTTGTAAAACTCCGCTGGCAAAACGGCGTCGGTTTGATCAATGGCCCATTTAGCAAAATTATTCATCCCAACTTTTTAACTTTTAACTTTTCAACTTTCAACTATCTACCATACTCTTTCACCGCATCAATAAACGCCTTCGCGTGATCAACGGGAATATTCGGCAAAATTCCGTGGCCGAGGTTGACGATATATTTGTCTTTCCCGAATTCATCGATCATTTGATGGACCATTTTCTTAATCGACGGAATTGGCGATAATAATCTTGACGGATCGAAATTCCCCTGCAATGTTATATTGCCACCAGATAGATATCGTGCGTTGCGTGGCGAGCAGGTCCAGTCGACTCCGAGCGCCGATGCGCGGCTTCTGCCCATTTCACCCAATGCAAACCAACATCCTTTACCGAAAACGATCACATGGGTTTCGTCGGCTAGCGCCTCAACGATCTGGTTGATGTACTTCCATGAAAATTCCTGATAATCGACCGGCGACAACATTCCGCCCCACGAATCGAAGATTTGAACTGCATTGACGCCGGCGGCAACTTTTTTCTTTAGATAGGCAATCGTCGTATCGGTGATTTTTTGAAGAAGTACGTGTGCTGCTTCGGGTTGTGAAAAGCAGAAACCTTTGGCGGTATCAAAGCTTTTCGAGCCTTTACCTTCGACAGCATAGCAGAAAATCGTCCATGGTGAACCGGCAAAGCCAATTAGCGGAACCTCATCGTTCAGCATTTCTTTTGTAAGCTTGATCGCGTCCATCACATAGCCGAGGGTTTCGTCTATATCGGGAACAATGACGCGTTCGACATCCTGGATCGTGCGAATCGGATTCGGAAGAAACGGACCAATATTTTCTTTCATCAGCACTTCGATTCCCATTGCCTGTGGAACCACCAGGATATCCGAGAATAAAATGGCAGCGTCGGGAGCAATGCGGCGAATTGGCTGGACCGTTATTTCGGAAGCTATTTCGGGCGTGCGGCAGCGGGTAAAGAAGTCGTATTTGTCGCGCAGTGCGATGAATTCGGGAAGGTATCTTCCGGCCTGGCGCATCATCCAGACCGGCGGGCGCTCTACGGTTTCACCGCGTAACGCTTTCAGGAATAAATCGTTTTTTATCATGATTGTGACGTTTTATAATGGTTTATACATTGAATGATCGTGTTTTCGACCGTTGGCCGATTCGCGATTATTATATTTTTTGTGATTCCCGATAGCGCGTCGGCGGTTGTGGTGCCGATGCAAAAGCAGGTTTCGGTTGTTATTTCATTGTACTTTAAAAAACTTTCGACACCTGACGGACTAAAAAATAAAATCCCGTTTGGCTGCGCGGATATTTTTTGTGGCGTCAGTAGCGTTTCGTAAACAACGGTTTCTGTGAAACTTATTCCGGCTGATGTCAGCGCATCAGGCAATGTATCGCGGCGCAGGTTTCCTGAGAAAAACGCCACCGACCTCTCACTGTATTTTGCGACGATGCGTTTGGCGAGTTCATCGGCGTAATCTTCACTTTCGATTACTATAAAACCATTTTCCTCCAGCAACGCTTTTGTCTTTATGCCAACGCACATTGTTTTTGTCGCTTTCAGCGAATGCGACTCCGGGTGTCTTATAACGCTGCCAACAGCGTTCTGGCTGGTGAATAACAGTAAATCAGTTGGTGCAGGCATTGTAAATGTAACCGGATGCGTTTCGATAAAATTGGCCTCGACGATTGACAACCCTGCATTTAACAGCATTTGTCGCAAATTCGTTGGCAATATTTTGGTCGATAGTACTCGGTTCATTTTTACATCTTATGAAAATCAGCTCATGAAAGTTAGCCCCGACTGGCAGCGGTATCCTTTTGCATCGCAAAAGATAAAGCAGAAGGCGGGACCAAACATCTTTAAAAGTTGGTGGCCTGTGCTCCTAATTATCCTGCGCAGTAACGCAGAATGTCTTTGTTTTCACCAAAAACCACCAAAATGTCGGTTTCAAACAAAACGGTGTCGGGTGCCGGCAAACCAATGGTTTCCTTAACGATGGTTTTTTTTCCGATCAGGTTTGTTTTTTCCCTTTTGCGTATGATGGTTACCAGATTCAGATGGTATTTATCGATGTCGTTCAGTTGTGCCAATGTGCGGCCGTGAAATTCGGGTTTCGATTTTACTTCTGAAATCGTATAATTATTGTCGAGCTGGTAATTTTCGAGCGTTGTTTTAAAATTGATCTGTTTCGTCAGCCGGTCGGCGCTTTCCTGCTCAGGGTGGATGATGCTGTAAATCCCCATTGCTTCGAGCACGGTGTCGTGAATAGGCGACAGTGCGCGGCTGATGATTTTGACATCCGACAATTTTTTGATAATGGCGGTCGTGATGATGGCGGCACCTTCGTTCTCACCGATTGCGACCACGACTTTGTCGGCGTCTTTCAATGGCAATGCGTCGTAGGCAAGTTCGTTAGTCGAATCCAGACAGATCGCGTGTGATATTTTGTCTTTGATCAGATTTATCTTGTCGATCTGTTTATCGACGCCAATCACTTCATTGCCGGTCTCGGTCAGGCTCAAGGCCAATGACATTCCGAAATTCCCCAAACCAAAAACAATAACTTTCATAATTAGTTTATTAAAATGTTTTCCTTCGGATATTCATAGAACTGGTGGTTGATTTGCCGAAGCAGACCAATCATCAGGTTCAACATCCCGATCCGGCCGATGAACATGGTGATCATGATAATATATTTGCTCGGCTCGGTTAACGTAGGCGTAAAATTCAGCGACATGCCGGCTGTACTGTAGGCTGAAAAACATTCAAGTGCGACTGTCAGCAGATCGGTTCCTGCGGGCTCAAAAATCAGTAAGCCCAGGATGGCGCTGCCGATGACCATAAGCGAAATGCATATAATCGCAAAAGCCCGTGAGGTCGATTCGCTTGAAATACGACGTCCGAATAATTGAATTCGGTTTTTGCCTGACGCCACTGCCAAAATATTCAAACTCGCCAATGCAAAGGTACTGGTTTTTATCCCGCCACCGGTTGATGCCGGCGAGGCGCCAATCCACATTAATAGTATAATGAACAACACTGAAGGAACGGTGTAGTCGGCCATGTTGTTTATCTGAAAACCGGCTGTTCTTGGCAAAACGGAGTTAAACGCGCTGGTGGTGATTTTACCAAATATTGTTTGATGCTGGTCGAGCGTGGCACCCGATTCGAAAATAAACATAAATGCAAAACCGACGACAAGCAATATTCCGGTAGTGTATAAAACGATTTTTGAATTCAGCGTGACAATTCGGATTTCCTTATGGATGCGCGATCGGTCCAAAAGTTCAAGCGTACGCACTTTGATATATTGATAAAAATTGACAATAATGTTGTATCCGAGTCCGCCAGAGACAATCAATATCATCAATACCCATTGCATGTAATAGTTGAATTTCAAAAAGTTTTCGGAAAGACCGGTTGGCAATGTTGAGATTCCCGCGTTGCAAAAAGCTGACACCGAATGGAATATCGAAAAGAACAATTTGTCATCGATTTCAGGCCGTCCCGAAATTGACGAATAAATCAATATTGCGCCAATAATCTCAACGCTAATGGTAAATGTCACGACATGCAAAGCGACTCGCAACACATCTTTTAATGTATCCTGCGCTATAAAATCCCTAACATTAAGTCCTTCTTTGAAAGACGAACTTCCCCGGAAAAAAAATGCGAAGAAAGATGTGAAGGTCAGGATTCCGAGGCCGCCAACCTGTATTAGCCCAAGGATAATGACTTGACCCAGAAACGTAAAATCGGATCCAATATTCAAAACCGATAAACCCGTTACGCACACGGCTGTGGTCGCGGTAAAAAGAGCATCGGTAAAAGTTATTTCCTGTACGGTCGCCGTGGGCAGCAGCAGCAGAAACGACCCAAGAAGTATCAGGGCGAAAAAACTGCCTACAAACACAATAGCCGGGTTGTAATATACGTCGTAGATGTAGCGCACCAGCAGCATTAGCCGCATGATAAAGTAAATTACGAGTCCGCCTTCAAGAATGGGCCGAATCTTATTCAGTATTTCGATTGGCTGCAAATCGTAGTTTGCCAGTGTGATCGCCAGTGATATCAGCAATAGAGCACCGATCAAAATCATATTTACCAATACGATTTTCCTAAGTCCGCCGGTTCTAAAGTGAAAAAATTTAACGATGTTGAAAATGAGCAGCGCAACGGTGATTGCGACAAGTCCGACAAGTTTAGGAGTTTTGTAAATGTCATGGACGCTGTATCCAAAATCGAATACCAGGAAGGTGAGTACAATTAAATCAAAAAAGCGGTAAACAACCTTAAGCAACGAGTCGTTTTTCATTTGCTAGATATCTTTATTCAGGCTGCTTTTGATCTGACGCATGATATCAATCCCGCCATTCGAAAGAATTTCCTGGGCGCAAAGTTCGCCAAAATCCTGATACAAATCTATTTGCGTTTCTTTTTGGATGGCGATCTTGTCTTTTCCGTCCAGTGAGAACAGAGCACCTTCAAAACTGATCTTATTATCGACTATGGTTGCCAGTGCGCCGATTGGTGCGGTACAGCCTCCTTCGAGTGTTCGCAGGAAATCACGTTCGATTTGCGTACAGATTTGAGTGTCCAGATGATTTAGCTTACCTACAGCTTCGCGACAATAAAAATCATCGTGCATCGCAACAATTACCATGGCGCCTTGTGCGGGTGCGGGAATCATCCATGGGAGTTCGATATGGTTGTCAGGTTTTAGTTGGATACGTTCCAGTCCGGCGGCGGCAAAAACGGCTCCGTCCCAGTCATTATCTCGTAGTTTTTGAAGGCGCGTATTTACATTTCCGCGTAAATCCACAACAGAATGGTTCGGATGACGGTGCAGCCATTGCGCTTGCCGGCGTAAACTTCCTGTTGCTATTGTTCCGGCCGAATGCAGGAAATCGGTGTTTCCTTTATGAACCAAAATATCGAGCACATTGGCCCGTTTTAGAACAGCGGCCTGCACGATTCCTTTCGGAAGTGCTGTCGGAACATCTTTCATCGAATGCACCGCGATATCGACCTGGCCGGTTATCATTGCGACGTCAAGAGTTTTGGTGAAAATTCCGGTGATTCCGAATTCGTAGAGTGGTTTGTCGAGTATGATATCGCCGGTCGATTTCACGGCCACGATTTCGGTCTGATATCCTAAGTGGCGAAGTTTGTCCTGAACGGTGTTCGCCTGCCACAGAGCCAGTTCGCTGTCTCGCGTACCGATGCGGATCGTTTTGATCATTTCGCTACTGCTTCGATTTGGAACACTTTTTCGATCCATTCGATACTTTCATCGACCATAGTGCTGTCATCTTTCAGATGATTCGCGAAATGGGTCGTGATCTTTTGGATGATTCGTGCGCTGATGATTTCAGCCTGTTCCTCATTGAAATTAGAGATTTTCTTGCTTTGGAAATGCAACTCCGATTTTTTTATCTCGTTTAATTTTTCCTTTAGAGCGTGAATGGTGGGTGCAAATTTACGGGCTTTTGTCCAGGTCATGAATTCCTCGCGTACTTCCTCAATGATGGCTTCGGCGGCGGGAACCTGGTTTTTCCTGTTTTCCAGCGTATCATCGGTCATTTCGGAAAGATGATCCATGTGAATAAGGGTTACGCCTTCAATTTCGCGCACGTTCTCGTTCACGTTCTTTGGTATGGACAGATCCAAAATCAACATCGGTTTGCGAAGATTCAGGATTGCTTTGTCGATAGTTGGATTTTGGGCGCCGGTGGCAACTACGACCACATCGGCTTTTTGCAGCTCGAGATGAAGATCGGAGTAATCTTTTACGATCAGATTTAATTTGCCGGCAAGGCGTTCTGCTTTATCCTTGGTTCGGTTTATCAGTGTGATATGCGGGTTGCGTGTGTGCTTAACCAAGTTTTCGCAGGTGTTTCGGCCGATTTTTCCGGTTCCGAAAAGCAAAATGTCCTTATTGCTGATATCGGCTACATTTCGGATTATATATTGTACCGATGCAAATGATACCGATGTGGCGCCTGTGCTCAATCCAGTTTCATTTTTGATACGCTTGCTGGCCTGAATTACGGTATTGATGAGGCGATCCATGAACGCATTGATCAATCCGAATGAACGCGATTCTGTCAGGCTCGATTTTATTTGGCTTATGATTTCAAAATCGCCTAAGATTTGGCTGTCAAGACCACTTCCTACCCGAAAAATATGACTAACTGCTTCCTGATTTTTATAAACGAAGGCTACTTTCTGAAATTCCTCGACAGTGCCGCGGCTGTTGTCGCATAGCAATTTTATAAGTTGAAAAGGATGTTCGGCAAAACCGTAGATCTCGGTTCTGTTACATGTGGAGGTTACGATCAGGCTTTCAATGCCATCGGCCTTGGCTTGGGTAAGCAATTGCGTTTTAGCGGCATTATCAAGACTGAACTTCCCTCTTATCTCAGCGTCCGCTTTTTTATAGCTTAAACCAACTACGTAAAAATACTGGTGCTTCGAGATGTTACTGTTTTCCATATTATTGAATAGGCTTCCTGCTAAGGGGACAAAATTATCACTATACCATTTAAAAATATAACGCTCAAAGGACTATTTTTGTCGTTATGGGAATTATTATCCATAAATGCCACTATAACAGGAAAAACAAGTAAATTTGCAGCAATTACTAGCGCTGCCGACAACCTTATGTAGATTAATTCTAAATAATGTAGGGTCGTTTTACACCGGTGCACAGACTAAAAAATATCGCTATGGGTTCTCATGAAGTTGTAAAAATTGAAGACGATTTTATCCTCATCAGATTTCAAAATGACAGTTCCGAAGTGTTCCGTGCACAACGTGAGGTGAGCATCGGGATGATCCAATTCCACTTTGGCATAAAGGGCCGAGCGAAATTTATCTTCAATCAAGGAAATTATGCTTTGGAACTTAGTGAAGAAAAGTCGTTATTGCTTTATAATCCGCAAAAGGAACTACCACTGAATCTCGAGCTCGCGCCAAATTCCTGGGTAATTTCACTCATGGTTTCCATCAAAAAATTCCATGCTTTGTTTTCGGCTGAAGCCGACTATATTCCGTTTTTGAGCGCCGAGAATCAGGACAAGAAATATTACAATGAAGGCAATATTAGTCCGTCGATGGCCATCGTATTAAGCCAGTTATTCCACTACAATCTTCATCCATCGATTAAAAATTTGTACTACAAGGGGAAAGGCTACGAATTACTGAGTCTTTATTTCAACCGCACCGAAGATCCCGATGCAGAGCAATGCCCGTTTTTGATCGACGAGGAAAACGTTTTGAAAATCAGACGAGCGAAAGACATCATAATCGCCAATATGGCAGAGCCACCTGGTTTACAGGAATTGTCGGATAAAGTTGGTTTAAATCTGAAAAAACTAAAGATGGGGTTTAAACAGATTTACGGCGATTCGGTTTACAGCTTCCTGTTTGATTACAAAATGGAGTTTGCCCGAAAACTGCTTGAGGAAGGAAATCACAATGTAAATGAAGTGGGTTTGAAAATCGGATATAGCACGGCAAGTCATTTTATTGCTGCCTTTAAAAAGAAATTCGCAACCACACCAAAAAAGTACCTGATGTCGATTAGCCAGAACTAACCTAATGTTTTGTTAAGCGCACAATCAAAAAAAATCTAATTCATACTTTTAATAACCGAACAATTACCGATGAAAGGAGTTCTTTTAGTCAATCTTGGTTCACCCGAGAGCCCTGATCCCGCCGATGTCAAACCGTATCTCGACGAATTCTTAATGGATAAATACGTGATTGACGTCCCGTTTTTATTGCGTGCCTTTTTGGTACGCGGCATCATCCTGAGGAAACGTCCCGAAAAATCAGGCGAAGCATACCGCAAAATATGGTGGGATGAAGGTTCGCCTCTAATTGTACTTTCCCAACGCATGCACGAAAAGGTAAAAAGACAGGTAGAAATTCCGGTTTCACTGGCGATGCGCTATGGCAAGCCAGCAATCTATGATGGTTTGAAGGAATTGCACGATCAAGGCGTGAGCGACGTATTGGTTTTTCCTTTATATCCGCACCATGCGATGGCGTCAACAGTTACTGTGAACGTCAAGGCTGAAGAAATGCGCAAAAAGCATTTTCCAGATATGAAAATGACCACAGTTCCGGCATTTTACAACAAACCAGATTACATTAAAGCATTGGCCGATTCTATGGCTGCGTCGTTGAAAAACTTCGATTACGATCATCTGTTGTTTTCGTACCACGGAATTCCGGAGCGTCACATTCGTAAAACCGACGTCACCAAATCGCATTGTAAAATTGACGGTTCATGCTGTGTGACGCCATCGCCTGCTCACGAGTTTTGTTATCGACATCAATGTTTTGAAACCACCAGAAAAGTAGTCGAGTATTTAAATATTCCCGAAGGTAAATATAGCCAGACATTTCAGTCGAGGCTGGCTGGCGACAAATGGCTCGAACCGTACACCGACGTGGAAATCAACAAAATGCCCGGCAAGGGAATCAAGAAATTGGCGGTCGTTACGCCGGCCTTTGTAGCCGACTGCCTGGAAACTCTGGAAGAGATAGCGATGGAAGCCAATCATCAGTTCAAAGAACATGGAGGCGAGGAATTCCACGCCATCCCATGTTTGAACGACGACGAGCAATGGGTCTCAACCATGGCTTCGTGGCTAAACGAATGGGCTGCGAAAAACTAACAATATGTCAGCTCCCACCGAAGAAGATTTAGGCCGCCAAAGCATCACAACACTATTGCGAAAACAGGCGATTCCGGCTTCTATCGGAATATTATTCATGACGGTCAACATATTGGTGGATACCATCTTTGTTGGCCGATGGATTGGCTCCATTGGAATCGCCGCATTGACCGTTATAATGCCAATCGCATTTTTGATCGCCGCAATCGGCCTGGCAATTGGAATAGGTGGAAGTTCGGTTCTTTCACGTGCTTATGGTGCGAGCGACTTGGATCTATCGCGGCGCACATTCGCACATCAGATTTTAATGACGGGAGTCCTCTCAATTTTACTGGTTTCTGCCGGATATTTTTTTCAGGATGAAGTATTGATTCTATTCGGTGCAAAAGGTGAAATACTGGAGCCGGCCCGCGAGTTCTTTCTGCCTATTTTACTGGCCGCACCTTTGCAGGCCTTTTGCGCAATGGGAAATACGGTGATACGCGCCGAAGACAGGGCAAAGGTCGCCATGTCGGCGACCATTGTTGCTGCGGTCGGGAACATTGTATTGGATATATTATTTATAAAGGTTTTTGAATGGGGAATTTTTGGTGCAGCACTCGCCACTGCATGTTCGTTTTTGATGTGCTTTGTATTTGTGGCGTATTTTTTCATTTTTAATAGCAAACTCCGATTGCAGTGGTCCGATTTTTCGCCCCGCACTGCACTTATTTCCGAAATTACTGCGCTGAGTTTCACCACCTTTTCCCGTCATGGGGTCATAAGTATATTGGCTGTTCTGCTGAATCATACGCTTTTTACGCACGGAGGTGAGCACGCCGTAACCGTTTACGGAATTATCAGCCGGATGCTGATGTTTGCACTGTTTCCGGTAATTGGCATCGCACAGGGCTTTTTGCCGATCGCCGGCTATAATTACGGTGCAGAAAACTTCGGACGCGTAAAGGAAACGATAAAAATATCGATCAAATGGGCGGGAATTTTTGCCATCGGAATCTATACGTTGATACTTATTTTCGCCGAACAAATCGTGGGCGCATTTACCACCGACCCCGATGTGCTTCGCGACACCCCAACCGCGCTGCGCTGGGTTTTTGCCGCATCGCCGGTAATAGCAATTCAACTCATCGGCGCCGGCTATTTCCAAGCTGCGGGCAAAGCATTAAAAGCATTGATGCTGACATTGAGCAAACAAGGATTTTTCCTGATTCCGCTTATTCTGATATTACCCAATTATTTTGGTATTTTTGGTGTGTGGGTTTCGTTTCCGATTGCCGACATCCTGGCCACAGTGGTCACCGGTTTTTTTCTGAAAAACGAAATGAACAAATTCTCTAAGCCCGATGGAATACTATAACTATCTGAAATCGCTCCATCTGATCTTTGTAATCACTTGGTTCGCCGGACTTTTTTATATCGTCCGTTTATTTGTGTATCAAATTGAAGCCCATGGCAAGACGTCACCCGCCAGAGAAATTTTAAGCGATCAATATAAAATCATGACCAAACGCCTGTGGTATATAATTACCTGGCCATCGGCAATATTGGCGAGTATATTCGCATTCTGGATGATTTTTTTCACCGATGTGGGTTCGGTTTGGCTTCAGCAACCATGGATGCACGTGAAACTCGTCTTTGTATTTTTGCTTTATCTGTACCATTTAAAGTGCCATCAGATTTATCGCCAACTTCAGAATGATCAGATAAAGTACAGTTCCAATTTTATGCGACTGTGGAACGAAGGCGCAACACTGATTCTGTTTTCGGTGGTCTTTTTGGTCATATTAAAAAATGCAGTCAACTGGATTTATGGCGTCATCGGAATAATCTTATTCTCGGTCATGTTGATGATCGGATTTAAAATGTATCAGCGCATTCGAACTAAAAACGGATTGTAAATATGGGCTCCAAATTCCAATTGTCGATGTTGTCTCTCCGCGTGCGGATATTTCTGTCGATGATTGTATTGATAATCGTTTCTTCGATTTTGCTGGCATCCATTTCTGTCGTCCAATTTAAAAACGAAGCGAGAGAGTACCATCAGGAGCGGCTTGAAACGAAAGAAAATGCGATAAAAGAGCACATCGCGTATCTGTTGTCGACTACGACTTATCCCATGACAACAGAAAACCTGCCGCTGATTTTCAAGGATCATATCCATGAATTATCGGACATCCACAACCTGGAAATCAACATTTATGACCTGCATGGAAAATTATTGAAATCATCCAAAGCGTCATTCGCGATCGATGGCGTGGCGCCGCCCATAGAACCCTATGTGACGAAACTAGTGCAATCATCAATCGATAAAAGATATGTCGACATTAAAAGTATCGACGGCCAAAAACACCGCTCGTCATTCAGCCAAATTAAGGACGACAAATTCAAGCCGATAGGAATTTTGAACATTCCCTATGTGGAAGACGATGACTATTATCAAACAGAACTGAATAATTTCCTAATCCGCCTCAGCCAGGTGTACACTTTTACATTGCTGATCGCATTTGCGCTGGCCTACTTTTTATCGACTTACATCACACATTCGCTTAAAACCATCTCCGATAAAATCAACGAGACAAGTCTGAATCAGAAAAATGAGAAAATCGGCCTGACCGCCAACAGCAAAGAAATCAATCTATTGATAAGTGCTTATAACGCAATGGTTGATGAACTGGAGAAAAGTGCTATAAAACTCGCACAAAGTGAACGCGAGGAAGCATGGCGCGAAATGGCGAAACAGGTGGCACACGAAATTAAAAATCCGCTTACACCGATGCGTTTAACGGTACAGAACTTCCAGCGCAAATTTGACCCAGCCGATCCGGATCTAAAAAATAAGCTTAACGACTACTCCAAAACGCTGATTCAACAAATCGACACCATGAGTTCTGTCGCCTCGGCCTTTTCGAATTTTGCGTCGATGCCCGCTCAGCAAAACGAGACATTGAATGTGGTTCGCGTTGTCGAACTTGCATTAGACATTTTCAACGAGGAATACATCACCTTTGAAAGCCACGACGAGCATGTCGTTTCCAAAATCGACCGCACCCAACTCATTCGGATCATTACGAATTTGGTCAAAAACGCGATTCAGGCCATTCCCGACGACCAACCGCATAAAGCAGTGGTGGTGAGCGTAAAGCGTGAGGGTCAGCAGGTTTTGATTTCGGTGGCCGACAACGGAACCGGAATCGAGCATCAAAACATACCACATATATTCGAGCCGAAGTTTACGACTAAGAATAGCGGAATGGGCCTCGGACTCGGAATCATCAAAAATATCATAGAGAATTATAAAGGAACCATTACTTTTGAAACTGAATATGGAAAAGGGACCGTTTTTACGGTTTCACTTCCGATTGTAAGCTAATAAATATCAATTATGGAATATAAAAACGTAGTCATTGCTTTCGACGCACACATTGCAACGGTGACAATCAACCGACCTGAAAAATTAAACGCACTAAACAAAGAAACCATCCAGGAACTGCACGATGCTTTTAAATCATTGGATAGCAATGCCAATGTTCGCGCCATTGTAATTACCGGTTCAGGCGAAAAAGCATTTGTAGCCGGCGCCGATATTGCTGAATTCGCCCAATTCACAATCGAAGAAGGAGCTCAGCTGGCTGCTCAGGGGCAGGAAAAATTATTTGATTTCGTAGAGAATCTGAAAACTCCCGTAGTTGCCGCAATCAATGGGTTTGCACTGGGCGGCGGATTAGAACTCGCCATGAGCTGTCATTTCAGGATTGCATCAGAAAATGCCAAGATGGGACTACCGGAGGTATCGCTCGGAGTAATTCCGGGATATGGCGGTACGCAACGGCTTCCACAACTCATTGGCAAGGGAAAAGCGATGGAAATGATCATGACGGCAGCAATGATTTCAGCGGCTGAGGCCAAAGAATACAAACTCGTGAACCATGTTGTGCCGCAAGTGGAATTGATGACATATTGCTACGGCATCTGCCAAAAGATCGTAAACAATTCACCGGTTGCGATCGGAAAAGCAATTTCGGCCGTAAATGCAAATTTCGAAGATGGCGTCAACGGGTATAAAACCGAAATAAAAGCATTCGGCTATTGTTTTGGAACTGAAGACTTTAAAGAAGGCACCACCGCGTTTCTAGGAAAGCGCAAAGCGGAATTCACCGGAAGATAATTGTCATTACCGTTTTCCATTCCATTCATCATAAAATTGCCTGAGAAACGATTCCATAAAAAGATGGCGTTCGCGGGCAATTTCTTTTGCCGATTCGGTGTTCATTTTATCTGCAAGAAGCAATAATTTCTCATAAAAATGATTGATTGTCGGAGCTTTCGACGATTTATATTCTTCCTTTGACATCTTCAATTGTGGCAAAATATCCGGATTGTACAATTGCCGATTTTTAAATCCGCCGTAATTGAAAGCCCTGGCAATTCCGATGGCACCGATAGCGTCTAGCCTGTCGGCGTCCTGGACTATGTCGAGTTCGATGGACGAAAACTTTTTTTCAAAATTTCCGCCTTTAAATGAGATGTTGTCGATAATGTGGATCACATGCGAAATAACATCCGATGATACATTGTTTGATTCCAGAAATTCACGGGCGACCTTCGGCCCGACCGATTCATCTCCATCATGGAATTTACTGTCGGCGATGTCGTGTAGCAACGCACCCAACGCGACGATTTCCAGATTGCAAGTTTGCGACCCGGCGATCAACATAGCATTGTTGTAAACGCGTACTATGTGAAACCAGTCATGTCCTCCTTCAGCACCGTGTAAAGTGTGCTGTACGAATATTTTTGTCCTTTCGACGATGTCCATATAAAAGCAATTAAAAAATCCTTTCGGTGTGAAAGGATTTGAGTTTTATAATCTTGCGGGCTCGACCCATTTGAATATGTGAGATTCCTGCGGAATTACCAATCGTTCGGAAACGCGTGCCATTCGTGCCGGAAGTTTCATCAAAAAATCGCGCGCTTTCTCGGCTTCATCGGTAAGTCCGGAAATTTTATCGATCTCCCAACGCTGGATTAATTTCTGCATAATATCGACGTAGTCAGCAGCGGTATATACACCAATGCGCTGGACTGCATCTGAAAACAGCTCGAAAGCAGAACCTATTTTATCACCCGATTCCCGAAGGAACTGTGCCGGCATGATAATTTTTTGCTTCATCATATATTGGAACGCCAGCATCATTTCGCTTGGATCAACTTTGAATATTCGGTTGACAAATTCGCTGTAAGCATGGTGGTGGCGCATTTCGTCGCCTGCTATAATCTTGCAGATTTTGGAAAGTTTCTTATCGCCATAATTCTTGGCAAGCTGTGAAACCCGGTTGTGCGATATATAGGTAGCAAGTTCCTGGAAACTGGTGTAAACGAAATTTTTGTAAGGATCGCGTCCGGTACCGATATCAAAACCATCTGCAATGAGGTGCTGTGTGGTCATTTCGATTTCACGCATGTTAACGCGGCCCGACAGATAAAGGTATTTGTTTAAAAGGTCTCCATGGCGATTTTCTTCGCTCGTCCAATGCCGCACCCATTTGGACCATCCGTTATTCTCAATCTGATCGACACCTTCTACGTCCATTAGCCAAGATTCGTACGTTGGCAAGGCTTCTTCGGTAATCATGTCACCTATCAGGACCACCCAGAAATCGTACGGCATATCTTTGGCGAGTTCACGAAGTTCCTTAACCGATTCGAAAAAATCCTCATTCTCTGAATCGGGCAATAGATCCGACGGTTGCCAAATCTTCTCTACAGGAATCAGATATTCATCGACAAAACCGTCGATGCTTTTCTCCAAAAACTGCATTACTTCCAATCTCACATTCTTTATAGACATCCTCTATTAATTTATCCTGTTTATTATTTTGCTTTCTACATTCGCAGCCAACACCTCAAATTTATGCTGATTCACAGCAATCGGCTCATGAATTGTAAAGGTAAGATGATTTCCTAAACCTAATGGGAAAATCCCATATTTTACCATTTTCCACGAGTTGTTTATTGTAATTGGCACTACAAATGCCGATGGCGCGTATTTACAAAGTATTTTCAAGCCACTTTGAGCAAACGGTTTTGGGCGGCCATCTTTGCTTCGGGTTCCTTCCGGGAAAATCACGGCCGATCTGTTGTAGCGCTCGATATATTGCGAAAGACTTTGAATTTTCGGGATTGCCTGTTTCGGATCTTTGCGGTCAATCAAAATAGAGCCGCCGTGACGCAAGTTGAACGATACGCTTGGAATACCTTTGCCAAGTTCTTTTTTACTGACGAACTTTGGATGAAATCGGCGCAGGTACCAGATTATCGCAATAATATCATACATGCTTTGATGATTCGCAACAAGTATCAATGGCGCATTTTTGGGAATCAATTCTTTATTTTCGAATGAATATCGGGTTCCTAGAAGGCGTGTACAAGACACCAGGCAGAGATTTAAATAGTCGACACTTTTTTTGTGCGCCTGATATCCGAAAATTTTAAGGCAAATCCACTGCAGCGGATGAAACACTGCGAGGCAAAAGCCAAAGCATAAATAAAAGATGGCCGAAATCGGGTAAGAAAAGACCTTTTCCATACAAATAACTTACGTGCAAAAATAAGCATTAATTGGCTGTTCACAATATGTCTACTGCTTTCATTATATAAAATTCCGGAAATGCGACATCTTTTAAGTTTAACAATTAATCTAGAAAAACCCGCCGAGAGGAAATTATAATAATTTTAGTTTGGTAACGGATTTTTTAGTCGAAATCTGTTTTTAAAACAACCCTTTATAAATTCCATTCAGAATGTATAAACGCCATCCAGCAAAGGGTTGTTTTTCTTCTTAATAGTACCGAAAGGAAGCTGCGATAACTGTTTATAACCCGATAGATATGACGTTGTTTCTTCCGAAAAAAGAAGTATTTTTACGCAAATTAAGAGAGATCATTAAATGAAAGAAAAGATGAGTTCAGAGAAAGAGGCGAAGTTAAAAGCACTGCAATTAACACTTGATAAATTAGATAAAACATACGGTAAAGGGACTGTCATGAAAATGGGCGACCGCGCTATCGTTGAGGTTGAAAGCATACCCTCGGGATCTTTGGGCATCGATTTAGCTCTTGGCGTGAACGGTTATCCCCGCGGACGGGTAATAGAAATATACGGGCCGGAATCTTCAGGAAAGACCACATTGACCCTTCATGCAATAGCAGAGGCACAAAAAGCAGGCGGAATTGCTGCATTTATCGATGCTGAACACGCCTTCGACCGGTCGTATGCCGAAAAATTGAACGTGGATGTTGAAAACCTTATCATTTCGCAGCCTGACAATGGAGAGCAAGCTTTGGAAATCGCTGAGAATCTAATCCGATCCGGGGCGATAGACATCGTAGTTATCGACTCGGTTGCCGCACTGACACCAAAAAGCGAGATCGAAGGCGAAATGGGCGACTCAAAAATGGGTTTGCATGCAAGGCTGATGTCACAAGCTTTGCGAAAATTGACCGGAACGATCAGTAAAACTAATTGTACCGTGTTTTTCATCAACCAGCTTCGGGAAAAAATCGGGGTGATGTTTGGAAATCCTGAAACGACAACAGGTGGAAATGCTTTAAAATTTTATGCCTCGGTGCGAATTGACATTCGGAGATCATCACAAATTAAAGATGGTGAAAATGTAATAGGAAACCGTACCAAGGTGAAGATTGTGAAAAATAAAGTGGCGCCGCCTTTTAAAACGGCCGAATTTGATATCATGTATGGTGAAGGAGTTTCAAAAACCGGTGAAATCCTGGATTTAGCGGTTGAATTCGAAATCATCAAAAAATCGGGGTCGTGGTTCAGCTATGGTGACACCAAACTCGGACAAGGACGCGACGCTGTCAAAGTTCTGATTAAAGATAATCCTGAACTGGCAGATGAACTTGAACAAAAAATCAAAGTTCGCATCAAGGAAAACAATCAGTAAACATGAGAAGCCCGATTTAAATCGGGCTTTTTTATTTTTTGACGCAACCTTTTGCAGTAATATGTATCTTTAATCGAAGTAACCTTTAAACTTGAAATGAAAAAATTTATGTTTTTGCTTTTACTGGCTTTTGCGGTAAATGCGTGTAGTGTGGATGATGGCGTGACATCTGTGGAAGTGTTGCTACCTGTTGAAGATGTTGAAATGCCCACTCAATATACTGTCGACCATTTGTCGACTTTTATGGTTAAATACAGGAGACCCACCGATTGCCATATATTTAATGGATTTTATACTGAAACAGAAGGTAATATTTCTACTATTGGTATAAAAGCGGTAAAGTTCAATCAGGACAATTGTTTGGACGACGACGAGAGCCTTTATGAAATTCCGCTGCAGTGGACTCCGACAGAGCCGGGAGAATATATGTTTAAATTTTGGACAGGAAATACCGTGGCGGGTGAGCCTATATTTATTGAACACGAGATCGTAGTAGAATAATAATTTAATCAACCGCCAATTGAGTTTAGAACAGCTCATAAATGATTGCAAGAGAAAAGATGCTAAAGCCCAGGAACAATTATACAGATTATTTTCATCTAAGTTGTTTGCTGTTTGCTTGAAGTACTCGCGAAATTATGCAGAGGCGCAAGATAATCTTCAGGACGGTTTCCTGATAATATTCGAAAAGGTTGGTCAGTTCACCTTCAAAGGATCGTTCGAAGGGTGGATGAAAAGAATAATGGTCAACAATGTTATGCAGCAGTACAGGAATGTAAGTTTTCTGGAACTGGTAAATAATGAAGTTGCTGACGAAGTTGAAATTGACATAGATGACGATGCTATATCGCTGGAGTATTTGATGAAAATAATCCAAGATTTGCCAGATCGATACCGATTGGTATTTACACTGTATGTTATTGATGGCTATTCGCATAAAGAAATATCGGAAATGCTGAATATTGCCACCGGAACTACAAAATCGAATCTTGCCCGGGCAAGAATGATTTTAAAAGAAAAGATTGAACAGTATAACGCTTCGCAAACGTTACCATCAGCAAAATGAGCGAAAAAAAGAACATAGACCGGCTGTTTCAGGAGCGATTCAAAGATTTTGAAGTCGAACCGCCACAGGATGCCTGGGCAAATATTGAAGCACGGCTACACGAGAAAAAACGTCGAAGAATTATTCCATTCTGGTTCCAGTTATCGGGCGTCGCCGCAGCGCTGATACTTGGATGGCTGATTTATAACAGTGTTACTGAAGATAACAGCCAGGGAATAGTTAATCAAGAGGAAACTATTACACCCGATGCAGGCTTGCCAACAGTGCCAAATTCGCTTGACAAAAATGAAGCGGTTGCCGGCCAGGAGAATAGTAATGAACAGGAATCGTCGGCAACCGGCGATAGTCAGACCATTCCCATCAATTCAAACGGAACAATTAACAACCGATCCGATGGTTCTCCCCGCCAATCAGGAACTGTTCAAGAGCGAAACCGCATTGTAGAATCGGGAGACGCACATCCGCGACGCCATACCCGCACTGAAAAAGAGAACGCAATTGCAAATCGATCTGGAAACATTAAATCATCCGGAAAAACGGCAAACAGTTCTTCTGAGAGAAATGCCACGGCCAACAAATCGACCATTAATCAGAACGAATTGACCAATCCGAGCGGGACGTCCGAGCTGATTTTAGGCAAGGGTCAACAAGTAGCCGGCAGCGACAATAAAACGCAAACAATGCCGCAACACGAAGGAAATAATAAAGCCGATACCAATCGGGCGACAGATATAAAAGACAGGGAGCTAACTCCTGAAAATGAAATTATTGTAGCAGAAAATGAAACTGCTATTGAAAATTTAGACACGACCGCTATTGCTACGGTAGTGCCTAACACGCTGGAAGAATTGTTAAATGAAAAAGAAAACAATGTTACCACAGAAGAACAAAAAGTAAATAGGTGGCAACTTAGCTCAAACGTTGCCCCTATTTATTTTAGTTCCACTTCCAATGGTTCTCCCATCGACCCGGAATTTTCCGAAAACAATAAAGAGTTTAAACAGAATATGACATACGGACTCGGCGTTCGGTATGCGATCAATAAAAAATTATCGGTCAGGACCGGTGTTAATTCTATCGCGATGGAGTACAATACCAATGATGTGGTAATCTATCAGAATTCAAATGCGCGTCCATTAAAAAATGTCGAAAGTAATTTACAGGGATCGGTACTGCAGGTGGAAAATAAGCGTCCGAGCGGCAGTCCAATCGAACTTACTCCTAATAGTAATCCGTTGCAGAAATTTGATGCGACCATTAATCAGCGTACAGGCTACATCGAAATTCCGGTCGAACTTTCCTATAAGTTATTGGATAAAAAACTGGGAATCGATTTGATTGGAGGCGTGAGCACATTGCTTCTCAGTGAAAATGAAATTTCAGTAATGTCATCAGGAACTGAGATGGAAATTGGTAAAGCGACAAACCTCAACAGCACTCATTTCAGTACCAATCTTGGTATTGGTGTGCGGTATAATATTTATAAATCCTTCCAGTTGAATTTTGAACCGATGTTCAAATACCAAATTAACACATTCTCCGATTCAGGCAACTTTAAACCTTATTTCTTTGGTCTCTATACAGGAATAAATTACCGGTTTTAAGGTGACAACGATAGTTTAGTTAGGTTATTGATTTGCGGAAACGCAAGATAAAAGAGCACTCTGGTTAGGTGCTCTTTTTTTCGTTTGACAATACAAGTTGGTTCAGAATCGTCTGCCTGGTCAGTTGCCGGAGTTCCTGAATGTCCTTTTTAACTTCGGCCGATTTCCCCGTTGTATTTAAAAAAGAATGAACGTGTACCCGCATAATGCCCGGGCTACCACTGAAAAACCGATACGAAAACCGCTTTTTATTATCCGCGAAAGTTATGGGGACAATCGGTATCTGATGTTCGATGGCCAGCCGAAACGCACCGTCCTTAAAAGTATCCAATACAATCGACTGATCATCCGGAACGCCCCCTTCCGGGAAAATGCAAATACTCAAACCCTGATTTAACCTTTTTTGAGCGCGATCAAAAACTAATTTTCTGCTTCTGGAACTTTTCCGATCCACCAAAATACAAGTCCGCTTATAGAAAAAGCCAAAAAGCGGAATTTTAACCAACTCCACTTTTCCCACAAAAACAAACGGATTTTTGGTGATGGCAAGCATCAGCATTATATCGGCCATGGATGTATGATTGGAAACCAACATGTAGCTGCGTCCTTTTTCAAGTCTTTGCTCGCGCTTAACGACAAAGTAAAAGCCCATACCAAAAAGGATAACCCGAGCCCATAGCCGCGCCATAAAAAAGAAGTGTGGATACCATTTCTCTTTTAATATTGAAACCAGCAAAAACGGAAACATAATTAAAATGGGTACCCCCAACAGTATATAAAACCAAATCCGCCAAAGCACCCAAAAACAAATTTTCAACAGTTTCATAGCGCCAAAAGTAGCGAATCGTATGTAATCTTTATCAAAAGAATTAACTTTGCTGAAAACGATTCAATCCATGTCCAAAATACTTACAGGCATTCAAAGTACCGGAACTCCGCATCTTGGAAATATTCTCGGCGCAATCATTCCGGCCGTTGAACTTTCCCGTCAGCAAGGCAACGAATCTTTCCTGTTCATTGCCGACCTGCATTCCATAACTCAGATAAAAAATGGCGACACGCTTCGTCAAAACACCTATAGCACCGCCGCAGCATGGCTTGCATTTGGTTTGGATATTGACCGTGTCACATTTTACCGACAGTCGGATGTGCCGCAAACTGCCGAACTTTCATGGTATTTAAGCTGTTTTTTTCCATTTCAGCGACTTACTTTGGCTCACTCATTTAAGGACAAAGCAGACCGGCTTAGTGATGTAAATGCCGGACTCTTCACCTACCCAATGCTGATGGCAGCCGATATTCTTCTTTATGATGCCGAATATGTTCCCGTAGGAAAAGACCAATTGCAGCATATCGAAATAACACGCGATGTGGCGGCCAGGTTCAACAATCAAATGGGGGAAACTTTTGTATTGCCGCAGCCTTCTATTCAGGAAAACACAAAGTACATCCCGGGAACCGACGGCGGAAAAATGAGCAAGTCGGCAAACAATATCATAAATATTTTCCTTGATGATAAACAGCTGCGCAAGCAGGTAATGTCGATCGAAACCGATAGCACTCCGCTTGAAGACCCTAAAGATCCGGAGACTTGCAAAATATTCGGGATTTATAAAACGATAGCAACCGAATCGGAAATCGAGGCAATGAAACTAAAATACCGCAACGCCAACCAAGATTTCGGATATGGTCATGCCAAACAAGAACTGTTTGAATTGCTGACCACCAAATACAAGAATGAGCGTGATTTGTATCGGTATTACATTGACAATCCGTCGGAAATTGACGCCAGGCTAATGGCTGGGGCCAAGAAAGCGCACATAATCGCCGATCAGGTACTCGCGCGTGTTCGAACAAAACTGGGTTATTAAAGGGATTCGAATAATTTTCCCGGTAATGGCCTGATCATACCTTTCAGTTCGAGATTTATTAAAAGTGATGAAATTTTATGAATCGGGAATTGGCAGTCCAAGGCAATGGAATCGAGTAATTGTTTTCCGGTTCGCTCCAGGTAATCATAGATTTTTTGCTCATCAGGGTCAAGCGATACAAATAACTTTTTCTGAACAGGTTGCGCTTTCGACTCTAATTCCCAGTTCAGCAAGTACACTAAATCGGCTGCTTGGGTTAGCACATGTGCTTTCTGTGCTTTGATCAGATTGTTGCATCCTATACTAAATTTATCGGTTGGCCGCCCCGGGACTGCAAAAACATCACGGTTGTAATCACATGCAATATTGGCCGTTATTAAGGAACCACCTTTTTCGGCCGATTCGATTACGATCGTAGCTTCCGATAACCCTGCGACAATCCGGTTCCGTTTCACGAAATTTTCGCGCTCGGGATTGGAACTGCTCCAAAACTCGGTCATAAAACCGCCGTTGGCTTCCACAGCCGGAACATATTTCCTGTGTGACTTTGGATAAATCTGATTGAGTCCGTGTGCAAGCACTGCTATTGTTTGCAGATTATTTTCAATAGCCGACTGATGCGCGATGATGTCGACGCCATATG
>JADKLW010000212.1_pt1 | contig 30147 bp, 26 predicted proteins | sample 8641881 | NCBI WGS metagenome assembly JADKLW01 (sample SAMN16272185, study PRJNA661076) | feces metagenome | isolation source: fecal sample from diarrhoea affected cattle B | host: Bos taurus | place: South Africa: Lokaleng Village, Mahikeng | collected 2019-09 | reverse complement strand
CTGAATCAATTTTTCATCCCATTCCGATAGTTCTTTGTCGGATGAAATTTCCAGCCGGTTTCCGTGCCGATTTACTATGGCAGTTTTTTTTGATAAATGGAATGTCATCCAGTGTTTTACATCGTGATTGTGCCACGATATGACAAGCTGGCCCGCAGTAAACAGTATTGCAGAAATCAACATTAGGACGGCCCGGATATATTTTGGCTTTTGCAGGTAACCGATACCGGTAATGATGCACAGATAGAGAATACACAGCATCCAGATATTCATGGGGATATCATTGATTATAAACTGTTCAGCAGATGCGATGTGTTTGATTGCGCGATTCATTAAAGAGATGCACGTTTCCAGTCCGATCACCAAATGATCGGGAACTGTGGTGAATATCGCCCAACACATAATTGCGATGCCATATGCCATGATAACGCCTAAAAACGGAATTATGATCAGATTGGTAACGAAAAACAATCCGGGAAACTGGTGGAAATAGTATATGCTTATTGGAAACGCAGCTGTTTGTGCTGCAACAGAAACGGTAAAAATATCCCAGAAGTATCGAACGATCTTAGATTTAGGGTCCCACAGATTTCTCAGTAGAGGCTGGAGCCACAAAATGCCAAACAGTGCAATGTAACTCAACTGAAATCCCACATCATAGATAAAAGAAGGCTGATACATTAAAATAATAAGCATCGATACAATCAGTGTGTGAAAAATATTGGTGCTTCGGTTTATATGCATCCCGATTGCCACAATCGAAAACATGGTGACTGCCCGCACGACAGATGGTGACAGGGAAGCCAGTATCGCAAATGTCCACAGACTTCCAATGATTATCATCAGTTTTATAAGCGATGCGGCAGGTGAAGCCGGAAGTGGTTTCAGTAGAAAATTCATAATTAATAGTACGATGCCCACATGGAGTCCGGATACGGAAAGTATATGGATCGCACCCGCCAATCGGTAATCCCGGTTAATTTCCGGTGAAATCTCCTGCCTTTGGCCTAGAATCAATGCGCCAAGCACCGAAAGTTCGTCGGTTCCAAAACCACTCCGATTTAAGTTCGCCAGTATTCTGGTTCGCAGTCTGTCGGCGTAATGCCGGATGTCTTTTTGCGTTCTTGGCCATTTTGAAATAGCATTTGGATCGGTAAAAACCTGGGCATGGATGTCTTTCCGTTGCAGATATTTCCCGTAGTCAAATTGATGCGGATTTAACGGCGGCCGATGTTTGGAAATCGTCGACCAGAGATGTACGACGCTACCCGATACATAATTTGCTGTCAAACTGTCGCGGCGAATATTTAGCAAGATTAATCCGGAACTTTCTTTATCGGCGACCCTCTTGACCTCGGCAATGTAGCGGGAGTTTGATTTTGTGTTGTTTAATCGGTCGCGGATGACCAACACAAGGTCAACCGAGTTTTCGTCATGTACATAATTCAGGTAATGATCAAATCTTTGTCGGTCATCGTTTAATGTAACGGTAAGGATGCCTAAAATAGCCGACACCAAAGAAATGGCTAATCCAAAGTAAATTTTTTGCATCAGATGACGACGCGCATATGAAAACAAGATTACCGAAAGAAACAGTGCTGTACCCGCAGCTATTAGAAGTTGCTCAACAGATGCCAATATGAAATCTGCTATTAGGATTCCGCCAATAAAAGCAGCTGTAAATTTAGCCAGGGGAAATTGTAAAAGAGACATCAGATAGGAATTTAGAAATAAAACTATCTAAATTGGCGATGTTCCTTTTACAGGATTAATGTAAAAAAAGTCAAAAAAAAACGGATACCTGAGTATCCGTGCGTATGATCACTTTGTAACTATAATACGCGGTTAATTTGGGCAAATGCACGGTTGTAATACGGTTCTTTCGTTGAAGAAACTATAACACCACGTGAAGTTGAAGAATGTACGAATTTAATTTCATCTTCGGTAACATCGACAACCATTCCAACGTGATTGATGCTACTTCGACCATTGGTTTTAAAAAAGACCAAATCGCCTTTTTGAGCCTGCTCACGTGAAACTTTTTGACCAACCTTAGCCATTTCGTGAGAACTGCGAGGAAGCTGCTTGTCAAACAGGTTGAATACGGCAGTTACCATCCCTGAACAGTCCATCCCGGCCATTGAGGTGCCGCCGCCGCGATATTTCACACCTATGAAGGTCATTGCGTTATTTATCATCTGAACGGCAACGTAATTTTCGGATGCTGAAAATTCAAGATCGCCGGGTTCCCTATCATTAAGCAATGCCTTGATATTGGCCATTGCCGAACTCGCTTTTTTATTTTGAGCCGATGTGTTTTTTGTGTTCTTGGCAGGTTTCTGGTAAGTAGATCTCTTGGAAGTTTCTTTGGAAGCTGTCTGGGCAGATACCGAAAAAGACAGACTTAGAAAGATAATCAGTATGAAAGATGAAATTTTATTCAACATTTTATTTTTTATTTTTCAGGTCAAGCCGAGTTGCCTTTAGATTTATAAATAAAATTCGTGTTACAGAATTTATAGGTTAATTAGTAACGACAGCTGGGGCTTATTATTACATAATTATACGTAAAATTAATATAATTTCTATAACAACCTAATTTTCAGAAAAGAAATTTACTAAGCCGTTTTTGAGATAAGGTCCGATATGATAAATGTTGCCACGGTTTCACTGGCGCCGATTCCGCCCAGCTTAGTTTCCAATTGTTGATAATCACTAAGCATAGCATCCCTTAGAGAAACGTCAAACAGCTTGATCAGTTCCTTTTTGATTCGACTGGGGTTGCATTCTTGCTGTATGAGTTCGGTAACGATGGGCCGATCCATTATTAAGTTTACCAGGGAAATGTATTTCAGAGTAACCACGCGCTTCGCAATTTGATAGGATGCCCATGATCCTTTATAACAAACCACTTGCGGAACTTTGTACAGCGCGGTTTCAAGAGTGGCCGTGCCCGATGTTACCAACGCTGCATCGGCAATATCCAGTAACTCATAAGTTCTGTTTTCTACAAATGCCACGTGGTCGCTTCTCAGAAATGTTTCGTAAAAGGAGCGGTCCTGGCCCGGTGCACCGGCTATTACAAATTGGTATTTGTCAAGATCGGCCACCGCCTCCAGCATTGTGGATAACATTTTGGTTATTTCCTGTTTGCGGCTTCCGGGTAGCAATGCGACAATGGGAAGTTGGCTTAAATTATGATCCTGTCGAAACTTTGCCACATCGGTTTTGGGTCGCCCGTGAATAGCATCGATTAGTGGGTGACCTACAAATTCCACCGGAAAATCATGTTTGTTTTCGTAAAAATCTTTTTCGAATGGCAAAATCACATACATTTTGTCGACATCGCGTTTGATTGCCGAAATGCGATTTTCCTTCCATGCCCAAATTTGGGGCGAAATATAGTAGTGAGTGCGCCATTTTCGCTGCTTTGCCCATTTGGCAATACGCATATTAAAACCGGGATAGTCGATAAAGACAATTGCATCGGGATTGAAATTTTCGATATCCGCTTTGCAATACTTGATGTTTTTCAAAATCGTACGCAGATTTACCAGTACTTCCAGAAAGCCCATAAATGCAAGTTCGCGGTAGTGCTTCACAAGTGTTCCGCCAACCCGTTGCATTAGGTCTCCCCCCCAAAAGCGGATTTCAGCATCGGGACTCTTGCGATAAATTTCCTTCATCAGGTTAGAACCGTGCAAATCACCGGAAGCCTCGCCTGCTATAATGTAGATTTTCATGGGCGCCATTAAACAAATAAAGTAACGATCGTTAAAAGAATAGTGGCCAAAACGACTCCTTTAGCCATCAATTCCTTCTTGAAATGAAGCAAGCCGAAAAACAGAATCAAGTTCAGTATGGCTCCCAATGTAATAACTTTGCCGAGGTTACCAGCAAATTTTACCAAACGGATTCCCTCCACGAACGCATACTCTGTAAAAATGACGATAAATAAATAGGATCCCAGTAGTGCGCCCGCGATTCCGATCAACATTCCAATAACCAGATCAGTTTTTCTCATTTAGTTTCCAAGTGTTTAGTTGCTGAATAGCGTGGTGTGCCGTCAGGTCGTATTGAACCGGAACTACCGACACATATCCGTTGGCAAGGGCCCATTCATCGGTATCCTCGCCGGCGTCCTGATTTACGAATTCGCCAGTAAGCCAATAATAATCTTTGCCTTGCGGAGTTTTTCGTTTGTCGAATTTTTCGATCCACCGCGCCTTCGCCTGTCGGCAAATTTTAATGCCCTTGATGTTTCGCTCCGGTAATTTAGGAAAATTGACGTTCAGCACCACCCCATCGGGCAACCCGCTTTCCAAAACTTGTGATGTGATCTTGAGCACGAAATTTCGGACAGCGTCAAAATTGGCATCCCAATCCAAATCCATCAGCGAGAATCCAATCGCAGGAATACCTTCGATTCCGGCTTCGACCGCGGCACTCATCGTACCTGAATAAATTACGTTAATGGATGAATTGGAACCATGGTTGATTCCCGATACACATAGGTCTGGTTTCTTTTTGATGATTTCCTTGACCGCTAATTTTACGCAGTCGACTGGTGTGCCCGAACAGCTATACTCGTCAATTGCGGCATCCTCGGAAGAAATCTTATTGATATACAGCGTGTTATTTATGGTGATCGCGTGTCCGGTTCCCGATTGCGGGCTGTCGGGAGCCACCACAACCACAGTTCCCAGATCTTTTACGACATCGATTAGCGTCCGCAGTCCCGGCGCCGTAATGCCATCGTCATTGGTAACTAATATCAAAGGCTTTTTTTTCATGTTCGGGGTATAATTTCTGACCAGTTTCTGGGTTAAGCGGCGCATAATGAGTTCACTGAATGACTCGTGTTTGAAATACTAAATAAAAGACAAAAATAATCAATTTAAGGCGGAAGTTAGTACTTTAGCTCCGTTAAGGAAAATTTACCGCGAACAAATACTGGCATAATTTTTCGTAAATTAGAATCCTTCCCTTTGATGAATAAGATATTGAATTTTATGAAAAGAAATTTTAAATTAATACTGGTAATTGTTGCCATATCGGCAGCATTATGGAGTTTTATACCTCGCGAAAAAAACGATCCTGAAAAGGATAAACTTCTGATAGAATTGCTGACATTCGTTATCGAGCGAGGACATTACGACCCCGCTGCGATCGATGACAGTTTTTCAAAAGGTGTTTATAAAGACTATATCACCGCATTGGATCCGTCGAAGCGGTTCTTTCTTCAGTCGGATATAGATGAGTTTGCGAAATACGAAAATCTGTTGGATGATCAAATACGGAATAAAGATCTGACATTTTTCGATCTCACCTATAGCAGATTGATGACACGTCTTGACGAAAGCAAATCGTACTACAAAAAGATTTTAAAATCTCCGTTCGATTACGCTAAAGACGAAGATTTCAATACAGACTACGAAACATTGCCTTATGCTGCCAATACCGATGAGCTCAAGGAGCGTTGGAGGAAGCAAATTAAGCTGACGACACTTTCATCGCTAACCGATAAACTCGATTTGCAAAAAGGAAAAATCGACAGTCCCGATACGGATAATCTCACAGAAAGTGAGGAGGAAGCTGTCGAAAAACTTCAAAAGGAACGAAAAAAAGACGCGGTTGAAATCAAAAATAAGACCTTCGAAGAGCTAGAGAAGGAAACCCGCGAGAGTTCATTAAAATCGTTAAATGAGTACTTCGGTTTTATCGACGACCTTGAAAGGAAGGATTGGTTCTCGGTATATATAAACGCAATAGCTTCACGGTTCGATCCGCATACTTCCTATTTCGCTCCGGAGGAAAAAGAGCGTTTCGATGTGAGTATGAGTGGGAAACTGGAAGGTATTGGCGCTCGGCTTCAGAAAAAAAATGATTTTACCGAAATTACAGAATTAATTTCAGGCGGCCCGGCATGGAGAGGCAAGGAGCTTGAACCGGGCGACGTAGTTTTAAAAGTTGGACAGGGTAATGGTGAACCTGTCGATGTGGTAGGCATGCGTCTTGATGACGTTGTTAAAAAAATTAAAGGTCCGAAAGGAACTGAAGTGCGCCTCTCGGTGAAAAAGACCGACGGCACATTAAAGGTGATTCGTATCATCCGCGATGAAGTGGAAATTGAAGAAACCTATGCCCGATCAAGTATAGTTGAAAAAAACGGAGTGAAATATGGCATTATTTATCTGCCGAAGTTCTACATCGACTTCGAAGATTCAAACAGCCGCGATGCCGGAAAAGACATCGCACTTGAAGTAAACCGACTTAAAGAGGCAGGGGTTGAAGGCATTGTATTGGACGTGCGCGATAATGGTGGCGGATCATTGAAAACAGTGGTCGACATTGCCGGGTTGTTTATTAACGAAGGTCCGATTGTTCAAATAAAGTCGTCAGGAAAACGTAAGGAAGTACTTTACGACCGCGACAAAAAGATTGAATGGGCAGGACCGTTGGTTATCATGGTGAATAATTTTTCTGCATCGGCATCGGAGATTCTTGCCGCCGCGATCCAGGATTATAAACGCGGTATCGTTATTGGCAGTAAGCAAACCTATGGCAAGGGTACCGTTCAGAATGTAATTGACTTAAACCAATTTCTTCGCAACAGTGATTTGGGTGATCTTGGAGCTTTAAAGACAACCACTCAAAAGTTCTACCGCATCAATGGAGGTTCAACTCAACTCGAAGGTGTGCGTAGTGATGTGGCAATGCCAGACCGGTATTCCTATGTCAAGATGGGCGAACGGGATATTGAGAATGCTATGCCTTGGGATAAAATTGACGCGGCAGATTATAAGTCGTGGAATCAGCAGGGTAATTTCGATTTCGCAATATCAAACAGCCGAAAAAGAATTTCGGCGAATCCACAATTTCAATTAGTCGAACAAAATGCCAAATGGATCAACGATCGAAGCAATGAAAATGTGTACAGCCTGAATTTGGAAAAATTCAAAGCCGAGCAGGAAATGGTGGAAGAAACCGCCAAACAGTTCAAAGCAATTCGGGATTATCAAAACAATCTGGTTTTCAAATCGTTGCCTTACGAAGAAAAAGCTTTTGAAAACGACGAGATGCTTAAGGAAAAACGCGACCGTTGGCACCAAAACCTTTCGAAGGATATCTATGTTGAAGAAGCCATCAATGTTTTGGACGACCTACATTCGACTTCCGAAAATGGCACAGCAAATCTAAAGAAGAAAGAAAAACTCGTTAAGTTTTAATGGATAAAAGTTCGAGCTCATTAACAGCAATAGCGCTCCGCAGATTCAAAAAGAATTTGTGGGGCGTTTTTAGCTTTGCCTTCATAATACTACTAACAGTATTAGCTGCACTGGCCTATGTGATCGCACCCGATAATTCGGAGAATGCAAATCAAATGCATCTATCCATTCACTCCAAACCACCGGGGTTTGAAATTGCTATGTTGCGCATCCCGGGCACTCAATCTGAGAGCAGATTTAAGCATTATATATTCGGATTCCCAAATACGGCAACAGAAATTCCGCTATTAAACTATAAAGTTACAGACGACAAGATAATTTACAAGGAATACACCGATGAGCCCGCGCTGGCTTTACCAAAAGAAATAACGCTCGACCGGTTTTCGGGTTTTGAAACGATGCAGCAGGTAGAAGAGGAGCTGATCGGAAAAAAACGTTTTATTTTGGGCACCGATAAATACGGTCGGGACCTTTTAAGCCGAATGCTGGTGGGTTCAAGGGTCTCCATCTCGATTGGAATCGTCGCTGTCATTATTTCGCTGGTAGTGGGCATTTTTTTCGGTGCACTCGGCGGCTATTACGGCGGAAAAACCGACGCATTCGTCATGTGGTTGGTCAATATCATCTGGTCGATTCCAACCTTACTATTAGTCATCGCCATTACCCTGGCTTTAGGCAAAGGATTTTGGCAGGTTTTCGTCGCCGTCGGTTTAACCATGTGGGTTGAGGTGGCGCGGGTCGTACGCGGACAAATAATAGGCATGAAGCAGATGCAGTTCGTAACGGCGGCGCGAGCCCTCGGCTATGGAAATTTTCGTATAATATTGCATCATATCCTGCCAAATATAATGGCGCCCGTGATTGTAATTTCGGCTGCCAATTTCGCTTCGGCAATATTGGTTGAAAGCGGTTTGAGTTTTCTCGGACTTGGCGCACAGCCACCCATTCCCAGTTGGGGCAGTATTATTAAAGATCACTATAGTTACATAATTTTGGGTAAGCCCTACTTGGCGATGGTACCCGGGATAGCCATTATGTTGCTGACCCTCGCGTTCATGATGACCGGAAATGCATTGAGGGATGCGCTGGACGTGCGTGCGAATTAACTACCATTCATTTACTTTGTTGGCGTCCATTTTAAGGAAGATGAAAAGTAAAATGGTGAAACCCCATAATCCCGAGCCACCATATGAAAAGAACGGCAACGGTACACCAATCGTTGGAAAAATTCCCAGGACCATTGCGATATTGACAAAGAAATGTATAAATAGAATTCCGGCTACACAATAACCATAAACCCGACTGAATTTTGTTTTTTGCCTTTCTGATAGATAGATTACCCGTAGAATCAAGCACGCGAAGAGAACAATGACTACTGTTGACCCAACAAAACCCCACTCTTCGCCTACTGTCGTGAAAATATAATCGGTATGTTGTTCGGGAACAAAACCTCCTTTGGTCTGAGTTCCTTCCAAAAATCCTTTGCCGAACCAACCGCCCGAACCGATAGCAATCTCCGACTGGTTGGTGTTATAACCAATACCACGCAAATCGACTTCTTTTCCCAATAAAATATTGAATCTGTCCCGGTGGTGCTGCTTGAATACATTTTCGAATACATAGTCGACCGAAAATACAAATCCCGATATGACTGCCAGTATGACACCGCTTAAGATCAGGCTTCGGTCAATAATGCGACTTCTGAAATAGACGATGGCGATGATCAGTGCGGCGATACCGATAACAATAACAGGTTCCAATATCAGCGTAAGCATGAATGCCGCGATACCGATAAATGCTGTCCAAAGATAGGCGCCGGGGAGGCCTTCCCGATACAGGACAATTATAAAAATGGTGAATATGAGCGCGCTGCCGGGATCGGGTTGCGGCAAAATAAGTAAAATTGGCAGGCTTATTATCAGCAATGCAATCGCCTGACGATGAACATCCTTTAAGTTGACCTGAACATCACTCAAATATTTCGCAAGGGCGAGGGCAGTAGCCGCTTTTGCAAACTCTGATGGCTGAATCGTAAAGGATCCGATAGCGTACCAGCATCGTTGGCCGGCAATGGTCTTTCCGAAAAAAAACAGACCTACCAATAATATCAGAGCGACTGCGAAAATTATACTGGCGTATTTCTCATAAAATTTTCCGTCAACCGCCAATATGATGAAAATCAACGGAATCGTAAACAGTATGAACAACATCTGCTTGCCGTAAATTTGGCCGAAATCAAAAATGCTGGTTTCGCCGATGGGAAGTGACGACGAATAAATATTCAGCCAGCCCATAATCATCAGGGTGAAAAAAATAAAGACGCTGGTCCAGTCCAAATGACTTCTGATACTTTGGTTTTTCATGGCTAGTTTTCGGCTTCTTCTGAATTCGCAATAGGCGTCGGCACCGCTGTGATCAAGCTGTCAGCCGACTTCCTGCCGATCTGCAGGTATTTTGCATATTCACCTTGCAGGCTTCCTTCAAGCATGCGTTTTTCAAGGTCGGTGCGGGTTATGGTTCCGCGAAGATATTTTTCGACCATGAGACTCGCCATCGGTCCGGCCCATCGCGCACCCCAATAGCCGTTTTCAACAAAAACCGCTATGGCAATCTTTGGATTTTCGCGCGGTGCAAATGCGACAAAAATCGAGTGATCTTGCAGTTTCACCCGCTCTCCGTTGATTTTCGCATAATTTTCGGCGGTCCCGGTCTTACCGCAAATTTCGATTCCTTCAACTTGCAGACTTCGCGCGGTGCCGAGATTATAAACATCAAATAAACCGTTGATTACCGGTTCAAAATGCTTTTTGTTAATCGTCGTCACGTGCTTTGTCGTAAATTTTTTATCGATGGGTTGACCTTCGATTTTTTTAATGATATGTGGTGTATAGTAGTGACCTCGATTAGCAACCGTAGCCATCATATTGGCAAGCTGGATGGGTGTCATCAGCACTTCGCCCTGTCCGATTGCATTTGACACGATCGCCGTGCTGCGCCAACCGCCATTCGGATAGATTCGTTTGTATAATTTCGACGTCGGCCGAAGACCTTTTCGCCCTGTCGGCAAGTCATAACCCATAAATTGTCCGAGTCCGAAACTTTCCAAATGCTTGCTCCAAACATCTACTCCGGTCGCAGGCTGCGCGTATTTATTAATGGTTTTCATGTAAATACTCGCAAAGTACGTATTACAGGAATTGTAGATGCCGTTGTGTAACTTTGAGATTCCAGAGTCATGACACTTCATGAATCGGCCACGCGCGTAGCTGAAGCCATGATGGCAAACAAATGAAGTTTCTTCGTTGATCACACCTTCCTCCAATGCGATTAGTCCGGTTAAGATCTTAAACGGTGATCCAGGCGGGTATTCTGCCAATAAACCGCGGTCATATAAAGGTTTTGCGATCGAATCGTTGTATAATTTGGTGTAATTGCGCGAGCGTTCCCGGCCTACCAGTATTGCCGGATCGTATGACGGTGCCGTGACCAAAGCCAGTATTTCGCCAGTCGCAGGTTCGATTGCCACAATTCCACCGCGTTTATTGATCATCAGTTCTTCGCCGTATTGCTGCAAAACGATATCGATGCTAAGGTGAATATCTTCTCCCTGAACGGCAATAGTGTCAAACTTCCCATCTTTATACGAACCGATTTCGCGATTGAATTTATCGCGCTGAATATATTTCACGCCCTTTACCCCGCGAAGCACATTTTCGTAGCTTTCTTCAACACCTTGCTTGCCGATCAAATCGCCACTTTTATAATATGGTATCTTATTGATGATAGCTTCGTTTACCTGAGTGATAAAGCCGAAAATATTGGCGCCAACGCTAACCTGATAGTCGCGCAAGGATCGCTTCTGAATATAGAAACCTTCGAATTTCCTGATTTTCTCTTGAAAAGCCGCAAATTCTTTTTTATTTAATTGTGGAAGGAACACACTTGGCAACCGCGGACTGTAAACCCGGGCTTTCTCGATTTTCTGGATAAACTCCTCTTTCTGAATGTTCAACAACTGACAAAATTCAGTCGTGTCAATATCCTTCAATTCGCGCGGAATCACCATGATATCGTATGATGGCTGATTGGCTACGAGCAATTTTCCGTTTCGGTCGTAAATATAACCGCGTTCGGGATAATCGTATTTTATCTTAATAGCGTTGTTATCTGACTTTAATTTCAGAGAATCGTCTATCACCTGCAAATAAAACAGCCTCAGCAGCAATATCACCGCAGTCGCTATGATCATTATTGGCAACAAAACTTTTCTCATCGGCGCGAAGGCTTAAATAAATAGATTAAAATTATGCACAGAACTATTGAAAAAATGGTGCTGAACAACGTTCGTACGATAATATCCCAGATAAAATTCAGCTTAAATACTTCCAGGAGGAATAGAGTCAGGTGGTGGATTGCAACCGCTATCAGTATGAACGAAAAGCGCTCAGTAGTTAACACATCGTTGAGTCGAACGGTTTGATATTCATAACTCAATCCGAACGAAAACTTAAAAATATAAGGCCGAACATAAGCCAAAACAAGGCATGCAGCAGCGTGTACGCCACCCGAATTACTGAACATATCCATTACGATACCCAGGAAAAAGCTCGCGATCAGCAGCCCATATTTATTGCCGTTTACCGGAAAAAGAATGATAAACAGAATATATGGGAACGGGTTGATGTAGCCCAGGAAATTAATATTATTGAATATGATGACCTGTGCCGCAAGCAGCAAAATGAAACGCAGTATATTTACGATTAAAGTACTACTCACCTGTGGTCGTTTTTTCTAGTTCCTGCACTTCCTTCCGATCAGCGCTTTTCAAAATATAAACATGTCCTAAACTCGTCATGTCGTTAAACAATTTAATATCGAGTGTGTAATAATTGGTCTGATTATCAGTATAGATTTTGTGGATTGTACCGATGTTTATATTTTCTGGAAATATAACCGACTGTCCGCCGGTTACAACAGTGTCGCCTTTGCGAACCGCTGCCAGGCGGGGCACATCGATCAATTGTACAAAACCGGTACTCTTGCCATTCCAAACCAACGATCCGAAATGATTTGATTTCTTGATTTTCGCGTTGATCCGGGATTTGATATTTAATACACTTAGAACAGTGGCGTACTTTTTTGACGTCTTATCTACAATTCCCACGATTCCCGAACTGTTGATCACACCCATGTCGGTTTCAAGTCCGTCAGCCTGGCCCTTGTTCAACGTCAGGTAATTCTCGTGCACATTATATGAATTATGGATGACTTTGGCTACCATAATATCTGTTCGTGGAACTCCCTTTATACTGTCAATTTCAAAAGTGGCTGTCGAATCAGCCGAATTGAAAAGCAGCTTCTTGAGCCGTGCGTTTTCCTTTGCCAACTCTTCATTCTGCACCTTCAGGTGAAAATATTCGTTGACGCGATTCAATTGTGCGTAGACGCCGCCTGTAAGGAAGTTTGCCGAACTGATCACTTTGCTGCGATGAAATGAATGCGACTGGATTGTTAAAAATAATGAGATACCTAAAAGCAGCAAAAACAGCAACTTATGGCTGTTTTTAAAGATATAATTAAATATTTGCTGCATCTTTTATGGGGTAAATTCCAAAATTTCAAATTCAAATTCCAAAGCGGAATACTGGGATTTGGAATTTGATTTTTTGTTACTTTATAAGTATGCTCCTGAACTTGGGAATGTTTTTCAATGCCATTCCGGTTCCTCTTACGACTGCCCGCAGGGGATCTTCTGCAATATAAACAGGTAAGTCGGTTTTCTGTGAAATTCGTTTGTCCAGTCCGCGTAGCATTGATCCGCCTCCGGCAAGGTAGATACCTGTATTGTAAATATCAGCGGCAAGTTCCGGCGGAGTTTGCGACAGCGTTTCCATTACCGCATCTTCGATTCTTTGTATTGATTTGTCAAGTGCTTTCGCTATTTCACGATAGGATACATCCACCTGTTTTGGTTTTCCGGTAAGCAAATCACGTCCCTGAACTGACATGTCCTCTGGTGGAGTTTCAAGTTCTTCCAAAGCTGCTCCTATGGTAATCTTTATTTTTTCGGCCGTGCTCTCACCAACAAATAGGTTGTGCTGAGTTCGCATATAATAAACAATGTCGTTTGTGAAAACATCGCCCGCAATCTTTACCGATTTGTCGCAAACAATTCCGCCTAGCGCAATAACCGCAATTTCAGTAGTACCACCACCAATATCAACGATCATATTTCCCTTGGGCTGCATAATATCGATTCCGATACCAATAGCCGCTGCCATTGGTTCGTGTATAAGATAAACTTCTTTACCGTTGACCCGCTCACATGATTCTTTAACCGCGCGCATTTCAACTTCGGTGATTCCCGATGGAATGCAAACAACCATCCGAAGGGCTGGCGTGAACATTCGTTTTTTTAGTGCGGGGATACTTTTGATAAAAAGACTTATCATTTTCTCCGATGCGTCAAAATCGGCAATAACCCCGTCTTTCAAAGGTCGGATTGTCTTGATATTTTCATGCGTTTTTCCCTGCATCATATTCGCCTCTTTTCCAACGGCAATGATTTTTCCCGAAACCCTGTCGCGTGCAACAATGGATGGGCTGTCGATCACGACCTTGTCGTTATGGATAATCAGCGTGTTAGCGGTACCAAGGTCTATTGCTATATCCTCGGTCATGAAATCAAAAAATCCCATAAAATAGTAGGGGTTTAAATAGTTAAATCTTTTAAGCCGACAAAGTTAAACAAATTAATGTTTAAAATGACGTGTTCCGGTAAATACCATGGCAACATTATTCTCGTTGCAATAGTCGATACTCAACTGGTCTTTGATTGAGCCGCCGGGCTGAATTACCGCGGTAATACCCGCTTCGCTGGCAATTTGAACACAGTCCGGGAATGGAAAAAATGCATCACTTGCCATTACAGTTCCGCGTAAATCAAAACCGAAATTGTTCGCCTTTTCAATTGCTTGTCTGAGCGCATCGACCCGCGAAGTTTGACCTGTTCCCGAAGCAATCAACTGCCGGTTTTTGGCGAGTACAATCGTATTCGATTTGGTGTTTTTGCAAATCTTCGACGCAAACAACAAATCTTCCAATTCAGCATCGGAGGGTGTGCTTATTGTAACGGTCTTCAGTTGGGTTTTAGTATCTGTTGCATCGTTGCGATCCTGAACTAATAAACCGTTGAGGCATGATCGCACCTGAGTAGCAGGGAGATCGGTGCTTTTCTGGCGCAAAATAATTCTGTTTTTCTTTTCACAAAGGATCTCGATAGCCTCTGCATCATATTGCGGCGCAATCACGACCTCGCAAAAAAGCTTGTTTATTTCATGGGCCGTAGTTGTGTCTATAATGTCATTTGCAATCAAAACCCCTCCAAAAGCCGAAGTCGGATCGGCTGCCAGCGCTGCAAGGTACGCTGCCTCCATCGATGGTCTTGTCGCTAAACCGCAGGCGTTGTTGTGTTTTAGAATTGCGAATGTTGGTTCGCTGTCTTTAAATTCCAAAATTAGATTGACAGCCGCATCCACGTCTAAAAGGTTGTTATATGACAGTTCTTTTCCGTGAAGTTTATCAAACATTGCGTCGAAATCACCAAAATAATATCCTTTTTGATGCGGATTTTCACCGTAGCGCAATGGGGTTCCGTTCGCGAAACTCTGTTTCAAATAGGTGGCGTCAGCATTAAAATAGTTGAATATGGCGGTGTCGTAATGTGAGGAAACGTGAAAGGCTTTGGTAGCGAACATTTTTCTGTCGTCCAATGAAGTTTTGGTGCTCTCATCTAAAATCCGCAGCAAATCTGCATACTGATCAACCGATGCAACAATCACAGTGTCTTTAAAATTTTTGGCCGCGGCCCTGATGAGTGAAATGCCACCGATGTCGATTTTCTCGATTATTTCAGCTTCATCAGCTCCCGACGCTACCGTTTTTTCGAAAGGATATAAATCTACTATTACCAGGTCGATCTGCGGAATGTCGAATGCCGACATTTGCTCGACGTCGCCCTCGTGGTCCTGTCGGTTTAAAATTCCGCCAAATATTTTGGGATGCAACGTCTTGACCCGCCCGCCCAAAATCGAAGGATATTCAGTGATTTGCTCTACAGGAACGACCGGAATTCCTAAGTTTTTGATGAAATCTTCGGTTCCGCCGGTAGAATATATTGTTACATTCTGTGCGTGCAGTTTCTTTACGATCGGCTCGAGGCCGTCTTTTGAAAAGACCGAAATCAATGCCGAGTTAATAGTTTTTGTGCTCATTTTTAGTAGTTGTGTTAAGGTCACAAAAGTAATTTTTTTGACCCAGAAACTTCAGTAAAATTCCGAACAAAATAAGCAACGTCTAACAAATTCACTGTTTGTTTTAAATATTAGGAATTTGCCGAAAAAAGATTGAATTTTACGCTAAATTCTATTCGGATGTTGGTTTACCTGAGGTTGCTTAGTGAGAGTTTTGCGTTTGCGATCAATGCATTGCGCAATAATAAGCTTCGCACAGTGCTGTCGTTGCTGGGTGTTACGATCGGTATATTTTCGATTATCGCCGTTTTGGCTGCTGTCGATTCGCTTGACCGAAAAATAAAAAGTGATTTGAGCGGTCTGGACAAAAATACTATATACTTGTTGCGCTTCTCTTTTGGCCCTACCGAAGTCCCGGCGTGGAAACGGGAGCAATTCCCCGATGTTACGTATTCAGAGTATGAATATTTGAAAGGTTCCCTGAACCAACTCGATAATATGGGTTACCAACTTTTCGTTCCCAGCAAACCTATTCAATATGAGTCGGAGGTTGCCTCCAATGTCAACCTGGTCCCGGTCTCATACGAATTCATCGACATACAAGGACTGGAATTTGAATCGGGCCGTTTTTACACTGAATCGGAGGCGAATTCGGGCGCACCTGTAATCGTCCTGGGTTATGAGATTGCACAAACCTTATTTGGCGGCGCCGACCCATTGGAGAAAAAAGTCAGATTGTACGGTCAACGGCTGACGGTCATCGGCGTACTTAAAAAGCAAGGTCTTGGTATGTTTGGCGACAGCAATGATTCGTCGGCGTTCCTGCCGGTGAATTTCGTGCGCCGACTTTATGGCGATAACAACGATTTCATGACACCTGTCATTTTGATTAAACCCGAAAAAGGGGTGGATATGGCTGCTTTCAAAGCTGAGTTGTCACAAAAGCTCCGCAATTACCGCGGGGTAAAACCCGGTGATGACGACAATTTTTTTATCAATGTACTTTCCGGTTTTACCGATTTGATCGACGGTATCGTGGGAACCATGAATATGGTTGGCTGGATCATCAGCGGATTTTCACTGCTGGTGGGCGGCTTTGGGATTGCCAACATTATGTTCGTTTCAGTAAAAGAGCGAACAAACCTTATTGGAATCCAAAAATCTCTCGGAGCGAAAAACCGTTTTATACTTTTTCAGTTCTTATTTGAAGCAGTTATATTAGCAGTCATCGGGGGAGCAATCGGATTGTTGCTGGTGTGGGGGATTACTATTATCATGTCTAAAGCGCTCGATTTTGAATTCGTCCTCAGCATGGGCAACATTATTATGGGAACTTCACTGGCAGCTTTCATCGGACTCGTATCCGGAATTCTCCCCGCGATTTCAGCATCCAAGCTTGATCCCGTTGAAGCGATTCGCAGCGGAATGTAATTTTGGGCGTCGCGGCAAATGCTGCTCGTTCCTCGCTGCATTTGCCGCCGGGCTTTCCGCTTTATCTTTTGCTGCGCAAAAGGATGTGCTGCGCCAGTTCGCCTTGGGCTCGGGTCGCTGCACTCCCTGACGCAGTTGCCCAATTATATCAAGAAATTCCATAAAAAAATGCCTTCATAATGCTAATTACATCGTGAAGGCAATTCAATTTAAGAAATATAATTTATCGCACCGGCTGATTCATTATCAGGTCGATGTACAAATTTACTTTGTCTTTTAGATCTTTCCGAGGTGTTATAAAATCCAGGAATCCATGTTCCAATAAAAATTCGGAGGTTTGAAATCCTTTTGGCAAATCTTTACCTGTCGTGTCTTTAACTACTCGCGGGCCTGCAAATCCGATCAATGCGCCCGGTTCAGCAATATTGATATCGCCCAGCATGGCATACGATGCCGTAGTTCCACCTGTCGTCGGATCGGTGCAAAGTGAAATATAAGGTATTTGAGCTTCTGCCAACTGTGCCAATTTCACCGATGTTTTTGCAAGCTGCATCAAGGAATGCGCAGCTTCCATCATACGCGCGCCACCCGACTTCGAAATCATCATGAATGGAATTTTGTTCTTGATCGAATGGTCGATTCCGCGTGCGATCTTTTCGCCTACAACGGCACCCATCGAACCACCGATAAAGGCAAAATCCATACAGCATATAACAAGCTCTTTGCCTTTCGACTTTCCAACGGCTGTGCGAACAGCGTCTTTCAGTTTTGTCTTCTCCATCGCTTCCTTCAGACGCTCAGAATATTTTTTGGTATCGACAAAATCCAGCGGGTCTTTCGACGTCATGTTCTTATCGAGTTCCTCAAATTCGTTGTTATCGAATAAAATTTCGAAGTATTCCTTGCTGCCGATGCGCACGTGAAAATCATCTTCCGGACTAACATAAAGGTTTCGTGCCAGTTCTTCGGCGTCGATAATTTTACCTGTGGGTGATTTATACCAAAGTCCTTTTGGGACGTCTTTCTTGTCTTCAGTTGCGGTGGTAATCCCTTTTTGAGTTCGTTTAAACCAAGCCATGTATATTGTTTAAAGTTTACGACTTTAAGGTTGGTGTCCTTAAAATAAAACTGTTGTTATAGTGTGTTTACGTTGTTTAGATCGGCAAATGCTTGCTCCAATCGTTTGTTGAAAGTCGCTTCGCCTTCGCGGATCCATTTGCGCGGATCGTAGTATTTTTTATTTGGTGATTCGGCACCATCGGGATTTCCGATCTGAGTTTTTAGGTAGTCGATGTTTTTAACCATATAATCGCGGATGCCTTCGGTAAAAGCAAATTGCAAATCAGTGTCTATATTCATCTTGATTACGCCGTAACCGATAGCCTCGCGGATTTCCTCCACGCTCGATCCCGATCCGCCGTGAAATACGAAATCAATAGGATTAGGTTTGGTGTTGAATTTCTTCTGTACGAACTCCTGCGAATTCTTCAAAATTACAGGCGTCAGTTTTACGTTGCCTGGTTTGTAAACGCCGTGTACGTTACCGAACGCTGCCGCTATTGTAAAACGCGGACTAACCTTTAAAAGTTCTTCGTAGGCATATGCTACTTCTTCCGGCTGGGTGTATAATTTTGAACTGTCAACATCGGAATTATCTACGCCGTCTTCCTCGCCTCCGGTGATTCCCAGTTCGATTTCGAGTGTCATCCCCATTTTGCTCATTCGCTCCAAATACTTTTTACAGATTTCGATATTCTCTTCAATCGGCTCTTCGGAGAGGTCGATCATATGCGAGCTATAAAGCGGTTTCCCGGTTTGGGCGAAATGTTCCTCGCTTGCACTTAGTAGTCCGTCCAGCCACGGAAGCAGTTTTTTAGCACAATGATCGGTATGCAAGATCACGGTAGCGCCATACGCTTCGGCCAATGTGTGGATATGTTTTGCGCCCGCAATGCCGCCCAGGATGGCTGCCCGCTCACCTTCATTTGAAAGACCTTTTCCTGCATTAAAAGCAGCTCCGCCATTTGAAAATTGTATAATCACCGGAGCTTTTAGTTTTGCTGCCGTCTCCATTACTCCGTTGACAGAGCTGGATCCCGTTACATTTACTGCGGGAAGGGCAAAGCCTTTTTCTTTTGCATATCGAAAAATTTCCTGTACTTCATCGCCTGTCGCAACTCCTGGTTTTATAGTATGGCTCATAGCTTCAATGTTGAATTAAGTTTACAAAATTAATAATTAATAAAGTTAGAAAGGGTAATTAATACCTATATTTAAAACTGAGTTGGCGAAATTGTAGTCGCGGAACCACTTCTTTCCATCTTCTTCCGCCGGATTATAGGTCTTAAATCCGAGGTCGAACCGCACCACAAAAAAGTTGAAATCATATCGAAGTCCAAAGCCTGAACCAACCGCCACGTCTTTAAGCGAATCGAATCCGGTGAAAGTGAAACGCTCGTCTTCCACATTATCCAACGCATTCCAGATATTGCCGATATCGGTAAAAATTGCTCCGTTCAAATCGCCGAATAAATTGAATCGCAATTCGGTGCTGAAGGCCAGTTTCATATTGGCTTCGTTGAAATCGTTCACCGCCCCGCTGGAACCCGGACCGAGTCCGTATGGTCGCCACGCCCGGTTGTCGTTGGATCCGCCTGCGAAGTAACTACGGGAAAAAGGGACGTTGTCTGAATTTCCGTATGGAATTGCGATACCGCCAAAAAATCGCATTGCAAGGAGCCGCTTTCGGCGAAGATCCCAGTGTTTGACCACTTCGAATTCGGTTTTGATGTATTGTGAGTATTCGATTTCGAACAATGTATTATTGCCGTTTTGGTTTTCCAGTTGTTTCGACGCAGCGGCAATCAGCGATGCGACATTTCCGGCCGATTCGATTTTTGTCCGGAAGGTGAAAAAAGTATTGTCCTGCAAATCGGTTTTGGTGGTTTTCGAAAACGTATAGCTGCTGGCGATTATGAGGTTGTTTTCGGTCAGTCGTCGGCGGCGTTCTTCTACGCTGTTAATTGTTTGCCGATCGTTCATACTCACAGGAACCGCTCCCGCCTGAACGTCCTGAATTACGCCAAGCGTGCCGGTTTCCGGTATTAAATTCCCGTTTTCAAAATAAATCGGGCTGAAATTATACTGCTGGGCGATATCATTCAGCGCGTCATAGGACGATCCGTAAACCCGGAAGTAATTCGCAATATTCACATTTTTGACATATTGCACATTAAACAAGTCAAACCGGGCGGTGGAGAATCGTTTTGGCGTCCAGTTGTACGTGAGTGACGTTGTGAAATTCTCTTTATCGAGCCCGATATTCTGCTGCTTGGCAAATCCGATATTAAAACTCGTGGACGGAATCATGTTTTTCGGAATGATTTTGTCGGTATTGAACGGCATTAAAATTCGAGGAAACAACAACCGGATGTCGAGACCGTATTCCGATACGTTGAAAAAATTGTCATCGGGATTAGCAAGTTGACGTGACGAACCTATGTTACCCCGACCCGCAATTTCCAGCGTTTCGGCACCGTTAAAAACATTTCGAATACTTACCGACGTGGTTGCCGCAATTCCGAAATCCTGAATATTGGAATGGGTAAGGTCGAGTCCGGCGCCAAAACTATACTTCTTACGGGGCGCCAGATAAATATTGGTTACCAACGAGTGGCCGGTCGAATCCCTCGGATCGACAACATATTGGATCGATGGATAGTTAAATACACGAAGGTTGCTCAAATAGCGCGACGTTAGCGTGGTTCTGAAATCGGCGAACAAGCCTCCGCGGGTAATGAAAATCGCATCGGTCAATGCTCTGGGCCGGTATTTCAACTTGGTCGAACTGTACAAATTAAAATTGTTGTACGTAACGCTGTCCCGAATGTCACTGCGTGATTTACCGGAAGCCACATCGGTGAAAATATTGACCTCACTGATTCGGAACATCTTGAATTCAGCTGTTTTTGTCGAATCATTTTCGCGGTAAGAGTAATCGTCGATCACCATGTTGCTGTGTGCCTTGTGATTGGTGTCGACGGTGTCGATTACGAATCGAACATAATTTTGCTGGAAATGATAAATTCCGTTGTTGCGGAAATTGGTGGTGATCCTGTTCTTTTCAGCTTCAAAATTGGATGTCTTGTATTGGTCACCCGACTTTAAAACGGTTTTGTTTTTATGCGCGTTAAATAGCGAATCGAGGACAGGAGTCGTGATGGTTTGTGTTATCGAATCGAGCATGAAAGCGGGGCCGGTGGTGACAGTGTAATTGACTTCTGCTTTCTTTTCGCCTACTGTATCGGTTTCCGATGAGGCCGTCACATTGAAATATCCTTCGTTGAAATAGTAAGATCGCAGGCGGGCCAGTGATTTCCGGGTACTTACGGTGTCTAAAATTACGGGTGCTTCGCCGGTGCGTTTCAGGAAATTGTGGAAACCGCTATACCAAAAAGATTCTCCCAGTCGGTCGACTTGCTTTTTAGACAACAATTTGGCCATTCGCTCATATTTCCCGGGATTGTTGATAAACTTGGCTTTGTAGGAAGAGTCGGGATTAGCTTTGGCGAGGTTATAGAGATGCAGGCGCAACGGAAATCCCAAAATCGCACTGTTGCGTTCCTGATAAAGAAGGTTTTGTACCTGATCTTCTTTTTCGATCTCACCGTTAACTTCAATCTTGTTGTCGGTCAGCAAATGCTTATTGTCGGGAACCCTTTTCGTGGTATCGCACGCCAATATAAATATTCCTGTTAGAATAATTAATGATATTTTTGCAGGCAGGTGTCTCAAGGGTTAGGAATATTAATCAAAAGTACATTATTTCCATGGTTAGTAAAAACCAAATAAAATTAATAACGGCTCTGCGACAAAAAAAGTTCAGGCGCGAATACAACCTGTTTTTTGCCGAAGGTTACAAGGTCATCCGCGAATTATTGGAATCCGAATTTGTATTGCACCATTTGTATGAATCCGAGTCGCTATTTAACGACGTTTCCCCGCACCAAAGAACTTTTGTTACCGATTCCGAATTACAGAAGCTCAGTGCGTTGACGTCGGCCAACAACTGCCTTGCTGTTTTCGAAATCCCAAAACCGAAACCGACGGCTGATAGCGGACTTATAGTAGCCCTGGACGACATTCGGGATCCCGGGAATTTAGGAACGATTATGCGGCTATGCGATTGGTTTGGTGTGGAACAATTGGTGTGTTCACTATCAACTGTAGATATTTACAATCCCAAAGTGATTCAGGCAACCATGGGCTCGATTTCGCGAATACAGGTTACTTATACCGACCTGGCCGACTATATCCGAAAATCCGCTCTTCCCGTATTCGGGACATTTCTCGATGGTGAAAATATCTATCAACAGAAACTTCCTTCCGAAGCAATTATTGTGCTTGGTAATGAAGCCAATGGAATATCACGGGAAGTAACCGATTCAATCCTGAATAAGTTGACAATTCCGCGTTTTGGAAAATTGCAGCAAACTGAAAGTCTGAATGTGGCTACGGCGACTGCGATTTTGCTGAGCGAGTTCCGCCGTTAGTGGAAAGTGAAGTTGATAAGCACCGCGCGCGTACTTAATTTTTCGATGTTGCTTGTCCACGGACTGTTAGGGTCATTGTCGCGTATGAGTTCATCGCCGGTGCCGAAAACGCCGCGAATCGAAGGTGAGAATTTGAAATATTCGAAGTACAGATCGATTCCGAAACCTATTTCGTAATTGCTTGTCCACGGTTTGACGCGAAAACGTTGCTGCGAGTTATCGTCCGGCGTTTTTGAATTGCTCGATAAGTTGAGCGTGGTTGACATGCCGCCAACAAGATAGGGTCGGAGATTGCCTGTTCGCAACGACGAAAACTTCAGCAAGAGTGGAAAGTGAATATAGGTCGATTTCACATCACGACGCGCATCAAGTACATTGTCGAAGCCAGGAAAAATCAGATTTCGCTGCGTGTAATATAAACCGGGTTCGAATCGGAGATCTACATATTCGTGAAGGCGCAGGTTTCCTACCAATCCGACATTAAAGCCTATTGTTGTTTCCACCAGTACGTCGGGTTCGTTTTCGATATAGTCGAATTTGAAATCGTATGAGTTGAATCCGAGGAAATAACCCCAGTGAACGCGTTGCTTATCAAAATTTTCCAGATTGACAAGCGGTTCACTGCCGAACATTCCCGTCCCAGGTTGGGCGTGGATAGTCAGAGCTAGCAAGAGGGTAAATAGCGAAAGAAAATTTCTCATATCAACTTTTAGAAGCAGAATAAATCGTTGCCACACCAAATGTTTGCGGCATCGCTTTCACGTCTATAAACCCCGTTTTCCTTAAAATATTGTTGAAGTCTTCACCAAATGGAAAAACCGAAGCTGATTCGGATAAATATCCGTAGGCAGCATCGTCTTTGGAAAATACTTTGCCAATCAACGGCAGCAGGTATTTTGTATAAATCTTATAACCTTGTTTGTAGGGTGTTTTCGTCGGATTGGATGTTTCCAATACTACGAATCGCCCGCCGGGTTTCAAAACGCGGAGAATTTCGGTCAGTCCTTTTTCAAGATTTTCAAAGTTGCGAACGCCAAAGGCGACAGTGATCGCGTCAAAACTACTGTCGTCAAAAGGCATATCTTCGGAATCGCCTACGATCAGTTCAATTCGGTCAGTGAGATTTTTAGCTGCGACTTTTTTCTTTCCGACCTCAAGCATGCCCACCGATATGTCGAGTCCGACGATTTTCGATGCATTGGTCTGCGCCATCAATATTGCGAGATCACCGGTGCCGGTGGCGATGTCGAGAATTGTGTCGGGTTTGGAATCGGAAATAATTTTTAGGACCTTTTTGCGCCAATTGACATCGATACCGAAAGAAATTACGCGATTTAGCCCATCGTAATTACCCGAAATGACATCAAACATTTTCGCGACCTGTTCTTTCTTTCCTAAATCGGAATCTTTATACGGCGTAACACTTTTTGGCATAGTTTCAATTTCCACAAATATAATACAATCGGCGGCAACTGTGAAAACGATTATTAAGCGACTTGATTTTGATTAAAAATACCTAATGATAGCGATTGCGCCGCATGTATTTGGTGTCGATATTTACCACATAATAAATCGCAGGAGCATGCAATTTATTATGTCTTTTGAAGTTTGAAACACCTTCTGTGTCATCGTGGTATTTGATGCGGAAGGTTTTTTTTGGCAGATAAGCAAATGCTTGCTATTTCCGCAAAAAAGTCTGATAAGTGAAGGCAAAGTTATGGCGGTCATCTGCCGGATGAAACTCCTCTTTTATCAAGTCCCACTCAGTATCGCCGAATTCAGGAAAAAATGCATCGGCATCCGTAAAGGAGTGATGTACGCGCGTGAGCTCAATCTTATCAGCGAATGGTAAACTTTGCGAATAAATTTCGCCGCCCCCAATGACGAATACATCCTGATCGTGAGGAACCAATTCGAAGGCGTTGTGCAAATTTCGCGCAATAATGCAGCCATCACGGTTATAATCAGGTTGGCGGGTAATAACCACATGAGTGCGGTTAGGTAGCGGCTTAGGGAAACTTTCAAACGTTTTTCGGCCCATGATTATATGGTGGCCGGTCGTCATTTCCTTAAAACGCTTAAAATCGTCGGGCAGGTGCCAGATCAAATCATTGTCTTTTCCGAGTGCGTTGTTTTCGGCTGCGGCCGCGATGAGTATAATCATAATTAAACAGCGACGGCGCCTTTTATGTGCGGATGTGGTTCGTAACCTTCCACAGTAAAATCTTCAAAAGTGAAATCGAGGATATTTTTTACCGCCGGATTCAAAATCATTTTCGGAAGCGGCTTCGGGTCGCGGGACAATTGTAATTCCAGCTGCTCAATATGATTATTGTAGATATGTGCGTCGCCAAAAGTGTGGATAAAATCACCTGGTTTTAACTCGCAAACCTGAGCGATCATCATCGTCAGCAATGCATACGACGCGATGTTGAACGGAACACCTAAGAATATATCGGCGCTGCGTTGGTAAAGTTGGCACGAGAGTTTTTCATCGGCGACATAAAACTGGAAAAACGCATGGCAGGGTGGAAGTGCGACTTTTCCATTGGCGACATTCTCGGCAAACGATTTTGACGTATCGGGTAAAACCGATGGGTTCCACGCCGAAACCAGCATGCGGCGGCTATTTGGATTTGTTTTTAAAGTTTCGATGATCTCGGCGATCTGATCGATTTCCTCGCTGTTCCAATTGCGCCATTGATGTCCGTACACCGGACCCAAATTTCCGTCTTCATCGGCCCAGTCATCCCAGATTTTGACGCCGTTATCATTCAGGTATTTAATATTCGTATCTCCTTTCAAAAACCATAACAACTCATAAATAATCGACTTCAAATGCAACTTCTTAGTTGTTACCATCGGGAAACCTTCGCTCAGATCAAAACGCATCTGATAACCAAAAACGCTTTTAGTACCGGTGCCGGTGCGGTCGCCTTTGGAGGTTCCGTTTTGAAGGACGTGGTTGACGAGGTCGTGGTATTGTTTCATAGTGGGTTTAGGGTTTTGGGTGTAGGGTGTAGGGTTTGGGGTATAGGTTATCGATTTAGATATTTGATAAAAGTATAAATTTTTCGTTGTACGATATTAAGTAATTCAACGAATTTCACGACCTCATTTTCCGGGATATAGCTTAAATCCTGACAGAGCAATAAATGGCTTTCCAACTCATAAGCTGATCCCAAACTAATTTGAAGGTATCGCGCAAAGTCTTTCTGAGAATCTTTTCCTGCGCCTTCCGCTATATTAGATGGTATTGATATGGCGGCACGTCTAATTTGGGATAAAAGTCCATACTTTTCTTCTGGGGGCAAGGCGGTAGACAATAAATAAATTTCTTTTACCAGATACCGGGACTCTTGCCAGATTTCCAATTCTTTAAAACTTCTCATGGCGTATATAATTAAAAGTTGGCTTATATTTTTAAGTACCTGCAGCTACCCTATACCCTACACCCAAAACCCAATACCCAACTCCTACTTCTCCCTTTTCGAAATCTCATCCCGAATCTTCGCCGCTTTTTCATAATCCTCATCACGGACGGCGCCTTCGAGCATTTCATGAAGTTCCGACAGACTGTGCTTGGTGTACGCGCCTCCGGATTCATTGGATTCCTCGCCCAGGCCAAACGTTTCGGGATTTGACAAAACATCGTCCATTTCCTGGGTTTCTTTATCGGAATCCGGATTGACCTTTAGGTAAATTCCGGCTTTGTCGAGTATGTTTTTATAAGTGAAAATAGGAGCGTGGAAACGCAATGCCAGTGCGATTGCATCCGAAGTACGCGCATCGATGATCTCCTCGATCTTGTCGCGTTCGCAGATGATGCTCGAATAAAACACGCCATCGACCAGTTTGTGGATGATGACCTGCTTGACGACGATATCAAAACGGTCGGCGAAATTTTTGAATAAATCGTGGGTAAGCGGCCGTGGCGGCTTGATTTCCTTTTCGAGTGCGATTGCAATCGATTGTGCCTCAAATGCGCCGATTACGATTGGCAATTTGCGGTCGCCGTCGACTTCATTTAATATAAGAGCGTACGCGCCATTTTGGGTCTGGCTGTACGAAATGCCTTTAATTGTCAGTTTTACTAAGCTCATAGTTGCAAAAATACAAAGTTAACGTTACTCTGTAAACATTTTCTTTATTATATGACAAAGGCTATCGGAAGTTTGCACTTTGATAGCCTTGATAATAGAAGTTGTATGTTTTATTAATTGTTTGCTTTAAACTCTTTCAACTTTTCGGTCAGTTTCGGAACGATCTCAAACGCATCGCCTACCACACCATAATCGGCTACCTTAAAGAAAGGCGCGTCGGCATCGGCGTTGATCACGAGTTTTACTTTGGACGCGTTGATTCCCGCGATATGCTGGATCGCACCGCTGATGCCAATCGCAACATATAAATTCGTTGCAACCGGTTTTCCTGTCTGGCCTACGTGCTCGCTGTGAGGTCTCCAGCCTAAATCGGATACGGGTTTTGAACAAGCTGTAGCGCCGCCTAAAACTTTCGCCAGATCTTCGACAAGATGCCAGTTCTCCGGACCTTTCAATCCGCGGCCGCCCGATACCACAACTTCCGCATCGGCAATCGTTACCTGGCCAGTGGCCTTGTCAACCGATTCGACTTTGACGCCAAAATCGGCTTCACCAATCGACGGAGAAAAATCTTCCTCAGTCATCGATGAAGCGCTTTCGAAAACACCGTATGAGTTTTTCGCCAAGCCCAACACCTTAATATCGGTATCGATCTCGGTGATCGTAAATGCTTTGTTAGAGAACGCATTGCGCTTCACCTGGAAAGGCGATGTCGAAACCGGCAATCCAACCACGTTCGAAGCGTAACCCGCGTTTAAATTCACAGCGACTAGTGGCGCGGCATATAGACTGTCGGTTGTCGATGACAGTAAAACCAGTTTTACGTTTTCTTTTTCGGCTGCCTGCTTTATTACATCGGCGTATGCCTTGGCGGTGAATTTCCCGAGTTTGTCATCGCTGACTTTTAGCACTTTATCGACACCGTATTTCGAAAGTTCGGATACGTTCGATGCGTTGATGGTGACAGCCGTGACGGTCGTTCCCATCGATTCGGCTACTTTTTTTGCGTATGAGGCGAGTTCGAATGCTACTTTTTTGAATCGTCCATCCGCCGATTCTGCATATATTAATATGGACATAATTTTTAGTTTAAAAAGATTAAAGTTTGAAAGTCGAAAGTCGAAAGTTGAAAGTCGAAAGTTGAAGGTCAAAGTTGAAAGTCGAAGGTCAAAAGTGGAAAGTCTAAAGTTAAAATGAAAAATCTGTCAATTAGTGAATCTTCAAACTTTCCAACTTTCTAACTTTTAACTTTCCAACTATATTACTTTTGCCTCGTTATGAAGTGAACTCACCAATTCGTCAAGAGTATCAACAGTGTACATTTTAACAGCCGATTTCGGTGCCGGTTTTTCAAACTTAACCGATTTGGTTTTGCTATCCGCAGATACAGGTTCCAATGTTGTCAATGCTTTCGTACGGGCTGTCATGATGCCGCGCATGTTCGGGATGCGAAGGTCTTTCTCTTCGACAAGCCCTTTCTGGCCACCAATAATTAATGGTAACGAAGTCGATACGGTTTCTTTACCGCCGTCGATTTCACGAACCGCTTTTACGTTATTTCCGTCAACAGTCAGGCTGATGCATGAGTTTAGGAAATTGTGGCCTAGAATTCCGGCTAACATTCCCGGAACCATTCCGCCATTGTAATCCAATGATTCTTTACCGCATATAACCAGGTCGTAACCACCGCTTTTCACCACTTCGGCCAGTTGCTGGGCTACGAAAAATCCGTCGGTTGGTTTTGCATTCACGCGGATCGCTTCGTTTGCGCCGATGGCGAGTGCTTTTCTCAAAGTTGGCTCCGTGTCAGGCGTGCCCACATTTACCACGGTAACTGTCGCACCTTGCTGCTCCTGAAACCAGATCGCGCGCGTTAAACCGAATTCGTCGTTGGGGTTGATCACAAACTGTACGCCGGCCGTATCAAACTCGGTGTCGCCATTCGCGAAATTGATTTTGGAAGTAGTATCAGGCACGTGGCTGATGCAGACTAATATTTTCATTCTATAAGGTTTTATATGAATTTCAAGGCCACGAATTTACAAAATTAAAATTTAAATATTATAGTATGCACGCATATTAAATTACAACTATTTCGATTTCGTGATATCGTTCAAAAGTGTATGAACGTTCAAATATTGACGATTCGCGGCCGCGATGGAAGCGGCATCCTTTTATTCCGCTTCTTTAGCGGATAAAAGATAGAGCGGACAGCGTGAATATGCCGCCCTGTAAATCAAGTTCACAAGGACTTTAATTTTCAAAATATTCATTATCAATTTTAAGTTGAATTGCCTATTTTTGCTCTTCAAATTTCAACACATGAAAACGATACAATTCAGGGAAGCGATCTGTGAGGCGATGAGCGAGGAAATGCGCCGCGACGAATCGGTTTATTTAATGGGCGAGGAAGTGGCCGAGTATAACGGTGCTTACAAGGCTTCGAAAGGTATGCTCGACGAATTTGGCCCGAAACGGGTGATCGACACGCCGATTGCAGAGCTTGGTTTTGCCGGAATCGCGGTGGGATCGGCAATGAATGGCTGCCGCCCGATTGTTGAGTTCATGACATTTAACTTCTCGTTGGTTGGTATCGACCAGATCATCAATAATGCCGCGAAGATGCGCCAGATGTCGGCCGGACAATTCCCGATGCCGATGGTTTTCCGCGGACCGACAGCTTCGGCTGGCCAACTCGGAGCCACGCACTCGCAGGCTTTCGAGAACTGGTTTGCAAACACACCGGGATTGAAAGTGGTCGTTCCGTCAAATCCGTATGATGCGAAAGGTTTGCTGAAATCGGCTATCCGCGACAACGATCCCGTGATCTTCATGGAATCGGAGCAGATGTATGGCGATAAAGGCGAAGTGCCGGAAGGCGAATATACAATTCCACTTGGTGTTGCCGATATCAAACGCGAAGGAAAAGACGTTACTATCGTATCGTTCGGAAAAATCATCAAGGAAGCCATGAATGCGGCCGAGGAATTGGCTAAAGAAGGCATTTCATGTGAAATCATCGACCTTCGCACCGTTCGTCCGATGGATTATGAAACAATACTGACATCGGTCAAAAAAACAAACCGACTCGTAGTTTTAGAAGAAGCGTGGCCGTTTGCCAGCGTCGCCTCTGAAATCACGTATATCGTTCAGGAACGCGCTTTCGATTATCTCGACGCTCCTATCCAACGAATCACCACTGCCGATACGCCGGCGCCATATTCGCCTACTTTATTGAAAGAGTGGTTGCCGAATGCGGGTGATGTGATTAAGGCGGTGAAGAAAGTTCTTTATAAGAAATAGTTTAAAGTTTAAAAGTTTAAAAGTTTAAAAGTTTGAAAGTTTAAAGTTTAATGTTAGTATGTGGTAAATTTCACGATCTGTTTACTTTTCAACTTTAGACTTTTGAACTTTCCAACTACAATCCAAAAATAACTACATTTGATGCTCCTTCAGAATAACACTGAAGGAGTTTTTTTATCCTATGAAAAACATCTTCTCTATTTGCGTGCTGCTGTTTTTGGTGTCCATCCAATTTGCAGAAGCGCAGACTAAAGTCAGCGGCGTTGTTGTTGACGAC
>JADKLW010000146.1_pt2 | contig 30151 bp, 32 predicted proteins | sample 8641881 | NCBI WGS metagenome assembly JADKLW01 (sample SAMN16272185, study PRJNA661076) | feces metagenome | isolation source: fecal sample from diarrhoea affected cattle B | host: Bos taurus | place: South Africa: Lokaleng Village, Mahikeng | collected 2019-09 | reverse complement strand
CGAGGAGTATCTGGCCAAGGCCTTGCGCGACACGCCGAGCGAAGCGGCCAGCTAGTCCGCCTGCGCTGTTCCTTGCCCATCGGGCAGGGACCCTTCACCCATCAGCATGGGCCAATGCCGTGTTTAGACGAAGGGTTCACTTGCCCGTGCCGACCGACAAGGTTAAGACGTGCGCCAATTCAACGCAGTCTGGGATGGGACTAATGGCGCGCAAGAAGATCGCTCTTATCGGCTCGGGTCAGATCGGTGGGACGCTCGCCCATCTGGCCGCTCTCAAGGACCTCGGCGACATCGTCCTGTTCGATATCGTCGACGGCGTGCCGCAGGGCAAGGCGCTCGATATTTCCCAGTCGGCGCCGGTGGAAGGCTATGATGCCTCGATCACCGGCACCTCCAAATACGAGGACCTCAAGGGCGCCGACGTGGTCATCGTCACCGCTGGCGTGCCGCGCAAGCCGGGCATGAGCCGCGACGACCTGCTCGAGATCAACCTCAAGGTGATGGAGCAGGTAGGCGCAGGCATTGCCAAGTATGCGCCCAAGGCCTTCGTCATCTGCATCACCAACCCGCTCGACGCCATGGTCTGGGCGCTGCAGAAGTTCTCCGGGCTGCCCACCAACCAGGTCATCGGCATGGCCGGCGTGCTGGACAGCTCGCGCTTCGTCCACTTCATCGCCGACGAGCTCAAGGTTTCGGTCGAGGACATCAACGCCTTCGTGCTGGGCGGCCATGGCGACACCATGGTGCCGCTCGCCCGCTACTCGACCGTCGCCGGCATTCCGCTCACCGACATCGTCAAGATGGGCTGGATGAGCAAGGAAACGCTCGACGCCATCATCCAGCGCACCCGCGATGGCGGCGCCGAGATCGTCGGCCTGCTCAAGACCGGCTCGGCCTTCTATGCGCCTGCCACCTCCGCCATCGCCATGGCCGAGAGCTACCTCAAGGACAAGAAGCGCGTGCTGCCCGCCGCGGCCTATCTCGACGGCCAGTATGGTGTCAAAGGCACCTATGTCGGCGTGCCGGTGGTGATCGGTGCCGGTGGTGCCGAGAAGGTCATCGAGATTTCGCTCAACGCTGCCGAGCAGAAAGCCTTCGACAAGTCGGTCGGGGCGGTTGAAGGCCTGATCGAAGCCTGCAAGAAGATCGCGCCGAAGCTGGCGTAACCGAACAGGGCCATCCCCGCGAAAGCGGGGATATCCCTTTCTGGGATGCCGAAACGAGATTGCCGCTGCGGCAATGATGCGGTGGGGGTTGAGCCCCGTGACTGCCACGAGATTGCCCATCAAGGGGACCAGACAATGAATATCCATGAACATCAGGCCAAAGAGCTGCTGAAGTCCTATGGCGCGCCGGTTGCGGCGGGCGTGGCGATCTTTTCGGCCGACGAGGCGGAAGCCGCAGCGAAGTCGCTGCCCGGCCCGCTCTATGTGGTCAAGAGCCAGATCCATGCCGGCGGTCGCGGCAAGGGCAAGTTCAAGGAACTGGGTCCCGATGCCAAGGGCGGCGTACGCCTCGCCAAGACCATCGACGAGGTCGTTGCCAATGCCCGCGAAATGCTCGGCAATACGCTGGTGACCAAGCAGACCGGCGACGCCGGCAAGCAGGTCAACCGCCTCTATATCGAGGACGGCGCCGACATCGCGCGCGAGCTCTACTGCTCGCTGCTGGTCGATCGCTCGACCGGCCGGGTCTCCTTCGTGGTTTCCACCGAAGGCGGCATGGATATCGAGGCCGTGGCCCATGACACGCCCGAAAAGATCATCGCGGTCGATATCGACCCGACCGCCGGCGTGACCGAGAAGGACGTGGCCGAGATCGTTGCCGCGCTCAAGCTCGAGGGCGATGCCAAGGCCGACGCGGCCAAGCTCTTCCCGATCCTCTACAAGGCCTTCACCGAAACCGACATGAGCCTGTTGGAAGTGAACCCGCTGATCGTGATGACCGACGGTCATCTGCGCGTGCTCGACGCCAAGGTGAGCTTCGACAACAACGCGGCGTTCCGCCACGAAGAGCTCAAGCCCCTGCGCGACCTTTCCGAGGAAGATGCCAAGGAAATCGAAGCGTCCAAGTTCGACCTCGCCTATGTGGCGCTCGACGGCAATATCGGCTGCATGGTCAATGGCGCCGGTCTTGCCATGTCCACCATGGACATCATCAAGCTCTATGGCGCTGAGCCGGCAAACTTCCTCGACGTGGGCGGTGGCGCCTCCAAGGAGAAGGTGACGGCCGCGTTCAAGATCATCACGGCCGATCCGGCGGTGAAGGGAATCCTCGTCAACATCTTCGGCGGCATCATGCGCTGCGACGTCATCGCCGAAGGCGTGATTGCTGCGGTCAAGGAAGTGGGCCTGCAGGTGCCGCTCGTGGTTCGCCTCGAAGGCACCAATGTCAAGGAAGGCAAGGCGATCCTGGATCAGTCCGGCCTCAACGTGATCTCGGCCGATGACCTCGACGACGCTGCGCAGAAGATCGTCGCTGCCGTCAAGTCCGCTGCCTAACGCCCAAGAGAGACCAAGCCAATGTCCATTCTCGTCAACAAAGACACCAAGGTTCTCGTCCAGGGCCTGACCGGCAAGACCGGTACCTTCCACACCGAACAGGCGCTGGCCTATTACGGCACCAAGATGGTGGGCGGCACCCATCCCAAGAAGGGCGGCGAGACCTGGCAGTCGGGCGTGGACGGCACCGAGTTGCCGATCTTCACCTCGGTTGCCGAAGGCAAGGAACGTACCGGCGCCAATGCCTCGGTGATCTATGTGCCGCCGCCCGGCGCTGCTGCCGCCATCGAGGAAGCCATCGATGCGGAAATTCCGCTCATCGTCTGCATCACCGAGGGCGTGCCGGTGCTCGATATGGTGCGGGTCAAGGCCAAGCTCGAAAAGTCCAAGTCGCGGCTGATCGGTCCCAACTGCCCGGGCGTGCTGACGCCGGAAGAATGCAAGATCGGCATCATGCCCGGTTCGATCTTCTCGAAGGGCAGCGTGGGTATTGTTTCGCGCTCGGGCACGCTTACCTATGAAGCAGTGTTCCAGACCACCAATGAGGGCCTCGGCCAGACCACTGCCGTCGGTATCGGCGGCGACCCGGTCAAGGGTACCGAGTTCATCGACATGCTCGAAATGTTCCTGGCCGACGAAGCGACCAAGTCGATCATCATGATCGGCGAGATCGGCGGTTCGGCCGAGGAAGAGGCCGCCCAGTTCCTGATCGACGAGGCCAAGCGCGGCCGCAAGAAGCCGATGGCCGGTTTCATTGCCGGCCTCACGGCTCCGGCGGGCCGCACCATGGGCCATGCCGGCGCGGTGATTTCGGGCGGCAAGGGCGGCGCCGAAGACAAGATCGCGGCCATGGAAGCTGCGGGCATTCGGGTATCGAAGTCGCCGGCCCGGATTGGCCGGACCCTGGCCGAAGTACTCAAGGGCTAGGTCATGCGGCTCGACGCCATCCCTTTCGGAACCACTGACTGGGCAAGCGTCGAGCCCGAGCGGCACGCCGGCGATGTCGGCGAGGCAATCTGGCGCACACGCCATTTCGGGCCGGAATCGAACCAGATCCGGGTTCGGATGGTTGAGTATTCAGCGGGGTATGTGGCGGATCACTGGTGCGCCAAGGGTCATATCCTGCTGTGCCTGTCGGGCGACCTGTCGACCACGCTCGAAGATGGGCGCAGCTTCGAGTTGTCTGGCGGCATGAGCTACCAGGTGGCCGATGGTGCCGAAAAGCACCGTTCGGCGAGCAGGACCGGGGCGGTGCTGTTCATCGTCGACTGATGGGGATTGGCCGAAAGTCGGTCGCGCTTCGAACACAGAACGGTGCTAGTCCGTTATCATGTCGGAGCGGTAAACTGGAATTGAGCCACGGCCCTGCTCAGGGGCCGTTACACTTAACAGGATACTAAGGATGAGCGGTCAGTATCCGACACGAAATTAGGGACCGCGTAGACCGGTTTTTCCGGTTGTTGAGAAGGATGGCGGGGCGTGGGCCTCGCGACAAAAAGCGATGACACGACAGGAAAAGAACGACACGTTCTTGCTGACTTCGTTCCTCTATGGTGGGAACGCAGACTATATCGAGCAGCTTTATTCCCGCTACAAGACAGACCCTGCCAGTGTCGACGAGACCTGGAACAGCTTCTTTGCCAAGCTCGATGACGCCGATGGAGTCGCCCAGCAGAATGCAGAGGGCCCGAGCTGGGGGCGCCAGGATTGGCCGCAGAGCCCGAAGGGCGACCTCGTCAATGCGCTCGATGGCAATTGGGGCGACATAGCCGTCAAGACCGAGAAGGCCATCGCCAAGAAGGCCGAGGCCATGGGCGTGGCCAAGACCAGCGTCGCTGACGTGCTGCAGGCCACGCGCGACTCGATCCGCGCCATCATGATGATCCGTGCCTATCGCATGCGCGGGCACCTGCATGCCGATCTCGATCCGCTCAAGATGAAGGCCGACGAGCCGGCACCCGAACTCGATCCCAAGAGCTACGGCTTCACCGAGGCCGACTACAGCCGCAAGATCTTCATCGACAACTATCTCGGTCTCGAATACGCGACCATTCCCGAGATGCTGGCTATTCTCAAGCGGACCTATTGCGGCACGCTGGGCATCGAGTTCATGCATATTTCCGATCCTGAGGCCAAGCAGTGGCTGCAGGAGCGCATCGAAGGCCCGGACAAGGAAATCACCTTCACCGCCGAAGGCAAGAAGGCGATCCTCTCCAAGCTGATCGAGGCCGAGGGCTTCGAGAAGTTCATCGATGTCAAATACACCGGCACCAAGCGCTTCGGGCTTGATGGCGGCGAGTCCACCATTCCGGCGCTCGAGCAGATCATCAAGCGCGGCGGTGCCCTGGGCATCAAGGACATCGTGCTGGGCATGGCCCACCGTGGCCGCCTGAACGTTCTGACCCAGGTGATGGCCAAGCCGCACCGTGCGCTGTTCCATGAATTCAAGGGCGGCGCCTTCTACCCAGACGACGTCGAGGGCTCTGGCGACGTCAAGTATCACCTTGGCGCATCGTCCGACCGCGAGTTCGACGGCAACAAGGTGCACCTGTCGCTGACCGCCAACCCATCGCACCTCGAGATCGTCGATCCGGTCGTGCTGGGCAAGGCACGGGCCAAGCAGGACCACCACATCGCGCCGGACGGCAAGCTGGTCAACATCGCGACGGACGGCAAGCCGGACCGCTCGATGGTGCTGCCGCTGCTGATCCATGGCGATGCGGCCTTTGCCGGGCAGGGCGTGATCGCCGAGTGCCTGGGGCTTTCGGGCCTCAAGGGGCACCGTACGGGCGGTTCGATCCACTTCGTCATCAACAACCAGATCGGTTTCACCACGAGCCCGATGTATTCGCGCTCGTCCCCCTATCCGACCGATGTGGCCAAGATGATCGAGGCACCGGTCTTCCATGTGAATGGCGACGATCCGGAAGCTGTGGTTTTCGCGGCCAAGGTGGCTGTCGAATACCGCCAGAAGTTCGGCAAGCCTGTCGTCATCGACATGTTCTGCTATCGCCGGTTCGGCCACAATGAAGGCGACGAGCCCAGCTTCACCCAGCCCCTGATGTACTCCAAGATCCGGGGTCACAAGTCGACGCTGGAGCTCTATTCGGAAAAGCTGATCGGCGAAGGCCATCTGAGCGCGGCCGAAATCGACAAGCTGAAGGCCGATTGGCGCGCCAAGCTGGAGGCCGAGTTCGAGGCAGGGCAGGACTATCGCCCCAACAAGGCCGACTGGCTCGATGGCGCCTGGAAGGACTTCAAGCCCGCCGACCAGGAAGGTCCGCGTCGCGGCCAGACCGGGGTTGAACTCGACCGCCTTTCCAGGATCGGCACGGCACTGACCCGGATTCCGGAAGGCTTCAACGTCCACAAGACGGTCAAGCGCTTCATGGATAACCGTCTGGCGGCCATTGAATCTGGTGAAGGCGTCGACTGGGCCACCGCCGAGGCGCTGGCCTTCGGCACGCTGGTGACCGATGGTCATCCAGTGCGTCTCAGCGGCCAGGATGTCGAGCGCGGCACGTTCAGCCAGCGCCATTCGGTGCTCAACGACCAGCAGGTCGACAACAAGAGCTATACCCCGCTCAACAATCTCGATCCCGAGCAGAGCCGCTACGAGGTCATCAACTCGATGCTCTCCGAAGAGGCCGTGCTTGGCTTCGAATACGGCTATTCGCTTGCCGAGCCGCGGGCGCTGACGATCTGGGAAGCCCAGTTCGGTGACTTCGTCAACGGCGCCCAGGTGGTGATCGACCAGTTCATCTCCTCTGGCGAACGCAAGTGGTTCCGCATGTCGGGCCTCGTGATGCTGTTGCCGCATGGCTATGAAGGACAGGGGCCGGAACACTCCTCGGCCCGCCCCGAGCGGTTCCTGCAGCTTTGCGCCGAAGACAACATGCAGGTTGCCAACTGCACGACGCCGGCCAACTACTTCCACATCCTGCGCCGGCAGGTGACCCGCGACTTCCGCAAGCCGCTGATCCTGATGACGCCCAAGAGCCTGCTGCGCCACAAGCGTGCCACCTCGGGCCTCGTCGAAATGGGTCCCGATTCCTGCTTCCATCGCCTGCTCTGGGACGATGCCGAGGCGCCGGGCGCACCCAAGACCACGATCAAGCTGGCTGCCGACGACAAGATCCGTCGCGTCGTGCTGTGCAGCGGCAAGGTCTATTACGACCTGCTGGAAGATCGCGAGAAGAAGGGCATCGACGATGTCTATCTGCTGCGTATCGAACAGCTCTATCCGTTCCCGGCCAAGGCGCTGCTGGACGAGTTGAGCCGCTTCAAGAATGCCGAGATCATCTGGTGCCAGGAAGAACCCAAGAATATGGGTGCCTGGGCCTTCATCCAGCCCTATGTTGAATGGGTATTCGACCAGATGGGTCGGACCGGCCAGCGCGTGCGCTACACCGGTCGGCCGGCTTCTGCCTCGACTGCCACGGGTCTGATGCGGACCCACCTCGCTCAATTGCAGGCCTTCCTCGACGAAGCCCTCGGCCAATAAAGGACAAGACAATGTCGACTGAAATCCGCGTCCCCACCCTTGGCGAAAGCGTCACCGAGGCCACGATCGGCCAGTGGTTCAAGAAGGTGGGGGACACCGTTTCCGCCGATGAGCCCATTGTCGAGCTCGAGACCGACAAGGTCACTATCGAGGTTCCTGCCCCTGCGGCTGGCGTTCTCGAAGCCATCGCCGCCCAGCAGGGCGAGACGGTGGACGTCGGTGCCCTGCTGGGTGCAATCTCCGGCGCTGGTGCCGGCGCTGCGGCAGCGCCCGCTGCTGCTGCGGCTCCCGCCAAGGCCGAAGTGCCCGCCGCCAACGCTGCTGGTCCCGAGCCGGTCAAGCCGACCGGCGGCACCAGCATGCCGCCGTCGCCTTCGGCGCAGAAGCTGATCAACGAAGGCGGTCTCAACGGGTCGGATATTGAGGGCTCGGGCAAGCGCGGCCAGGTGCTCAAGGAAGACGTGCTGGCAGCCGCCAGCAAGCCGGCAACTGCGGCCGCGCCTGCCGTGTCCCAGGCGGCTCCGGCCTCTGCTCCGGCAGCCAAGGCCGAAGCACCCAAGGCTGCTGCCGCGCCGCGTGCGCCGGTTTCCGCCGATGACGCATCGCGCGAGGAGCGGGTCAAGATGACCCGGCTGCGCCAGACCATCGCCCGTCGCCTCAAGGAGGCGCAGAACACCGCCGCCATGCTCACCACCTTCAACGAGGTGGACATGAAGCCGGTGATGGACCTGCGCAATTCCTACAAGGAACTGTTCGAGAAGAAGCATGGCGTCAAGCTCGGCTTCATGGGCTTCTTCACCAAGGCCGTCGTGCACGCGCTCAAGGAGATCCCGGCGGTCAATGCCGAGATCGATGGCGATGACCTCGTCTACAAGCAGTACGCCCATATCGGCGTGGCCGTTGGCACCGACAAGGGTCTCGTCGTGCCGGTGGTGCGCAATGCCGACCAGATGAGCATTGCCGAGATCGAGAAGGAAATCGGCAACCTGGGCAAGAAGGCCCGCGATGGCGCCCTCTCCATGGCGGACATGCAGGGTGGCACCTTCACCATCTCCAATGGTGGCGTCTATGGCTCGCTGATGTCGACGCCTATTCTCAATGCCCCGCAGTCTGGTATTCTTGGCATGCACAAGATCCAGGAGCGCCCGGTCGTGGTGGGCGGTCAGATCGTGATCCGCCCGATGATGTATCTGGCGCTGAGCTACGATCACCGGATCGTCGACGGCAAGGAAGCAGTGACCTTCCTCGTGCGCGTCAAGGAGAGCCTTGAGGCGCCGGAGCGCCTGGTGCTCGATCTCTAGTTCGCCGCAAAGCGGTTGCAAGGTTCAGGGGTCCGCTTCGGCGGGCCCTTTTCGTTAGCGTTTTCGTGATGTCGGTGACGCTCGATGCTAACAGTCTGTTAACGCGAGTGCCGCAGATGACAGCCATTGTTATCGCTTGTTTTTGGGAGTTGCGTGCCTCTTGCGTTCATTGGTTTTTCCGCTCCTGCTCTGGCTGGCCACCCTTATCCCCGCTTCCGCACAGGATGCCGGCGATGCCGAACTGATTGGCGAGCTGATGGCCTTTCACGGCTCCAAGACCATCGTGGCAGTGATGACGACGCATTGCTACGAGACCACCGGGCTCGATCCCGTCTACAAAACTGCCAATGATAACTGGTACTTGCGCAATATCGGCTTCCTCGACCTGGCCGACCGCGTCATTGCGAGGCTTGGCGGCGCGGCCGACGGACAGCAGCACGCGGCCGAGCTCTATGGCGGCGAACAGATCATGAGCGCCTACAACCAGGCAGGCGACAAGACCAGCTTCTGCCGGAGCTTCCTGGAACAGGTCGAAAGCGGCGCCCTCGACCTCGACAAACAGCTCCCGTCGGTCCTGGAGCGAGCCCAGCTAATCGCTTCTGAATAGGCGCTTTTTTCTTCCCGACATTGCCGGGAATGGCGCGCTGGTGTAACGACATACCGCGACAATGCGGCGGTGCACCGATGGAATTTCCCTGGCTCGAATTTGCCGGACTCATGCTGGCCTTCGGCATCAATGCCGTCATTCCGGGCGCCGACTTCGCCATGGTGCTGCGCCAGTCGATCGCCCACGGGCGGCGGGCCGCACTGTTCACCTCGGCCGGCATCGCCGCCTCGATCCTGGTCCATGGCAGCTATACGCTGCTGGGCTTGGGAGTGATCGTGGGTAAGTCACTGTTGCTCTTCAACATTCTCAAGTGGGCCGGCGCCGCCTATCTGGTCTGGCTGGCCATCTCCGCGCTTCGCAGCCCACCCCCGCAACCGCCTGCGGAAGCCGATCTGGCCGGGGCCCGGCGCGGCGATTTTGCCGCCTTCGCACTGGGTTTTCTCACCAATCTGCTCAACCCCAAGGCGGTGTTGTTCTTCCTGGCGCTGTTCACGACACTGGTTTCGGTGCGCACCGGCGGCGATATCCGCGTGCTCTACGTCGCCTGCATGAGCATCATGCTTTTTGCCTGGTTCGCATTGGTCTCGGTTTTCTTTACGACACCAAGCGTGCGGCAAGGTTTTTTCCGCTTTGGCCGGTGGTTTAATCGTGTGACCGGCATTACGTTCATCCTGCTGGCGGTCCGCGTGGCGATCGCGCAGCAACACTAAACAGGTTTCGGGGCTCCTATCATGGCAGACGCGTACGATCTCACCATCATCGGCTCGGGTCCGGGCGGCTATGTCGCTGCGATCCGCGCAGCGCAGCTGGGGATGAAAGTTGCGGTGGTCGAGAAGTGGGCCACTTTGGGGGGCACCTGCCTCAATATCGGTTGCATCCCGTCCAAGGCGCTGCTGCATGCATCCGAGTTGTTCGAGGAAGCCGGCCACGGCTTCAAGGCGCTGGGTATCGACATTCCTGCCCCCACGCTCAACCTGCCGCAGATGCTCAACCACAAGACGGAGACCGTGGCAGCCAATGTCGGTGGCGTCGATTATCTGTTCAAGAAAAACAAGATAACCACCTTGCGCGGCATCGGCACGATCACCGCACCGGGCAAGGTCCTGGTGACGCCGCAGACCGGCGCGGCGACGGAAATCGAGACCAAGAACATCGTCATCGCCACGGGCTCGGTTTCGGCTGGCCTGCCGGGCATCGAAATTGACGAGAAGTCCGTGGTCACCTCCACGGGGGCGCTGAACCTGGAAAAGGTGCCAGGCAAGTTGCTGGTCATCGGAGCCGGCGTCATCGGGCTGGAGCTGGGTTCGGTGTGGGCGCGGCTGGGTGCGCAGGTCACGGTGGTCGAATATCTCGACCGCATCCTGCCGGGCATGGATAGCGAAGTGGCGCGCCAGTTCCAGCGCATGCTGCAGAAGCAGGGCATGGAGTTCAAGCTCTCCAGCAAGGTCGCAGGCATCGACAAGCAGGAAAACGGCTCGCTCAAGGTGCGGGTCGAGCCGGCCAAAGGCGGCGACATGGAAATCCTCGATGCGGACGTGGCGCTGGTGGCCATCGGCCGCAAGCCGTTCACCGAGGGGCTCGGGCTCGACATCGTCGGCGTGGCGCTGGACGAGCGCGGCCGGGTCCGCGTCGACCAGCACTATAAGACCTCGGTCGACGGCATCTACGCCATTGGTGACGTGATTGCTGGCCCGATGCTGGCCCACAAGGCCGAGGACGAGGGCATTGCGGTAGCGGAAATCCTCAATGGCCAGGCCGGCCATGTGAACTATGCGGCTATTCCGGCCGTGGTCTATACCAATCCGGAAATCGCCTCGGTCGGCAAGACCGAGGACGAGCTCAAGGCCGAGGGTATCGACTACAAGATCGGCAAGTTCCCCTTCACCGCCAATGGCCGTGCCAAGGCCATGCTGGCCACGCAGGGTTTCGTCAAGATCCTGGCAGATGTGGAAACTGACCGGGTGCTGGGCGCCCATATCGTGGGCAAGAATGCCGGCGAGATGATCCACGAACTGGTTGTTCTGATGGAATTTTCCGGGTCCGCCGAAGACCTGGCGCGCTCGACGCATGCCCATCCAACGCTGTCGGAAGCGGTTCGCGAGGCCGCCCTGTCGCTTGGCGACGGCGCCATTCACATCTAGGGTTCTTCCGATCTTTCGCCCTTGACGCCGCCGGTTTCCGGCGGCGTTTTCGTGTGGGGATTTCCCGCCCGGTCATCATACAACAGGGTGATTATTGTATGTTGACTTGTCTTTTCTGCTTCCATACCAGTTTTACCAGCAAGTGCGCCAAGCGTCGGAGGACGCCACGCGCTTGTGCGCAGGGGACGTAGATCGCTTGCGTAATCACCGGCATCGGCCGCACGGGTTCCACTAACGGGCCGCGACTGGTGTCACCTTTGGGAGGACATCAATGTTTCATCTGCCTAAACTGGCAGCGACGGCTCTTGTCGCTGCATCCCTGATGGTTTCGACCGCCAGCGCCCAGACGGTGTTGCGCTCTTCGGATACCCATCCGGATGGGTATCCGACCGTCGAAGCGGTCAAGCATTTCGGCGAGCTGTTGAGCGAGAAGACCGACGGCCGCTACTCGGTCGAAGTTTTCCACTCGGCACAGCTCGGCCAGGAAGCCGACACGATCGAACAGACGCAGTTCGGCGTGATCGACATGAACCGTATCTCGATCGGCGCCTTCGGTACGCAGGTTCCGGCGGCCACGGTTACCCAGCTGCCCTATATCTTCCGTTCGACGGAGCACTTCCACAATGTGCTCGACGGCCCGATCGGCGAGGAAATCCTGGCGGCATTCGATTCCGTGGACGTCGTGGCCCTCGCCTTCTATGACGGCGGCGCCCGCTCGTTCTACAACAGCGAGAAGCCAATCACCTCGCTGGAAGACATGGCCGGGATGAAGTTCCGGGTGATGGGCTCGGACATCTTCGTGGACATGGTTGCCGCGTTGGGCGGCAATGCAACGCCGATGCCCTATGGTGAAGTCTATTCCGGCATCCAGACCGGCGTTATCGACGGTGCTGAGAACAACTACCCGAGCTATGATACCGCAGGGCACGCCGAAGTCGCCAAGTACTTTTCGCTCGACGAACACCTGATGGTTCCCGAAGTGCTGGTCGTTTCCAAGATCGTCTGGGATGGGCTGACCCCTGAAGACCAGGCCTTGTTCCGCGAAGCCGCCAAGGAATCCGTCGCCAAGCAGCGCGAGCTGTGGGCTGCCAAGGAAGTTGAATCCAAGGCCGCCGTGGAAGCGCTCGGGGCCGAGATCAACGAAGTCGACAAGCAGCCCTTTATCGACGCCATGAAGCCGGTCTACGACAAGTACGTGACCGACCCGGCGCTCCAGGATCTGGTGGCTCGCATCCAGGCTACCGAAGGCTAAATCAGCCAGAATATCAGGCCGGACGGGCATGTATTGCCTGTCCGGCTTTCTATTTGTCGGAGAACTATCGTGAAAGACAGGTATGTGCCGATCAGCCGTGCGCTGGGGCGGCTATCGAATGCCATCCTGTGGCTGGCCGGCGTGGCCCTGATAGCGATGACCATCATCGTCGCCTACCAGGTGTTCATGCGCTTCGTGATCAATTCGTCGCCGTCATGGACCGAAGCCGGCGCCATCATGCTGGTGACGTGGTTCGTCTTCCTGGGTGCGGCCGTTGGCGTGCGCGAGAACTTCCACATGGGGTTCGATGTGCTGCTCTATCTCCTGCCACCGAGCGCCAAGCCATGGCTGCGCGGCATCAGCGACATCGCCATCTTCGGCTTCGCCTTCGGCATGGTCTGGTATGGCGGGGAACTGGCGATCCGCTATTGGTCGACCCGCATTCCCGTGCTCGGGCTGCCGACTTCCTTCACCTATTTCCCCATCGTGGTTTCAGGCTTTTTGATGTGCCTGTTCGCGGCCGAGCGCTTCCTGTTACGCCTTGCCGGCGAGCCGGTCGACGACGTCGCTGCCGATCCGACGATCACCGAGGCCTGATCATGGAATACTGGATTCTCTTTGGCGTCTTTGCGGTGCTGATGGTGATCGGAACGCCGATCGCCTATTGCCTTGGCATCGCCAGCTTCGCCACCATTGTCTATCTCGGCCGCCCGGCGATCGTGGTGTTCCAGCAGCTCAATTCGGGCATCTCGGCCTTCAGCCTGCTTGCCATTCCGTTCTTCATCTTTGCCGGCGACCTGATGATGCGCGGCGGTATTGCTGCGCGGATCATTGCCTTTGCCGGCTCGCTGATCGGCCATGTTCGCGGCGGCCTGGGCCAGGTCAATATCGCGGCCTCGACGCTGTTCGGCGGCATCTCCGGCTCGGCAGTGGCGGAAGCCGCTGCGGTCGGGGGGATCATGATCCCGCAGATGAAGGCGCGTGGCTATGGCGCCGACTATGCGGTCAACGTCACTTCCATGGCGGCGCTGATCGCCCTGCTGCTGCCGCCCAGCCACAACATGATCATCTACTCGCTTTCGGGTGGCGGCAATATCTCGATCGCGGACCTGTTTACCGCCGGGATCATTCCGGGCCTGCTGCTGGCCGCTGCGCTGATGATCACGGCGTACCTCGTGGCGATCAAACGCGGCTACCCGACTGAGGCTTTTCCCGGCTTCAAGAAGGCTGGCTACTTCTTCCTAGTGTCCATTCCCGGCCTGCTGCTGATCGCGATCATCTTCGGTGGCGTGCGTTCGGGCATCTTCACCGCGACGGAGAGTTCCTGCATCGCGGTGTTCTACGCCTTCTTCGTGACGCTGCTGGTCTATCGCTCGTTGAGCTGGAGCGAGTTCGTTCATTCGGTGCTGGGCGCCGTGCGGACCACTGCCATGGTGCTGTTCATCATCGGTGCGGCGGCCTCGTTCGGCTGGCTGATGGCCTATCTCAAGGTCGCTATCATCCTGACCAACGGCATCGCGGCGATCTCGAGCGATCCGCTGATGGTGCTGCTGATGATCAACGTGCTGCTGCTGCTGCTCGGCACCTTTATGGATATGGGGCCGCTCATCATCATCACGACGCCGATCTTCCTGCCTATCGCCAAGTCCTTCGGTATCGATCCGGTGCATTTCGGGGTCATCATGATCCTGAACCTGGGCATAGGGCTGAACACACCGCCCCTTGGGCCAGTGCAGTTCGTTGCCGCGGCAGTCGGCAAGATCAGCGTGTGGCAGGCGATGCGGAGCATCTGGCCGTTCTACGGCGCCGGCCTCATCGTGCTGGGCCTCGTGACCTATATTCCGGCGCTGTCGCTCTGGCTTCCGTCGGTGTTCAGAGGGTAGGCCATGAACATGTCCAGCCCACTCGCTGCTTCGGCCCGGCGCAAGCCTAAACTGGCCGAGCTGGTGGTGGAGACGCTGCGCCAGCGCATTCTTGCCGGCGAGTACAAGACCAGCGGCAGGCTGCCGACAGAAAACGAGATGACCCGGATCTTCGGTGTCAGCCGCACGGTAGTGCGGGAGGCCATCGCGGCGCTTGCAGCGGATCGGATCGTGGAGCCACGTCAGGGCGCCGGGGTGTTCGTGACCGTCCCTGCAGGATTGCGCGCCATCGACAGCGGCAATCGCATCTCCGATGCGATCAATGTCCTCGAGGTGCGCATGGGGATTGAAATTGAGAGCGCGGCACTGGCTGCCGAGCGCCGTACCACGTCACAGGATGCCGCGATTCTTGAGGCTTTCCACGAATTCGATCGCCTGCTCGAACGGGATGAGCCCACCGGCAAGGCCGATTTCAACATTCATCGCGCCATCGCTGCCGCGACCAACAACCCGTTCTATGTCGAAGTGCTCGACGCTCTCGGAACACGGGCCATTCCCTGCGACGTCAGCTCCCCCTGGCGTACCGAGAACTTCTTGTCGCGCGACTATCAGAAGGCCGTACAGGCAGAGCACTGGCAGATTATTTCGGCGATCACTGAGGCAGATGCAGCCGCGGCGCGCTCGGCCATGCGTCAGCATCTGTTGCGCAGCCAGGCATTGTATCGCCAGCGCCTGCGGGACGGCGGTCCCACCAAATCACAGCAATAAGTCAGGGAATTTTCAATGACCAACCACGATATCCGCTTTGCCATCGATCCGGTCAGCGCCTCGACCATGAATACCGAGGAGTTGCGCGACCACTTCCTGATCAACGACCTGTTTGCGCCGGGGGAGGTCAACTGGACCTATACCCACTATGACCGCATGGCTGTAGGCGGAGCGGTGCCGGGCGCCAAGGCGCTGGTACTTGAAGCCATCAAGCCGACGGGAACCCGGGGCTTTCTCGACCGGCGCGAACTTATCGCGGCCAATATCGGCTCCGGGGGAACGATCACTGTCGATGGTACGGACTATGCCGTGGGCGAGCGTGACATGCTCTATGTTGGCATGGGCGCCAAGGATGTGCGTTTTGCGGGCGATGGGGCCAAGTTCTACCTGCTGAGCGCCCCGGCCCACACCAGCCATCCGACCACGCTGATCAAGCAGAGCGACGCCAAGCGGCTGGACCTGGGCAGCCAGGAGACGGCCAACGAGCGCTCGATCTTCCAGTTCGTCAATGCCGACAGCGTCAAGACCTGCCAACTGGTGGTGGGGCTGACCAGCTTCGCGCCGGGTTCGGTGTGGAACACCATGCCCGCGCATGTGCATGACCGCCGCATGGAGGCCTATCTCTATTTCGACCTCAAGCCTGACGCCTTCGTCGTGCACCTGATGGGCGAGCCTGACGAGACGCGGCACCTGATCGTTCGTAACGAGGAGGCGGTGATTTCTCCGCCCTGGTCGATCCATGCCGGTGCGGGTACGGGTTCGTATACGTTCATCTGGGCCATGGCCGGCGACAATGTCGACTATACCGATGCCGAAAAGATCGGGATGGACGAACTGCTGTGACCGATCTTTCCGCATTCAGCCTCGCCGGCAAGACCGTGATGGTCACGGGCGCCAATACCGGCATAGGGCAGGGGATTGCCCTCTCTGTCGGACGAGCCGGAGGACGGGTCATCGGCGTCGGCCGGTCCAGCATGGAGGTCACAGCCTCGCTTATGGCCGGGCAGGGCGCCGACTTTGTCGAGGTCCGTGCCGATCTTGGCTCGACTGCAGCGGCGCAGGCCATGTTCGATGCCACCTGGGCCGAGCACGGGTCGATCGATGGACTGGTCAACAATGCCGGCATCATCAAGCGGGTCGATGCGGTGGATTTCACCGAGGCCGACTGGGACCAGGTGATGGACATCAATCTCAAGACGATGTTCTTCCTCTGCCAGTCTCTGGGCAGGCGGGCGATCGCAGCGGGGCGAACTGGCAAGATCGTCAACATCTCTTCGATGCTGAGTTTCCAGGGCGGCATCCGCGTCGCCAGCTATACCGCTTCCAAGAGCGGCGTGCTGGGGGTCACGCGCCTGCTGGCCAATGAATGGGCTGCCCAGGGCATCAACGTCAATTCGATCGCCCCCGGCTACATCGAAACCAATAATACCGAGGCACTGCGGGCCGATCCTGACCGGTCGGCCTCAATCCTCGGACGCATTCCGGCGGGTCGCTGGGGTATCCCGTCCGACATCGGCGACGCGGCAGTATTCCTGCTGTCGGGTGCTTCCAACTATATGCATGGCGCCGTCATCCCCGTGGATGGCGGCTGGCTGGCGAGGTAATCCAATGACTGAACAGAAGCTTTTCGCGCAGGCGAATGACGGCGAAACCATCGAGCTGGCGCCCGGCAATACGCGCCGCGTGCTGATCCATACGCCCGAACTGATGCAGGTCGAGTTCGGCTTCGACAAGGGCGCCGTGGGTGCGCTGCACAGCCACCCGCATGTGCAGGTGAGCTATGTCGCCGAAGGTTCGTTCGAAGTGACCATCGACGGCAAGACCGAGATCGTGGGGACCGGCGGCAGCTTCATCGTGCCGAGCGGGCTGGTGCATGGCGTGGTGGCGCTCGAAAAGGGCCGCCTGGTGGACGTGTTCACGCCACTGCGGCAGGATTTCCTGTAGCTTCCCAAGAGGCCTAGCCGATCTCCGCCAACATCGCGGTATAGGCCTTTTCGTGCCCACCAGCCCAATTTTTCATGCCGGGCTTCGTCAGCAGGCCACGTCTGGGCGGGATGAAGCTGTAGATCCTGCGAACTGGCTCTTCGCGCCATTGCAGGTTGAAGGCGGCCAGTTTTGGGAAGAACTCCATATCGGAATAGGGGAGGTGGTCATGCACGAACCAGGCCATGGGCTCCCAATCGCCAGTGCGCTCATAGTAGGGCACAAAGCGGTTGACCACCACGCAGGCGGTGGCGCCCATACGGCCTTTGGCATCGCGTCGATCCCAGATATGGCCGGCATGGTTGGTTTCGTTGCGACCACAATTGAGCTTATTGATATTGCCGAAGTGGTTGACCTCGGACGAGCGATAGGCGGAGCGGATGGAAATCTTGCCAAAGCGGGCCTGGAGTGGCTCGAGCAGGGCGCCGCATAGCTGCTTTCCGGCAGCGATGGCCAGGTCGGGATCGTCAGGAATGTTGGCAAAGCCATGCACGGCGGCGACTTCGGAGTAGAGGAAGTCGCGCAGGAAGAAATTGTCGCTGAGCTGAACCCGGCCGAGATCTTCAAGAGCTTTGACCGATTTAGGCTGACGCATGGCGGGCTCCGGCTGTACGCAGCAATCTCTTGCGATAACGTGGTGCCGACAACCCGCTTTCGACGTCAGGAATTCAGGAATGCTGGAAGTGATCTTCTTTGTCGCCATCACCGTCGAGGCGATGACAGCTGCCCTGGCTGCGGGGCGCCGCAATATGGACTGGTTCGGGGTATGCCTGCTCGCTTGCGTGACGGCCCTCGGTGGCGGCACCATCCGGGATCTGTTCCTCGGGCACTATCCTCTCTACTGGGTCGAGAATCCCTATGTCCTGCTGCTGTGTTGCGGCGCGGCCATGGTGACCATCGCCATTGCCCGCGTGGTGGACAAGTTGCGCTGGCCATTCCTGCTGCTCGATGCGCTGGGCTTGGTGGTGTTCACTATCATCGGCTGCAATATCGGTATGGAGATGGGCGCCCATCCGGTCATCGTGCTGGTGGCTGGCATGGCGACCGGGATTTTCGGCGGCATATTGCGCGACGTGCTGTGTAACGACGTACCCCTGGTGTTCCGCGGCGAACTCTATGCCACCGTCTCGATTGTCACGGGCGTCATCTATTTCGTCGGACTGAAGACCAGTATCCCGCCCGACCTGGTGATCCTGATCGCCATCGGCGTCGGCTTTCCGCTCCGTGTGGTCGCCATCATCCGGAAATGGGAAATGCCGAAATTCGTGTATGACAAGGACCTGCGATGAAACCGGCTCGCATCGTGCTGTCGCGCCGAGCCGGATTCGACCTGCAGACGATCTCGCGGGCGCTGAATGGGCTGCCGGCACAGTCCGTGGCGCGGCCCGGGCCGTGGGGAAACCCGTTCACCATTGCCGACGTGATGGAGGAACTCGGCCTCGACAAGGCAAGTGCCCAGACGGAGGCAGTGGCGCGCTACGGGCGCTGGATCAGGGGCGAGATTTCCGGTCCCAAAGTACCGCCGGCACGCGAGGACATCCGCATGTCTCTGGCTGGCAAGAACCTGGCCTGCTGGTGCCGTGAAGGTTCGCCCTGTCATGTCGATGCGCTTCTGGTGTTGGCGAACGAATAGGGCTTTCCGTACCTGCTGCCTTATGGCAAGCACTACCATACAAGAATCCGGAGTAGCGATTTGCGACAGACCTGGCGGTGGTTTGGTCCCAAGGACCAGTGCAGCATTGATGATATCACTCAGGTAGGTGCGGCAGGCGTGGTGAGCGCTTTGCACCATGTGCCCAATGGCGTGGTCTGGACGCCCGAGGAGATTGCCAAACGGCATGATGAGATCGCCACGCGCAAGGATGGCTCGCCCTCGGGTCTCACCTGGGATGTGGTGGAGAGCCTGCCGGTGTCGGAAGACATCAAGAAGCAGAAGAATGATTGGCGCGAGCACGTAGAAAACTACAAGATTTCTCTTCGCAATCTGGCGGCAAGCGGCGTCGAGGTCATCTGCTACAATTTCATGCCGGTGCTGGACTGGACGCGCACTGATCTGCGCTGGACCGTGCCCAATGGCGCCTCATGCATGCGCTTCGACATCAATGATTTCGCCGCTTTCGATATCCACGTGCTGCAGCGCCAGGGCGCCACGACCGACTATACCAACGCTATTGCCGACGAGGCCGAACGCCGCTTCTCGGGCATGGACGAGCCTGCCCGCAAGCAGCTGGCCCGCAATGTCACCATGGGCCTTCCAGGCTCGACGGAGTCGATGTCGCTGGAAGATGTGCGGGCGCATCTGGATGAGTACGGCAATATCAGCCGCGAGCGGCTGCGGGCCAATTTCGTCGATTTTCTCGATGCCGTCGTACCGACAGCGGAAGATCTAGGCTTGCGGCTCTGCTGCCATCCGGACGATCCCCCGTTTGCGCTGCTTGGCCTGCCGCGGGTGATGTCGACCGAGGTGGACTACAAATACATGCTCGATGCGGTCGACAGTCCGGCCAACGGCATGACGCTTTGCTCAGGCTCGTTGGGCGCGCGGCCCGACAACGACCTGCCGGGCATGATGGAACGGCTCGGCGACAAGGTGCATTTCCTGCACCTGCGCAACGTCAAGCGCGACAATGAGGATGTCATCGGTTCGTTCTACGAGGCCGAGCATCTGGCCGGCGACACCGACATGGTGGCGCTGATCGCGGCCATCGTCCGTGAAGAAGCAAAGCGCAAGCTGGCGGGGCGCAAGGACCACGTCATTCCCATGCGGCCCGATCATGGGCAGGATATTCTCGATGACCTTGGACGGCGTTCGCAGCCCGGATATCCGACGATCGGTCGAATGAAGGGTCTGGCCGAGCTGCGCGGCGTGATGACCGCGCTGGAACACGCTCAGTTCGGCCTCGCGCGGCAGTAGGCGCCGGGTTCATCACCCCCGGCGCCGGTGCTGCTGGCTAGTCTTCGAGCAGATAGGCGCCGGCCCGGGTGGGCAGCACCTGAGTGCCGACGATTTTGGCAATGCCGGCGCCGCGGGTCACGTATTTCCCCGAGACGCGCGACAGCACAAAGCCGTCTGTGCCGGCGAGTATTGGTCGGCGGGCGATAAAAGCGTCGGGGCCATCCATGGCGATGAGATCGGCTATGGGCTGTCCCTTGCTGACGCGCTCGCCCAATTCGACGCGATAGGCGAGCAGGCCTGGTTCATCGACGCGCAGCACTTCGGTGGCTTCGAACGGCGTCGGTCCCGGAGCAGGCTGCGGGGGCACGCCAGGATCGGCCAAGATCAGGCCGCGGCCGGCGAAGAACCCGAAGAGGCCCGCCGCGTCCTCTTGCCCAATCATGTCGAAACTGTCTGCCCGGCCGCGATATTCGAGCGTCGCTGTTTCTGCACCCATGGGCACCGGATGATCTGGATTGGCTTCACGAGCCTTGCGGTAGAGCGTGGGCAGGACTTCGTCGAATGACCCGCCGCCGCTGTCCTCTGCCGTGAGCGTGGCGGCGACGCCCATCCAGTCGGCAAGATCCTGCAATCGCGGCATCAGTTCGGGCGAAGTGAAAATGTGCTTTAGGCTGTCGTCGTCGCAATGGAGATCGAGCACGATGTCGGCCGCTACGGCCGATCGCAGCACTAGCAAGCGCAACTGCTGATTGGCACTCAATGGGCGCTGGGCGTCGATCCAGTCGATGACCGCAGCGCGGATGGTCGCGATATTTGCTGCGGGGTCATTGCCAAGTTTGCCGGCGAGATTGGCCGCTATCTGCGGGTAGAGGTCGGGCCAGCGCCGGTTATAGTTGACGCCGGTTTGCACATCGTAGCGGCCGATATGATGGCGCAGGGACTGGTTGGCCAAACCCAGCGGGTTGACCGAGGGGAAGATGGTGAAGTGAGCGCGTAGCTGCCCGGCGACATCGGCGTCCCGCAGGCGCGGCAGCAGATGATGCAGCGCCATGGTGCCGGGCTGCTCGTCGGCATGAAGTGCGGCCTGCAGGTGGACGCGGGTCGGGGCGTCCTCAGGGCCGGCCGTGTACCAGTAAAGGTTGGTCGAGGCGCCGGGCGTATCCGTCGCGAGGGTCGTGCAATGGTGCTGGAAAGGCATGGTGTGTTCCGTCAGGCGAGGCTGGAGAGCTTGTCCGCCATGGTCTGGGTTTTGTCGTTTCGGGTTGAAAAGGACATAGTGCAGAAGATGCGCTCGACGCCCATTTCGTGAAGCCTGGCGCAACAGGCTTCTACCGTGGCGGTTACCGCGGCCATCTCGCCTTCGATATTGGTGCCATTGGCATGCATGTCATAGCTCAGGCCAGATGCGTCGATGATGGTCCGGACTTCGCGGATGTACCGCGAAACGGAAGGGCCTACGCCCATGGGGACGATGCAGAGATCGGCGATGATCTTCATGATGTTCCTCAGCGCAACCATTTGGGTGCATAGCGCAGTCGGGGCGCCGCCGGCATATGCCGCATCAGCCGGCGATAAACCAGGCCAAACAGGAAAAAGACCACGAGCGATACCGCCAGGAAATAGAGCGCGGCGACGGAAAAATGCAGGAAGGCATTGTAGTCACGCTCGAAGAGTTCCTTGGCGGTAATCATCAGATCCTTCTGCATGCCGATCACCGGCAGGGCAAAGTAGACGATGGCGGTGGCGTGGAACAGGAAGACGACTTCATTGGTATAGGCTGGCCAGGCGAGCCGGATGAGGTTCGGCCAGATGACACGACGAAACTGCTGGGTCCGCGACATGCCGTAGGCGCGTGCGGCTTCCACCTCGCCGCGCGGTACCGCGCGAAGGGCGCCATAGAATATCTCGGCCGTATAGGCCGCCGTGTTGAGCATCAGCACAAGGGGGCCGATGAACAGGGGATGCAGCACGAACCAGGAAACGCCCCAAGGCTTCCAGAGCGTGACGTTAAACGACAGCGCCAGGGAATAGACCATGAAGAACTGGATGAAGAGCGGCGAGCCGCGGAACGCATAGACGTAGGATCGGCTGAGCCGCGACAGCAGCGGGTTGGACGAGTTCTTGCCCAGGGCGAGCAGCACGGCAAAGATGAAGCCGAGCGGAATGGCCGCGACGGCAAAGTAGATATTGTACCAGACCGCGGGGGCGAAAAGGCCGAGTTCGCGCAGGAAGATGTCCATCAGCGCGCCTCACTCAGTATGCCACGCCCTGCCCGACGTGTGATGGCATTGAAGGCCTTCTCGGAAAGCAAGGTCACGAGGATGTAGAAGATGAAGAGGACCAGATAGTAGCGCCAGCGCCAGTCGCCATGGACCAAGCCGACGGCAGGCAGGAAGTTGGGCGCGCCCAGGCGATCGGCCCACAGGACAATATCGGCGATCTGCAGCAGCGAGAGCAGGGAGGTCGCCTTGACGATCAGCATCCAGACGTTGGAAAGACCGGGCAGGGCATAGACCCACATCTGTCGGATATGTACCCGCCACAGCACCTGGCGTGCCGACATGCCATAGGCCCGTGCGGCCTCGAGTTGACCGCTGGGCACCGAGCGCAGTGCGCCGTGAATGACGTTGGTGGCGAATGCGCCATAGACCAGACCCAGCGAGACTGAGGCCAGGATCAGATATTCGGGCGTGCCGAGGAACCAGTTCGCTTCCCGGCAGGGCGGCCAGGCGGCGGATTGGGCGGCAATGAGCTCAGGCGTGCAGACCTGAGTAGCGATGATCCACTCTACCGCCTGCTCGAAAGCCAGCGGAAAGAAGAGAAAAAACAGCACGTCGGGCACGCCGCGTACGATCGAGGAATAGAATGTTCCGATCAGCCGCAACGGCAGAAAGCGCGAGTTCTTCAGGGTGGCGCCAGCCAGCCCGAAAATCACCGCCAGGGTGCCGCCGGCGAGAGCAGCGAAGACGGTGAACTGGAAGCTCGCATACCAGGTGAGATGCTTGCCATTGGTGACATAGCTGAGCCAGAAGGCGAGGTCCTCGCTCATCGACTGGCGTTCCGGGGCAAGATCATATGACTATCCGTGAAGTTGCTCCCTCCCCGTCGGGGAGGAAGCTCGATGAATAAGCCTTGGCCTACTCGGCGAAGTATGGGCCACGGCCCTCGAACCACTGCGCGATCAGCTTGTCGACCGTGCCGTCGGCCTTGAGGGCGGTGAGCGCGTCATCGAACTTGGCCTTGAGATCGGCCTCGTCCTTGCGCAGGCCTGCGCCCACGCCATTGCCGATCATCACGTCTTCTCCGACGAATTCCAGCGCTCCGCCGGAAGCGGAAACGACCGGCTCCAGGTAGGCGCCATCGGCCAGGATCGTGTCGAGGTTGCCGGCGGCCAGATCAGCCATGGCTTGGTCGGCGGTGCCGAATGAGACCACGGTATTGTTGCCGGCGAGGTTTTCCTCGGCATAAGCGGCCTGGATCGTGCCGCCCTGAACGCCGACACGCTTGCCCTCGAGGTTGGTGATGTCGATGCTCTCGCCAGCGGCCGCGACGAACTTGGACGGATCGGGCGGGAAGTAGTTGTCGCTGAAGTCGATGGTCTCAAGACGCTCGTCGGTGATCGACATGCCGGCCATGATCACGTCGTAGTTGCCCGCGAGCAGGTTCGGGATGATCGAATCCCAGTCATTGATGATGAATTCGCAAGTGAGGGCGGCCTGCTCGCAGATGGCATTGCCAAGGTCGATCTCGAAACCGGCGGGCTCGCCGGCATCGTTCAGGAAGTTCCAGGGCGCATACGCCCCCTCGGTTGCGATCCGCACGGTTTCCTGGGCCTGGGTAGCAGAGCCAAGGGCCAGGATGGCCGCTGCTGCGATGATGATTTTTTTCATCTGTTTCTCCATGGTTGTTCTTGTCGTTCGCCCGTTGGTCGGGCTTGTCATCAATGCCGTCTAGCTATGGCTGGCGGCATTGAGGAATTGCTTGAGGCGTGCCGATCGGGTGGCGCCGAAAACCTCGTCGGGGTGTCCTTCTTCCTCGATCATCCCCTGGTGCAGGAAGATGACCCGGTCGCTGACGGAGCGGGCGAATTCCATGTCATGGGTGACGAGGATCATGGTGCGCCCCTCGTCGGCCAATACCTTGATTACGCGGAGCACCTCGACCTCCAGTTCGGGATCGAGGGCGGAGGTTGGTTCATCGAACAGCATGACGCGCGGATTGATGCAGAGCGCCCGGGCAATGGCAGCGCGCTGCTGCTGGCCGCCCGAGAGCTGGGCTGGGTAGGCATCGGCCTTTTCGCGGATGCCGACCTTGGCCAGCATGGCGAGCGCTTCTTCCTCCACTTCGGCGCGGGCGCGCCGCTGGACGACAACCGGTGCTTCCATGACGTTCTCGAGAATGGTGAGGTGAGCCCAAAGATTGAAGCTCTGGAACACCATGCCCAGTTCGGAACGGATATGGCGGATCTGGTTTTCGTCCGCAATCTGGCGGTGCGGGGCTTTACCTCTCAACTTGATCTCTTCGCCGTCGATAGACACCGACCCGCTGTCGGGCACTTCAAGCATGTTGATGCAGCGCAGGAGGGTAGACTTGCCCGAGCCGGACGAGCCGATCAGCGAAACCACTTCGCCTTCGCTGGCCGCAAAGGAAATCCCCTTGAGCACGTCGAGCGCACCGAACGATTTATGCAGGTCGCGGATTTCCACGACCGGCCACTTCTCCGCGCTGGCGGGGGCAGCTTGCGCCATATTCACCTTGTAGCCCGCTGCAGCGAGCGCCTTCCTGACCCGGCGACTGCCTTATTTTGAGGCTGGCAATCTTGACCGCCCTCAGGAAATGCAAAAGCGCTGGAGATAGCAAGCGGAAATGATGATGGCCCACTACGAAGGTCTGCGCTATCCAACTGGCAGGCACAGGGGTGGTGGGCATGTTCTATCTGTTCTCGAAGATATTCTGGGTGGTTGCACAGCCGCTCAGTGTGGTCCTGCTGCTGGTTGTGCTGGGCATGGCGCTCCTTGCGACAGGGTGGAGGCGTACGGGGTTTGCCGCGCAAGCCGCAGCGGTTCTGGTCCTGGTCCTTTGCGGTTTCACCACGCTTGGTTTTCTGCTGATTGCGCCGCTGGAACAGAGATTCGAGCGCCCGGCCAGCATGCCGGCATCGGTCGATGCGATCATCGTTCTGGGTGGATCGACGTTGCGGCGGGTCAGTACGGCACGCGGTGTTGCCGAACTCAACGAGGCCGGCGACCGGCTGACCGATGCGGTGGTGCTGGCGCATCTCTACCCGCAAGCCCGGGTGATATTCTCGGGCGGTGCAGGATTGTTCGATCCGGGGGCGGAAGCCGAGGCGGCAACGGCCGAACGGCTGCTGCTCAGCATGGGAATCGCCTCCGAACGTCTGGTGCTGGAAGGCCAGTCCCGCAATACCGACGAAAACGCCGACCTGACGGCGGCCATCCTGGGACCGACGAATGGCACGGCTCTACTGGTCACCTCGGCATTCCACATGCCTCGGTCTGTCGGTCTGTTCCGGCGGGTCGGTATCAAGGTTATTCCGTGGCCGACCGACTATCGCAGTTCGGGAACCGAGACCTTCGGGTTCGATGTTGGCAATCCGGCACATAACCTCAACACGATGACCGTTGCACTCAAGGAGTGGATCGGGCTCGCGGCCTATCACTGGACCGGCCGTATCGACACGATCCTTCCTGGGCCTGGTATGAACTGAACTGCAAAGAAAAGGCCGGGATGTCCCGGCCTTTCTCGTGCAACTGGGATGGCGGCTCTCAAGCCGCGGCGCGCGAGCCCTCGTCGAAGAACAGGGCTTGGCTGATCAGGGCTTTGACCATGTCCGGGTTGAACGGCTTGGTCACGAGGAAGGTCGGCTCGGGACGTTCGCCAGTCAGCAGTCGTTCCGGGAAGGCGGTGATGAAGATCACGGGCACGGAATGGTGGTTGAGAATGTCGTTGACCGCATCAATGCCCGAACTGCCGTCGGCCAGCTGGATGTCCGCAAGGATCATGCGCGGCTGGGTCTGGGCGAAGAGCTGGACAGCTTCCCTATGGGTGCGGGCGACACTGACGACCTTGTGCCCGAGGCTCTCGACGAGCTGCTCGATGTCCATCGCGATCAGCGGCTCGTCCTCGATGATCATGATTTCCGTCGCGACCTGACGGGAAATTTCGACCGAAGCCTCGTCCAGGAGTGCAGCGAAATCCGATTCAGAGACGGCGAGGATTTCAGCGGCCTGGGCATGGGTGAAACCCTCCACTGCAACGAGCAGGAACGCCTGCCGGGGCCGTGGTGAAAGGTTCGCGAGGTTGTTGGCCGCGCGCTTTTCCCAGGCGAAGGTCGAAGTCGGTTCCGGCACCTTGACGGCCGAGGACGAGAACAGCGCGGAAAACAGCTTGTACAGCGCGATGCGATCGTTGCTGGCTTCTGGAAAAAGCGAGATGTCCGCGATAAGGGCTTCGAGTGTTGCCGCCACGTAGGCGTCGCCAGATGTCTGGGACCCGGTTACAGCGCGAGAAAACCGCCGCAGGTACGGCAGGTGCGGAGCAATCCGCGTGGACAAAGTCATTAAATTGAACTCCCAGTGACGCTTTGAGGCTCGTGATAGCACGAAACCACAAAACGGCATCGACTGCACAAAGTTCCTAAATGTGGGGAACTTTTTTTGGAGCCGTGCATTTTGTCCGCGGATGTGGGCACTCTGTCCGCACAGGTGGGCAACTCAAATCTCTGGCGGTCTAGAGACGGCATGATGAAGGACAAACTGGTGACCCAGCAACGTGTGCGAACGCAGACGGGGCGGGCAGATGATGGGCTGGGTCCGAATACGGACATCGGCGCACGTCTGCGTGCCCTCTATGGCGCGGTTCAAGACGAAGGTGTTCCCGAGCAGTTGCTCGATCTGCTGGAAAAGCTCGACAGCGCGGAACAGGCGCACAAGTCCAAGAATGCTCCTCGTGACGGAGAATAGCGGCATGACCGCCGAACCGACCTCCTTCAAGCGAGAAATGCTGTCCACCTTGCCGAGCCTGCGCGCCTTCGCGGTGTCGCTTACCGGCAAGCACGACAAGGCCGACGATCTCGTGCAGGACACGGTGATGAAAGCCTGGGCCAAGCAGTCCAGCTTCGAAATGGGCACCAATATCAAGGCGTGGCTCTTCACCATCCTGCGCAACGAGTTTTACAGCCAGATGCGCAAGCGCGGACGTGAAGTGCAGGACAGCGACGGGGCTTTTACCGAGCGGCTGTCGGTGCATCCGGCGCAATATGGCTCGATGGATATGCAGGACTTCAAGAAGGCCCTGGCGCAGCTTCCAGACGATCAACGCGAGGCGGTGATCCTGATCGGCGCGTCCGGATTTTCGTATGAAGAAGCTGCGGCGATTTGCGATTGCGCGGTGGGTACCATGAAGAGCCGTGTCAGCCGGGCCCGCACCCGATTGCAGGATATCCTGCAGATTGCTGGCGAGGCGGATTATGGCCCGGACGCAGTGTCCGCGCAGGTCACCACTTCGAACCACAGCTTCTAGAATGGACAGGCGAGCGCTCCGGGTAGAGCGCTCGCCAGCTATCCAACGGGGCCGCTCCGCCGCGGCAGTATTCCCCGTCCTTTGCCAATTGCAGTTTGTCCGAAGCCGCTCGTCGTCTAGGCAAGGGCGCGGCGGCAGGCTCGAGCATGACTTTGCAGAAATCCTATTCAGCGCGCGATGCCTGCCGACGCGGGCAGGGCAGGAGGTCGGCTGTGCGCTATATCGCCGTTCTTAACCGCGATGGCGGCACGCTGCGAACCATGGATCTTGAGGTCTTCTGCGCCGAAGCCAGAGAGATATTCGAGCGCTACGAGCATGTGCTGGATTGCCAGGTAGTAGCGGGTGGATCGGTAGAGATCGCTTTGCGCCGGGCTGCGGCGGACAAGGGAGCAGATGCGGTCATTGCAGGGGGCGGGGACGGTACCATTTCGTCTGCCGCCGCAATCGCCTTTGAGACCGGCAAGCCGTTGGCGGTGCTGCCCGCGGGAACCATGAACCTCTTTGCCAGGGCACTGAAGTTACCCTTGGATCTGCACGAAGCGCTGGAAGCGATTGCTGCCGGCACAGTCGGAGCGGTGGATATCGCCACGGTCAACGGCCGCCCGTTCGTGCATCAGTTCGGAGTGGGCATCCATGCACGCCTGGTGCGCATCCGGGAGAACATGACCTATCGCAGTCGGCTGGGGAAGATGTTTGCGAGCCTGCGCGCGATTGGCGCAGCGGCGATCAATCCACCGCAGTTCGACGTGGAGCTGCAGACTGGCAAGGGGGTCCACAGGCAAAGGGTATCGGGAATCGCCGTATCCAATAATCCCCTGGGTGACGGGCAAATTCATGCCGAGGGGCTCAATTCCGGTGTGCTGGGCGTCTACCTTGCAGCGCCGATGTCGAGCTGGGGCTTGTTGCGCCTGGCGACGAGCGTCCTGCTGGGATCCTGGCGCGACAGTCCCGTGGTTTCAGAGCTTGAGGTGGAGGCAGTAACGCTCACTTTCCCGAGGCGGAAACGCACTGCCCAAGCGGTGATCGATGGTGAGCTCTGCAAGCTGGACAGCACTGTCACCCTGCAGGTTCACGCAAGCGGTCTCCATGTGATCCGCCCCCAGCAGCCAGTTTCTGCGGGGTTGAGTTGATTGGTCGGGAACTCAGGTGCCGGTACGGCGTTATGGGGCATTGGTCGGTATCATCGGGGTATAGCCGCACACGGGTTAAGCGTCAGGACGGGAAGTGACAAATAGTAGCCATCCCCTGCCGGATGACGTCCGGAAGGTCGTGGATGATCCGGCGCGTCTGAACGCGCTATCGGGCCTGGAGCCGCTTGAGGGTGGGCCAGACGTAGATTTCGAACGACTATGTCGCGTGGCGGCGCAGCTCTTTGGTGCCGAAATCGCCTTGGTGACGCTTGTTGATGCGGAAAAGCAGCGGTATCGCGCGTCCTACGGTCTCCCCGGTGCCCGGGAAACGTCCACGGAATTCTCATTCTGCGCGCATACAATCGCATTGCCGCCTGAGGGCGATGGAATGGTGGTCCTCGACGCTAGCCAGGACCCCCGCTTTGCCGGCAACCCAATGGTGACCGGGACACCCGGTGTAAGGTTTTATGCGGGTGCCCCGGTGGTCGTGGAGGGACAAAAACTCGGCACGATCTGCGTGATGAGTACCAAGCCGCGACAATCCCTTTCAGCGGACTTGCTGAAACAACTCACGGACCTGGCCGGGCTGGCTTCGAGCTTTTTTGCTCTCAAGAACGAGGCGCGTGTGCGAGCACGCACGGCAGCTGCACTGGTGCGGGAAGAATGGCGCCATGCCTTGACCCTCGAGGCCGGCAAGGTGGGCAGCTGGGTGTGGGACGTCCGCACCGGTGAAGTTACCTGCAACGACATGTTCCGCCGCATGTATGCGCTTTCCGAGACCGGGACGATACGGGTCGAGGACGTGCTGGAGGCCACCCATCCTGCCGATCGGGAGGTGGTGCAGGCTGGCATCGACGCCAGTTTTGCAGAAGGTGTGGACTATAGCGCCGAAGCACGGGCGGCCGCTTCCGGGCGCTGGCTGACGATGCGCGGCCGGGTCTACCAGCGTGATGCGGAAGGCAAGCCGATGGTGATGATGGGTGCCAGCATCGACATTACCGAGAGCAAGCAGAGCGCCGACCACACGAGGTTGCTCCTGCGTGAACTCAACCACCGGGTAAAAAACACCCTCGCCATGATCCAGTCGGTGGCACGGCAAACCATCCGCCAAAATCCTGATCCGCAGGACTTTATCGACGCCTTTTCTGGTCGGTTGCGCACTATATCCGATGCGCATGTGCTCCTGGCTGACCGAGACTGGTCGGGCGTGCAGCTTTTCGAGGTGATTGCCTCCCAGCTCGGCCCCAAGTTCAGGACCAGTCCCGACAGGGCCGAGGTGCATGGCGAAGACGTCACTCTGCCAGCTGACCACGCGCTGGGGCTGGGATTGATCCTGCATGAACTCACCACCAACGCGCATCGGTATGGCGCCTGGTCAGGGGGAAAAGGCGTGGTCAATATTGACTGGGAGATAAAGCGCGAGCCCACGCCCGGACTGTCGCTTACCTGGCGCGAAGAGGGCGGTCCGAAGGTCGTTGAACCCGAGGAATATGGTCTCGGCGTCCGCCTGATCGAACGCAGCCTGGCCAAGGTGCTCGATAGCGATGTGAAACTGAGTTTTGAGCCCGAAGGCGTGTCGGCGAAGGTCTGGGTGCCGCTTCCGGCCGAGCTTGTGTGAGGCCGCCCCGGCGGGCGGCCTCAGACCGGATCAATCGTCGGATTTG
>JADKLW010000210.1_pt1 | contig 30331 bp, 26 predicted proteins | sample 8641881 | NCBI WGS metagenome assembly JADKLW01 (sample SAMN16272185, study PRJNA661076) | feces metagenome | isolation source: fecal sample from diarrhoea affected cattle B | host: Bos taurus | place: South Africa: Lokaleng Village, Mahikeng | collected 2019-09 | reverse complement strand
TCGCGGATTCGCGGACTGAGGTCGCTCGCCCCAGCCGGCCCGAACTCGAACCTGTGCGGCAGGCAAAGACCACACCCGGCGCCCTCCGCCACTGTTCGCCTGCAGGCCGCCCATGCGGAAGACCAGATGAGTATGCAGCAGGATTGGCGCAGGGGGATGAGTTTGTGCGCAGGCCGCCGAGCGCGCCCATGAACCCGGTGTTATCCCGGCCTTGAGCCGGGATTTGTCTTGAGGTGGCCTTAGGGGATAGCCATTCCGCAACCTTGCGGCTGTGGGTCGATCTCGGGACGGGTCCCGGCTCAAGCCGGGATGACATCGTGAGCGAGCCTCCGTTGGCGACGGATCCTGACGTCCACAGAGGGCGTTCAGCCGCCGATTTTTTCGCCGTTACGGTAGGTGTAGGTCGGAGCCTTGAAGGTCACCAGTTCTTCGGCAGCACTGGGATGGAGGGCGATGGCCCGGTCGAAATCGGCCTTGCTGGCGCCCATGCCCATGGGCACGGCGACGAGCTGGATCATTTCGGCCGCGCCCGGTCCCAGGATATGGCAGCCCAGCACCTTGCCGCCGTCCTTTTCAGTGATGAGCTTGATGATCATGCGCTCGGTGCGGGTGGAGAGCGTGTTGATCATCGGCCGGAAGCGGGCGAGGTAGATGTCGATATCGCCATGCGTAGCCGCTTCGAGCTCGGTGAGGCCGATGACGCCGAGTTCGGGATCGGCAAACACGGCCGTCGGGATCTGGGAGTGATCGACCGCCATCGGATTATCGTTGAAGACGGTCTCGGCAAAGTACCAGCCCTCGCGGATGGCGACCGGGGTAAGCTGGGCGCGGCCGGTGACGTCGCCTACCGCGTAGATGGACGGAACCGACGATTGCGAGTAGGCGTCGACGGCAATGGCTCCCAGAGGCGTCAGCTTGACGCCTGCCTTGTCGAGCCCGAGATGGCGGACATTGGGCACACGCCCGGTGGCGAACATGACGGCGCCATAGGGTGCGATCACGCCATCGCTGAAGGTGGCGGAGATATCGTCCCCTGCCCTGGCCAGCGACTTGATCGTGGTCTGATAGATGATGCGGACGCCACGTTCGGTGAGGCCGGCCTCGAGGCCGCGACGCAGGTCTTCGTCGAAGCCGCGCAGGATGCAGTCCCCGCGATAGATGATGGTGGTGTTGACCCCCAGCCCCGCGAAGATGGTGGCAAATTCGACCGCGATATAGCCGCCGCCCTCGATGAGAATGGAATGGGGCAGCGCGGGCAGGTCAAACGCCTCGTTGGAGGTGATGGCGAGCTCGGCGCCCGGAATGGGTGGAATGTAAGGGTGGGCGCCCGTGGCAACGAGGATGTATTTCGCCGTCAGGTCCCGGCCCTGCCCGACCAGATGCACGCCATTGGGACCGGTGACGACGCCGCGATCGCGGATGATCTCGACGCCCGGCTTTTCCAAATTAGCGGTATAGGCACTTTCGAGCCGGGTGATTTCCTTTTCCTTGTTGGCGACGAGCGTCGGCCAGTCGAAACTGGCATCGACCTGCCAGCCGAAGCTGGAAGCAACGTCGAACAGGTCATGGAAGCGGGACGCATAGACATAGAGCTTCTTGGGGACGCAGCCGCGGATGACGCAGGTGCCGCCGACGCGGAACTCTTCGATAATGGCGACCTTTGCCCCGTAGGTCGCGGCCATGCGGGCGGCGCGGACGCCACCTGAACCGGCGCCGATGACAACAAGATCGTAGCTATCGGTCATCGGGCGGCTCCTTTGGAATGATCGTCATCCGACGATGGATGTGGGATCGCGCTTCGCATAAAAAAAGACCCCGCACAAGGCGGGGTCTATCTTCCAGCGGAAGTCAAGCACGTCGAAATCAGACTTCGAAGCCTTGCTCGCGCAGTTCGGCGCGGACCTTGGCGAAGAATTCGGGACGCGTGTTGTTGGTGAAGACCTGCAGCACCGCCTGGAGATCGGAATTGACCTCGGTGTTGGCCTGGGCCAGCTTCTGGCCGGTGGGGGTTTCATAGAAGGCCACGATCTCCTGCAGCTCATCGACAGTGAACCGCACGGCATAGATGCGGGCAAACTGATCAAGCAGTTCACCCTTGCGATCGCGGTATTCCTCCAGGATCTTGCCGACGGCCTCGTCGACTTCATCCACGAGTTCGGGATTCTGCGTCACGATCTGGCGCATCGTGCCGATGCCGATCTCGACCAGGGTGATTTCGTAGACCGCCGCACGGTCAGTCAGTTCGATATACTTGCGGGCCAGTGCCAGCTGCTCGGGCGGCACTTCCTGCGCGGTGGCCGGCAGCGCGACGGCCAGAACGGCGACGCTCAGCGCCACAGCCAGCAGCGCCCTGGCGCGCGTTACGATACCCGTGATCATTGCAATACCCATCTGTCCGTTCCCCTAGTTCCGGCCACTCGTCAGCGCTTTTACGCCATCCGCAGTGGCCACATAAGCCTTGTTGCACATTTTGAGGAACAGCCCGTGCTGCACCACACCGGCAATATCGAGCAAGTCGCGCGAGAGCGCTTCTGGCTGCGAAATGCGGCCAAAAAATGCATCGAGAATGAAGTGTCCCCCGTCGGTGAGGAAGGGCGCGCCGGGTGACGCTTCCCGCAGGCGCAGGCCGCCTTCGGCACCATGCCGGGCAATGATTGCGGCCACTGACCGCTGCGTCGCGCCTAGGCCAAAACGATTGACCTCGATCGGCAGCGGATAACGGCCAAGCGTTTCCACCAGCTTGGAGCCATCGGCGATGACGATCATCGCGTCGGAGGCAGCAGCGACGATCTTCTCGCGCAGCAGGGCGCCGCCGCCGCCCTTGATCAGATTGAGCTGGTGATCGAGCTCGTCGGCGCCATCGACAGTGACGTCGAGGCGATCCAGCGTCTCCAGATCGGAAAGCGGAATGTTGAGCGACCGGGCCTGCGCCGCAGTCGCTTCCGAGGTGGGCACGCAGAGGCAATCAAAGCCCGCCGCCACCTTTTCGCCGAGCAGATCGACAAAGTGGCGGGCGGTGGAGCCGGTCCCCAGGCCAAGGCGCATGCCCGGCTGCAGGTCGCGCAGCGCCATGGCTGCCGCCTGGCGTTTCAGATCCTCGCTCATCGTGGCCTCTCACTTTCCCCAGTGGCAATTGCAGGGCTCGCCCGTCGAGTCAATGCTGCCCAGGACCAACGATCACGTATTGGTGAATGCTGAGTGTAACCTGCTGGCAACACATATTGGCGAAGGTTGGGCGAGTGTGGCGATTCGGAGGCAAGCGCCTCTGTTCGCCCTGCGACAAAACGCGTAAGCAACCGCATTCTTCCGGGCGGGCGAATCGACGACCCGTTCCATTGCAGAGGCCAAGTCGTCAGATGTTCAATATGAAGTCAGTGATAGCTTTGGGGCTGTCCATTCTCCTGTCGGCAACCAGCGCCCTGCCGGCAACGGCAGCGCTGGTGTATGATCCCAACAGCGCCAACTGGGTCGACGCGAGCGAGCTCGCACAGCGCGCGCGCCCCCGTTCGGGCAGCCCGGTCCGCAAGGAAATCGTCGACTACCAGACCAAGCACAAGCCCGGCACGATCGTGATCGAGACCGACGAACGCCGGCTCTACCTGGTGCTGGAAGACGGCAAAGCGATGAAATACGGCGTTGGCGTCGGCCGTGACGGCTTCACCTGGTCGGGCACGCATCGCATCACGCGCAAGGCCGAGTGGCCAGGCTGGACGCCGCCGCCGCAGATGCGCAAGCGCGTGCCGGACCTGCCCGCCTACATGCCCGGCGGCCCCGACAACCCGCTGGGTGCCCGCGCGCTCTATATCGGGTCGACGCTTTATCGCGTGCACGGCACGTCCGAGCCGTGGTCGATCGGTCAGGCGGTATCGTCGGGCTGCATCCGGCTCACCAATGACGACGTCGCCGACCTTTACGAGCGCGTCAATGTCGGGGCGATGATCGTCGTCAATCACTAGGATCGGCGTCGTGAGAGGATTTGAAGGGCTGCCCGCGGGCGGCCCTTTTTATTGTGGCCGCTTTGAAAACACCGCGACAGGCTATAGATTCACGCCATGAACGCTCCCTCCCCCATTCGCCCGCTGATCGACCGCTACGGGCGGCAGGTGTCCTATCTGCGGATTTCAGTGACCGACCGCTGCGACTTCCGCTGCGTCTACTGCATGGCGGAGGACATGACCTTCCTGCCCAAGCGGGACGTGCTGAGCTTTGAGGAAATCGAAGCCATAGCCGGCGCCTTCATCGCGCGCGGGACGACACGGATCAGGTTGACCGGCGGGGAGCCGCTGGTGCGGCGCGACATCATGGAACTGGTCGCGACGCTGGGGCAGCGGATCGGCCACGGGCTAGAGGAGCTGACCCTCACCACCAATGGCAGCCAACTGGCCAGGCATGCGCAGGGACTGGCGGCGGCCGGCGTCCGCCGGATCAATGTATCGCTCGACACGCTGGACGCGGCACGCTTCGCGGCGATCACCCGCAGGGGGCGGCTCAAGGATGTTTTGGCCGGGATCGAAGCCGCACAGTCGGCAGGACTGACGATCAAGATCAACATGGTAGCGATGCGCGGCGTCAATGACGACGAGATCGAGCCGATGATGGCGTGGGCGCATGAGCGCGGCATGGGGCTGACGCTGATCGAGGGCATGCCGCTTGGCGAAGTGGGCATCGACCGGGTGGACAGCTACCTGCCGCTGCGCGAGCTGCATGACCGGCTGGCGCGGCGCTATACGCTGACCCGGCTGGACAAGCGCACCGGCGGACCGGCCCGCTATGTGCAGGTGGCCGAGACCGGCGGCGTGCTCGGCTTCATCACGCCGATGAGCCACAATTTCTGCGAGAGCTGCAACCGGGTTCGCCTGACCGCGACGGGGCAGCTCTATCTGTGCCTGGGACAGGACGACCAGGTGAACCTGCGCGATGCCCTGCGCCAGGGCGGCGCCGAAGCGCTGGATGCAGCGCTGGATCACGCCATACTGATCAAGCCCAAGGGGCACGATTTCGTCCTGGACCGGACGCAACCGCAGCCCGCCCTGGGGCGTCATATGAGCGTGACGGGGGGCTGACCCCCAGCGGCAGGAGAGAATGATGGGCGAGCGGATCACGATCACGGCCAGCGACGGGTTCACCCTCAATGCCTATTGCGCCAGGCCGAAGGGCAAGCCGCGCGGCGGGGTGGTGCTGATCCAGGAGGTATGGGGCCTCAGCCGCTGGATCCGGCAGGAGGTCGACCGCTATGCGGAGGAAGGCTACCTGACGCTGGCGCCGGCCATGTTCGACCGGGTCGAGTTCGGCTACGAGAGCGATAATTACGGGCCCGAGCAGTTCGCCGTGATCGGCGAGCTGATGAAGCGGTTCGACCACAAGACTGCGCTGCTCGACGTGGCGGCGGCCATTGCCGTCGTCGCCGAGGCGGGCAAGGTGGGTATCACCGGCTACTGTTTTGGCGGCGCGGTAAGCTGGCGGGCGGCGGCGCATCACGGGCTGGGGCTGAGCGCCGCCTCGGGCTACTACGGCGGCGGGGTGCCCAATTATATCGAGATGGCGCCAACCATCCCCATCGAGATGCATTTCGGGGACCACGATACGGGCATTCCGCTCGAGCAGGTCGAGGCGCTCAAGCAGCGGCACAAAGAGGCCGACATCTATACCTACCCGGCCGGGCACGGCTTCTGTAACAGCGACCGGGAAAGCCATTTCGACAAGGCGGCGTGCAGCAAGGCCAATGCCCGCACCTTGGCATTCTTCCACCGCCATCTTGGCTGACCTCAAGCCGCACCGCGACTACGTTGATGGGGCGTGGCAGGCAGCTAAGGCGGCGCCGCTGTCGCGGCGCAAGGCATTGCTGGCGGCCATGCTGATGGACACCTATGTCGACCACCTGTTCCTGGCCATGCCGGAGCCCGACGATATCCTGCGTTTTCGCAGCCAGCTGGCCGAGCGCTCGCCCGAGCTTGGGGCGATCATGGCGCTGGCGGCGCAGCAGGACGGGGTCCGCCTCGTGATCGAGGCCGTGGCGGTGCCGATTGCCGACTACTGCGCGCTATCGACCGCCGACTTCATGGTCAGCCTCTATAACGGCCATAGCGTGCAGCGGGTGCAACTGGTGCTGCAGGATGGCAGCAGGCGGGACATGCTGGAGCTGCTGGCGGGCGCCATGGACGCCATCGCCCTTGCCGAGAGCGAGGTCTAGCGACCCGCGGCGCGCTGGACGAGCTCGACCAGAACGCCGTCGGGATCGCGCACGAAGGCCAGGCGCTTGAGCAGTTGCTGGTTGAAGGCCTCGCGCGGCGGCTCGACGATATCGACCCCCGCGGCTGCGAGTTTGTCGACCATCGCATCGACGTCGTCATAGGCCAGCGTCAGGTGCCGCATGCCGGCCTCGTGCGGTGGCACGTCACGCGAACGGGCTATATCGGCATCGGGCGCGAAGACTTCGAGCATGCCGCTGCCGGTATCGAGGAAGGCCAGTTCGCCGCGGGTCTGCGCCTTGCGCAGCACCAGCTTGAGCCCGAGCAGATCGCAATAGAAGCCGATGGTGCGGTCCAGGTTGCCGGAGGTCATGCCGATATGTTCAAAACCGAGCAGCATCTGCACACTCCTCCGCCCGAAGACGGTCTACTTGTCGTCGTCGACGACGATGGCGAAATCGAGCGGCAGGGCAGTGGTATACTTGATCTGGCCCATGGCGAAGGCCGAGCTGACATCGGTCAGATTGATCTTGCCGATGAGCCGCTTGTAGAAGGAATCGTAGGCGCCGATATCGGGCACGACGACGCGCATCAGGTAGTCGACATCCCCGCTCATGCGGTAGAATTCCACCACTTCGGGGAACTCGTCGATGACCGCGGCGAACTTGCGCATCCAGGCATCGTTATGCTCGTTGGTCTTGACCGAGACGAAGACCGTCACGCCGACATTGACCTTTGCCGGGTTGAGGACGGCGACACGGCGCTGGATGACGCCATCTTCCTCCATCTTCTGGATGCGGCGCCAGCAGGGCGTGGTCGACAGGCCGACCTTGCGGCCGATTTCGGCCACCGGCATGGTCGCATCCTTCTGTAGAAGGGTGAGAATTTTCCTGTCGATCTTGTCCAAAGCCATGCCATCCCCGAAAAATCAGATTTTCTAAATTGGAAGAAAATTCCGACCTAAATCGTCTGATTAACTGCCACATCCCGGCATGCTTAGCAATAATCTTGCGCCCGCCAAGTCAATAGCCCAAATTTACGAGACGTTAACCAGCGACCCCGGCGCTACGGCCATAAGCCCGACAGCCAGCCGAACAGATGTTGCGGCGCGGCCTGTTCATCGCGCCACGTGCGCGGCGTCTCGAAACTGCCCGCCCAGATCCCGAGATTGCGCCGGCGGGCCTCGGCTTCCTCGGTCCAGTAGCGGCCAGAGGAAATTGCCAGACCCTCGGCGACCATGGTGGCGCCCAGATCGCGATCATCGACAGCGCAGGTCGCCAGCAACCGGCCATACTGGTCGGTCTCCTCGGGCATGCAGTGCACTGCGCCGGACGACAGCAGCGCCGCCATACGATCGCGGGCCGACTGCCCGCATGGCCACTGGCGACCATTGGCGGAGGTACATTGCTGGGCCAGTTCCGGCGCATCGAGGCCCAGCAGGCGGATGCGCGTGCCGTCGAGCCGAAAGCTGTCGCCATCGCTGGCCCGCCCGCGCCCCTCGATGGGTGGCGCGCCCTGATCGAGCGCGGCGGCAATACAGGCTGCGGCTGCCAGGACCAGCACTGCCAGCACGGCGCCGCGCCGGCCGCGGAAGATGGAAATGCGATACAGTTGCCGCCCTCGTGTTTCACCGCCCGTTAACTACGCGGTCGCTAGTGTTGCCCGGTAGCGTAGCGAATACGATTTCTGTTCGCATTACTTAGTAACGAGTATCGAGTTCATGGTGTCCCCTCCGGCTGTCATCGAGGACGTCCGCTCGCAGATGGGACGTGACGGCAAGCGGGCTGCACAGAAGACCGTGCTGGACGCGCGCCAACGTCTCACTTCCAGTTCGGGCACCCGCGCCGACTTCGACTTCGAACTGATGCGCGAGTATGCGCAGTCCCGGGTCGACGCAGCGCTGCCGATTGCGGCAATCGTCGCCATTCTCTCGATCGTTGCCAGCTTCTGGGTTCCGGTGGTCTTCACCTCCCTCTGGGCCGGCCTGGTGATCCTGAGCCTGCTGATCGTCGTGCTGATGGCCGGCCGCTTCAAGAACAGCGACCCGGGCAAATTCAATGCCGGCCAGTGGACGGCCACCTTCATCGCCGGCGAAACCGTCTATGGGCTGGCCTGGTCGCTCCTCGCCCTGTTCACGCTGGTCGCCGAACCGGCGACGCTCACCCCGGTCATGTTTGCCATGGTGCTGGTGAGTGTCGCGGCCAATGCGGTGGCGACCCATACCCTGCCATCGGCCACGCTGATGAGCACGCTGCCGGTGACGCTGACAGTGTCGGGGAACCTGATCGCACTGGGCGGGACGCTCAACTACACGCTGGGCGCGGTGGCGATCTGCGGGGAGCTCTTCTTCGTCTACCTGGCGCGCCAGATGCACGGCGCGGAACTGGAGACGGTCTCGCACCAGGCAGAAAAGGATGCGCTGATCGGCGAACTTGAGGAAGCGCGCCAGATGTCGGACGAGGCGCGGCGCCACGCCGAGCAGGCCAATATCGCCAAGTCGCAGTTCCTGGCCACCATGAGCCATGAGCTGCGTACGCCGCTCAACGCCATCATCGGCTTTTCCGAGGTACTGAAATCGGAGCTGCTTGGCCCGCACCAGGTGCCGCAATACAAGGAATATGCCGGCGACATTCATGGCAGCGGGCAGCACCTGCTGAACCTCATCAACGAGCTACTCGATCTCAGCCGCATCGAGGCGGGCAAGTATGAGCTCAACGAGGAGGTGGTCTCACTGGTCGATATTGCCGAAGACTGCCGCCGCATGATGGAGCTGCGCGCCAAGGCCAAGGGTATCGAGCTGGTCTACAATGTGGGCGACAACCTGCCCCGCCTGTGGGGCGACGAACGCGCCATCCGGCAGGTGGTACTGAACCTGCTCAGCAATGCGATCAAGTTCACCCCCCAGCACGGCAAGGTGACGCTGGTGGTGACGCGGAGCGCCGATGGCGGGCAGTTCATTTCGGTGATGGACAACGGCCCCGGCATTCCCGAGGAAGAGATCGCAACCGTGCTCTCCTCCTTCGGGCAGGGTTCGCTGGCGCAGAAGACGGCCGAACAGGGTGCGGGCCTTGGCCTGCCGATCGTGCAGAAGATCATGGAACTGCATCAGGGTCGGTTTGACCTGTTCAGCAAGCTGCGCTTCGGCACCGAAGTGATCGCGACCTTCCCGCGGGCGCGGGTGATGGACGCACTTGCGCCGGTTGTCGAACGCAAGAACCGGCTGGAAATCTACTCGCAGGCTGGCTAGCCCTTGATCGGGCGGGCGCGCATGGCGCCCGCTACGACGCGCGAGATCATTCTTGCTTTCCGCTTACAGCAGCGCCTTCGAACGTCGCCATGTTCTGGTGCAGGTGCAGCGCCGTCTTGGCCAGCACGGCGGCAAGGGCGGCCCCACTGCCCTCGCCCAGGCGCATGCCCAGGTCGAGAAGGCCCTGCTTGCCCATGGCGGCAAGGGCGCGGACATGGCCGGATTCGGCCGAGGTGTGGGCGAAGAGGCAGTGGTCGATGGCAGCCGGATTGACCGCATGGGCAATAGCCGCCGCGCTGGTGGCAACGAAACCATCGACGATTACCGGCACTTTCTGATGACGGGCCGCAAGGAGGGCGCCGAGCATGGCGGCAATCTCGCGGCCACCCAGCCGGGCCAGGATAGCCAGAGGGTGATCGAGTTCACCGGCATGACGCGCCAGGGCGCGATCGACCGCATCGGCCTTGCGGGTGAGACCGACATCATTGATGCCGGTGCCGCGACCGACCCAGTCGGCGCCGGTGCCACCATAGAGCGCAGCGTAGAGGGCGGCGGCGACGGTGGTGTTGCCGATGCCCATTTCGCCGATGCAGATGAGGTCCGGCTTGCCGGCAATCGCCTCCATGCCATAGGCGATGGTGGCGGCACACATCTTGTCGTCAAGCGCCGGCTCCAGCGTGATGTCGCCGGTGGGCAGCTCCAGCGCCAGTTCGAAGACGCGCAGGTTGATCTCGTGCAGCGCGCAGATCTGGGAGATGGCCGCGCCGCCATTGGTGAAATTGGCGACCATCTGGGCGGTGACTTCGCGCGGGAAGGCGGAGACACCCTGATCGGTCACGCCATGATTGCCGGCAAAGATGGTGACCATGGGATTGTCCAGCCGCGGCTGGGCCCTGCCCTGCCAGCGCGCCAGGAACTCGACCAGACCCTCTAGTGCGCCCAGCGAGCCGGCCGGCTTGGTCAGTTGCGCGTCGCGCGCCCGGACCGCAGCGACGGCCGACTCATCGCCATCGGGCGGAATGGTCAGAAGCTCGATGACATCGGCATAGGCGGGGCTGAGCGTGGGCATGGCGAGTCAGTCTGGTTCGGGTTAGGAAGGACGGACTTGTTGCCGATTGCGGGGCGAAAAGCAATTGAACGCCGACGAACCAGGCCTGCAGGCTGGTGAACCCAGCAACCCCCGAGCACCAGCCGGAGGGCTGGGGCTGCGCGACGATTTCATCATGGCGCTGCGCTTCTTCTCGCGGCTGCCGACCGGCAGTTCGCCGCATCAGAAGCCGGATCTCGGCCGTATCGCGATGGCCCTGCCGCTGGCCAGCGCAGTCATCGGCATCGGCCCGGCGCTGCTGCTGGTGGGCGGAGTGCTGATCGGCCTGCCGAGCTATTTTGCCGCGGCACTGGCGGTCGCCGGGATGGTCCTGGCCAGTGGCGCCATGGCGGAGGATGCACTGGCCGATGCGGCAGACGGATTGTTCGGCGGGCAGACAGTGGAGCGACGGCTCGAGATCATGAAGGACAGCCGCCACGGCAGCTATGGGGTGGCGGCGCTGGCGCTGTTCATACTGTTGCGGGTGACGGCGCTGGGGGCGATTGCAGCGGCCAATCCGCTGGCGGCGGGCGCAATCTGGCTGGCGGCGACCATTGTCGGGCGCTCGTCCGCGCTCTGGGTCGCGGTGGCGCTGCCGCCGGCGCGCAAGGATGGGGCGGCGGCGACGGCGGGACGGCTGCCCGCCCGCAATTTTGCAGTCGGCGCGGTATTTGCCGTGCTGCTGCTGTTCCTCCTCGCCGGACCGGCGACGAGCGTGGTGGCGCTGCTTGCAGCCATGGTGCTGGCAGTGGTGGTGACAGCGGGCTGGACGGCGTTGTGTAGGCGGCTGGTGGGCGGCCAGACGGGCGACATGATCGGCGCCCTCGGCGCGCTCGCCGAGATTGCCGTGCTGGCGGTACTGCTGCCATTTGCCTGACGGCCTTGAACTGGGCGCGGAAAATGCCTTTATCGACAGGATGAACCACGCGAACCGGGCAGAGGCAGGCGCATGATCTTTATCGGCATTGCGCTCTTGATCGCGATAGGCCTGGCATTGCTAATCAGCGCGGATGCGGGGAGCCTGGTGGGGCTAACGCAGGGCCAGACCGCGCAACTGATCCCCCTGCTGGTGCTGCTCGTCGTCTTTGCCGGCGGGCTGTTCACGCGGCGGCGCCGGGCTTCGGAACTGCTGGGCAGCGTCGTGCTGTGGGTCGGCATCTTTGGGGTCGCGGCCGTGACCTATGCCTATCGCGATGAACTGACCGGGGTAGCAGGCAGGGTCCTGGGCGAATTACAGCCGGGCGTGGCGATGGTGGATGGCGAGGAGGGCTTGGCGACGTTCCGGCGGGGCATGGGCGGGCATTTCGAGATCAATGCCACGGTGAACGGCCACACGACCCCGATGATCTTCGATACGGGCGCGAGCGCTGTGGTGCTGACGATTGCCGATGCCGAAGCGGCCGGGATCGACACGGAGCAGCTCAACTTCACCCTGCCGGTGGCGACGGCCAACGGCACCGGCCGCGCGGCGCGGGTGCGGCTTGAGCAGATCGAGGTGGGCGGCATCAGGCGCGAAGGCATCGTGGCCTTCGTCACCGAGCCGGATGCGCTGAGCCAGAGCCTGCTCGGCATGAGCTTTCTCGAAACGCTGAGCCGCTACAGCGTGACGCAGAATTCGCTCGAGCTGGTGGACTAGCTCGCTTCGGCCAACCGGGAAACGGCTTCGAGGGCGCGGAACATGACCGATGAATCGGCGCCCGGCCGGCAGGCGTCGACGCTGAGGATCTGGCGGAACTGGCGGGCGCCGGGGCGGCCATTGGCAAGGCCGAGCATATGGCGAGCAATGTTGTTGAGCCTTGTGCCCTGCGCGGCCTCGCGGTCGGCATAGAGGGCCATGGCCTGCATCACCGCTTCGAGCGTGACGGGCGCCTGGGTGGCGCCGAAGAAGCGGCGGTCCACTTCGGCCAGCAGCATGGGATTGTGGTAGGCGGCGCGGCCGAGCATGACGCCATCGACATGAGCCATTTCCGCTTCGGCGGTCTCGAGGTCTTCCAGCCCGCCATTGAGCATGACAGGGAGCGGCGCCAGGCGGCTGCGCAGGCGGTGGACGCGATCGTAGTCGAGTGGCGGGATGGTGCGGTTTTCCTTGGGAGACAGGCCCTTGAGCCAGGCCTTGCGGGCATGGACATAGAGCGCATCGATGCCGGCGGCGACCATGGCATCGGCGAAGCGGTCGAGGCTTTCCTCGGTGTCCTGGTCGTCGATGCCGATGCGGCACTTGACGGTGACCGGGCGGTCGGTGGCGTCGCGCATGGCGCGGACGCAATCGGCCACGAGGTCCGGCTCGGCCATGAGGCACGCGCCGAAGCGTCCGGACTGCACGCGATCGGATGGGCATCCGACATTGAGATTGATCTCGGCATAGCCGGCCGCATGCGCCAGCCGGGTCGCCGCTGCCAGTTCGGCCGGATCGGAGCCGCCCAGTTGCAGCGCGACGGGCTGCTCGACCGGATCAAAACGCAGGTGGCGCTGCGCATCGCCATGCACGATGGCGGCGCTGGTGACCATTTCGGTGAACAGCAGGGCCTCGCGCGTGAGCAGGCGATGAAGGAACCGGCAGTGGCGGTCGGTCCAGTCCATCATCGGCGCGACGCTGAAGCGCCGGGCGCGCTTCACAGCAGCGGTATCATGGTGCAGGCTCTGTTGCATCGGGCTTCCATAGAGGCGAATTGAGCGCGCGGCAATCCGCGGGCAGACTGATCTGGATCAATATTGGCGGCGCCGGAACGCCTAAGATGGTGCCGAACAACGAGAGGACAATCCCATGTACACACGCATCGTGGTCGGCGTCGACGGATCGGAACTGGCGAAAAAGGCCCTCAGCCACGCGCTGACACTGGCCAAGGAGTGGAATGCACGGCTCTTTGTGGTCACGGCCACCGAACCGTCCACGATCATCGCACCCGGCGCCGAGATGATCGCCGTCAACACCGGCGAGTTCATTGCCGAAATGGAAGAGATCAAGGCGCAGTCGGCCAAGTCGACACTGGACGAGGTAGAGGCCGCAGCCAGGCAAAGCGGGCAGAGCGTCGAATGCATCCATGTGCCATCGAGCATTGCCGCGGACGCGATCATCCAGACCGCCAAGGAGAAGGGCGCGGACCTGATCGTGATGGGTTCGCATGGACGGCGTGGCCTGGGCCGGCTGCTCCTGGGCAGCCAGGCCTCCGAGGTGCTGGCGCATTCGACGGTGCCTGTCCTGGTGGTCAAGTAGGAATTTGATGCCGCAAGGCCCGCGTCGCGACTGACATGTCAGTCTGGCGCGGGCCGGCAATTTCCAGTATGGGCGCTGCAACACGATCCAGAGTGCCCAGCATGTCCCTGCCCCGCCACGTCGCCGTCATCGATATCGGCAAGACCAATGCCAAGGTGGTGCTGATCGACTCCACGACGCGCCAGCAGGTGGCGGCGCATGGCAGGCCGAACGTCGTGCTGCGGGACGGGCTTTATCCGCATGCCGATGTCGAGGGTCTCTGGGCCTTCATTCTCGAGAGCCTGGGCGCATTGCAGGCGGCGCATGGCGTGGATGGGATTTCCATCACCACCCATGGGGCAACGGCGGCCCTGATGGCCGGGGAAACCCTCGCCATGCCCGTGCTGGACTATGAGCATGACGGGCCCGAAGACACTGCGGCGGCCTATGGCGGGGTGCGGCCCGATTTTGCCGAGACGCTGTCGCCGCGCCTGCCCAACGGGCTCAACCTGGGTGCGCAGATATTCTGGCAGTCGCAGGCCTATCCGACAGAGTTTGCGCAGGTGACGGCCATCCTGACCTACCCACAATACTGGGCCTGGCGGCTGACCGGGGTGATGGCGATCGAGATGACCTCGCTGGGCTGCCACACCGACCTCTGGGCGCCCGGACAATCGAGCTTTTCCAGCATGGTCAGGGCGCAGGACTGGGAAGGACGTTTTCCCCCCGTGCGCAAAGCAGCTTCGGTGCTGGGCAGCATTCTGCCTGCAGTTGCCACCGCGACCGGGCTCAGGGCCGACATACCGGTCACCTGCGGGATCCATGATTCCAACGCGTCGCTGCTGCCGCATCTGGATGCGCGAACGGCGCCGTTCAGCATCATCTCGACCGGCACCTGGACCATTGCCATGACGGTGGGCGGGGATACGAGCGGGCTAGATCCGGCGCGCGACAGCCTGGCCAATGTGGATGCCCATGGGCGCGCCGTGCCGACGGCACGGTTCATGGGCGGCCGCGAGTTCGACCAGTTGGTCCCGGAAATCCGCATACCAGGTGCGACAGACATCGCGCGGGTGATCGAACAGGATATCCGCATCATGCCGAGCTTTACGCCCGGCGTGGGGCCCTTCCCCATGGCGACGGGCCGCTGGACGCGAGACCCGGCGCTCCTGACACCACAAGAGCGCACCGCCGCCGCCTCGCTTTACCTGGCGCTGGTCAGCCAAGCCTGCCTCGATCTTTGCGGACTGGGGCGCGAGATCACCGTGGAGGGACCGCTGGCCCGCAATGCCCTCTATGGGCGGGCCCTGGCGCGGCTGACCGGCGTTCCGGTCAGCGCCTCGGGCGACGCCACGGGCACAAGCCTGGGCGCCAGCATGCTGTTTGGCGGAGGCGCGGGCACAGCGGAAGCCGGCATGGCGCTGGCGCCGCTCGGCATTGCCGGCTTCGACCAATATGCCCGGCGCTGGCGAGAGGATATCGGCTAGCCGCCGGGCTGCCTTGCGCCTGGATCGGTTGCGCGCCAGTCTCCAGACCCTACATGGGGTGCAGTGATGGAGGCAGGCGTGGGCAAGCATCGGGTCGTCGTGGTGGGCAGCGGATTTGGTGGGCTTGCGGCCGTCCAGGCGCTCGCGGGTGCCGATGTCGAGGTCACCCTGATCGACCGGCGCAACCATCATCTGTTCCAGCCCCTGCTCTACCAGGTGGCAACCGCTTCGCTCAGCACATCGGAAATTGCCTGGCCCATCCGCCACATCCTGCGCAACCGCGCGGAGGTGACGACGCTCTTGGCCACCGTGACCGGCGTGGACGTGACCGGCAAGGCCGTGACGCTGGAGGATGGAAGCCAGGTCGGATATGACAGCCTGATCCTCGCCACTGGCGCGCGGCACGCCTATTTCGGCCATGACGAATGGGAGAAATTCGCGCCGGGGCTCAAGACCCTCGAAGACGCGACCACCATCCGCCGAAAGCTGCTGCTGGCCTTCGAGGCCGCAGAGCGGGAAAGCGATCCGGACAAGCGCCGGGCGCTGCTGACCTTCGTGATTGTCGGGGCCGGACCAACGGGCGTCGAAATGGCCGGCGCCATCGTGGAACTGGCGCGCATTACCCTCAAGGACGAATTCCGGCGCTCCGATCCGGCCGGCGCGCGAGTGGTGCTGATCGAGGCGGCCGAAAAGGTGCTGGGGAATTTCCGGCCGGAACTATCTGAGTACAGCCTCAATGCGCTCCGTAACCTCGGGGTCGAGGTCATATTGGGCGAGACGGTGACGGCAATCGATGCCGACGGGCTGGTCTATGGCGGCAAGCGGCTCGATGCGGAATGCATCATCTGGGCGGCCGGCGTGCAGGCTTCGCCGGCGGCGAAATGGCTGGGCGTGGAGGCGGACAGGGCCGGCCGGGTCAAGGTGGAGGCAGACCTGACCGTGCCGGGCCATCCCGACATATTCGTCATCGGCGATGCAGCGACGGCGACCAAGCCGGACGGCAAGCCGGTGCCCGGCATTGGCGACGCGGCCAAGCAGGCAGGGCAGCATGCGGCGCGGCTGATCCGCGCCCGGCTGAACGGCGACACGGGGAGCATGCCGTTTCGCTACAAGCACAAGGGCGACCTCGCCACGATCGGGAAGCGGGCGGCGGTCATCGATTTCGGCTGGATCCAGCTCAGGGGATGGATCGCCTGGTGGGTCTGGGGGCTGGCCCACATCTACTTCCTGATCGACATCAAGAACCGGCTGGCCGTGGCGCTGAGCTGGTTGTGGATCTATCTCAGCGGCCAGCGCAGCGCCCGGCTGATCACCCAGGGCGAGGCGGAGCAAAAGGCGCCGATCAAGGAAGTGACCGAGGCCCCCGAAAGCGCCGGACCCTAACGGTCGGCGGCTTCGTCGACCGACGTCCTGGCCTTGTGCAGGCTGCGCTCGCGGAGCCAGATGTAGAGGCCGCTGCCGATGATGATGCTGGCACCCAGAAAGAACCATTGGTCGGGCGGTTCGTTGAAGATGATCCAGCTCGCCAGGGCCAGATAGAGCAGCTGCAGATAATTGAACGGCGCCAGGGTAGCGGGCGTCGCATGGCGATGGGCGACCGAGATCAACAGGTGGCCGAGTACGCCGGCGGTACCGAGCGTGAAGAAGGCGATCCAGGAGATCGTGTCGCCGGGCCATGTCCAGCCGGTGAAAGCAAAGGGCGTAATGGCGACAAAGGCTATGCCGCCAGCGTAGAACTGCTGGGTCATGGCGCTGTCCACGCCTGCCAGCTTGCGGGTGAAAATGCCGAAGACCGCGCCGAGGAAAGCGGCGGCAAGGGCGAGCAATGCTGCCGGATGGAAGGCCTCGGTACCAGGCCGAATGATGACCAGGATGCCGATAAAACCGCAGCCGATGGCCAGCCAGCGGCGCCAACCTACGGTTTCGCCCAGCATCGGCCCGGACAAAGCACAGACCATCAGCGGCATGGTGAAGAGCAGAGCCCCGGTGACCGTCAACGGCAGATAGCGCATGGAGAGGAAATTGCCGGCCGTGGAGCCCAGCAGGCAGAGGCCACGCGCTACTTCGAGCTTCCAGTTGCCGCTGCGAAGCAGGTTCCAGCCCTGTACCGGCAGCACCAGCAGCAGGAGCAGCCCGACATGGACACCATAGCGGGCGAACATGATCTGATTGGTGGGCAGGCCGGCGACGGAAAGCCACTTGGCCGAGACATCGAGGAAGATCAGGATCGATTGCGCCAGCAGCAGGATGAGAATTGCCTTGTTGGCATTGTGCTCGATGGCAGGGACAGCACGGACCACCATCAGCGTTCCACCCCGATCTCGGTGACGGGGCGAGACAGCGAGCGCTCGCGCAGCCAGATGTAGAGACCGCTGCTGATGATGATGGCCGCCCCCAGGATGAACCATTGATCGGGGGGCTGGTTGAAGATCAGCCAGCTGGCCAGAGCAAGGTACAGCAGGCTGAGATAGCTGAATGGCGCGAGTGTCGCCGGCGTGGCGTAGCGATGGGCCACGGAATTGAGATAGTGCCCGCCCAGCCCCGCGGCCCCCATGACGGCAAAGGCAACCCAGGAAATGGGCTGGCTGGGCCAGACCCAGTCGGTAAAGGCGATCGGGGCCAGAAGCACCACCGGCGTGGCACCGGCATAAAATTGCTGGGTCAGCGCGGAATCGACGCCCGCCAGCTTGCGCGTGAGGATCGAGAACAGTGCCAGGAAGAACGCACAGCCCAGGCTGAGCAGGGCGGCCGGCTGAAAGGCTTCGGTGCCGGGGCGGACGATGACGAGGATGCCGGTAAAGCCCACGAGAATGGCCAGCCAGCGGCGCCAGCCGACCTTGTCGCCGAGCAGTGGGCCCGACATGGCGCAGATGATCAGCGGCGAGGTGAACTGGATGGCGCTGGTGACGGTCAGCGGCAGGTAGCGCATGGCCAGGAAATTGAGCCCGGTGGTGAAGAGCAGGCAGGCACCGCGCAGGATTTCGAGCTTCCAGTTGTTGCTGTGAAACAGGCTGCGGCCGGTGACCGGCAGGAAGAGCAGCAACAGCAGGAACAGGTGCATGCCATAGCGCACGAAGACGATCTCGGTGGTGGGCATGCCTTCGACCGACAGCCACTTGGCCGAGACATCGAGCACCAGCAGGACGAGCTGGGACAGCAGCACCAGCATGATGGCGTGGTTGGCGCGGCTCTCGATGGGAGCGATGATGCTGGCCATGGTCAGGGCCGGAACAGGGTGGGAACGGCAGGGCAAAAGCCGTGCGCAGCAGGGGAGAACATGGCACTTCCAGAAGACGCGCGGGAGAGCGCGACAGGTGCCCTAGCGATGAGAGATGCCAGCGCGCATGTCAATCCACGCAGATCAATTCTTGTATGGAAGTTTCAACGAAGCATGCGCGGCCGGGGTAAGTCGCTGTACCGGCTGCCCAATGGACCTCGGCTCCCCCGAGTGGAGGAGCCGAGAAGCCGGGATCAGAACGTATCGCTCAGATTGCGAACCTTGAGCGACTGGACCAGTTCCGACGCGGTTGGCGTGGCGCCGTGGCGCGGAATAAAGGTCAGCTCGGTATTGCGACCCGGCAGGAGCGTCACGGCATTGTCCGAGAAGTAGCCGGGCACATCCACCGTTGCCGTCACGAACAGAGCCGGCTGGTCGCTGGTGAGGCTCAGCACGAGCTGGCCATCGACATCAGACCAGGCCGCGCGGATCTTGGGCTGGACCAGCTCGTATGCCTTGTAGGGCTTGGGGAAGTAGTCGTTTTCGCCCAGGAGGCTGCCATTGGCGTCGCTCCAGGAGAAGAACAGAAATTCATCCTCGGCCAGCTCCGCGGCAGGGATGGTGTTGACGTCGATGGCGGCGTCGGGGCCGATGGCGCAATTGCCCGCGGTCAGGATGCGCTCGCCGCCGCCGACTTTGACGGCCCGGATTTCAAAGGCGACGGTCAGTGCATCGCCGGTATCGTTGATGCCGCGCAGGGTGATCCGGCTGTTGTCCGGGCTGGGCACGGCCACGATATTGACCGGCAGGTAGAAGCGCTTGGCCATGTAGTGCAACAGCTTCCACTGCCCGCCGTAGTCGAGGCTCGACCAGCTCGCCACCGGCCAGATGTCGTTGATCTGCCAATAGAGCGTACCCATGCAGCGCGGCTTGGTGGAGCGCCAGTATTCGATGGCGGTCTTGATCGCGAGGCCCTGCTGGATCTGGGACAGGAACACCATCTGGTCGAAGTCGCGCGGGAAGCGGAAGTAGCGCGTCATGGTTTCGAGGATGCGGGCATTGCCGCCCTCGTTGCGCTGGTGGTTCTCCATGACCGGCGAGGAAGGGTTGCGGTCCTTTTCCTCGGCAAAGCTCTCGATGACGTTCATCGAGGTGAAGGACTGGAAGCCGAATTCGGAGGCGAAGCGCGGATTGACACTGCGGTAGGCATCAAAGCTCTTGGCGGAGTGCCAGACGTCCCAATAGTGCAGGTCGCCGCGGGTGTCGGAGTGCCAGCCATCTGAGAAATCGAGATAGCCGAGCGAGGGTGACGACGGCCAGAAACGCCGGACCGGATCCTCATCCTCGACGATGCGCTGCAGCAGCGAATTTAGGCGGTCGTAATTGGCGAGATAGCGGCCCGGATCGGCCTTGGTCTCGGGATACCAGTTGAGCGAGCCGATGACCTCGTTGTCGCCGCACCAGAGGGCGATGGAGGCGTGGTGCGACAGGCGGCGCACCTGCTGGGTGATCTCGAGCTGGACGTTGTCGAGGAATTCGCGATTGGAGGGGTAGCTCATGCACGAGAACATGAAATCGTGCCAGATCAGAATGCCCAGCTCATCGCAGAGGTCATAGAAATAATCCGGCTCGTACTGCCCGCCACCCCAGATGCGGAGCATGTTCATGTTGGCGGCCCTGGCGCTTTCGAGCAGATCGCGGATGACAGCGGGGGTGATGCGGCTCGGGATGGCATCGGCCGGGATCCAGTTGGCGCCCATCATGGTGATGTCGCGGCCGTTGATGCGGCACTTGAAGCTGTGGTCGATCTCGTCCTTCTCGACGATCCATTCGAGCTTGCGCAGGCCGATCTGCCGCGTGGTCTTCTCGCCTTCGAGGTCGGTGACCAGTTCATAGAGCGGCTGTTCGCCCTGCCCTGCCGGCCACCACAGGCGCGGGTTCTGGATGGTGATGTGGTGGGTGAAGACGTTCTCGCCCTGCTTTACCGGCAGCGACTCGCTGACCACCTGCCCGTCGATGCGATGTTCAAGCGCCACTTCACCGTCGGCAAAGGCGAAAAGCCGAGTCTTTACCGCGAGTTCGACCGAGTTCTCGCCGTGGACCTGGTCGACCTGGACGCTCTCCTGACGGGCAAGCCGCGAGCGCCGCAGGCTCATCGTGCCGTAGATGCCGATGGGCATGAGGCAGATGCCCCAGTCCCAGCCCGCATGGCAGGCCGCCTTGCGGATGAAGTTCATGTTTATGCCCTTCAACCCGTTGGTCTGGTAGTTGTAGGTGAAGGGGATCGGGAAGGGATGCGCGTCGGCGCGGGCCCTGGCCACATCGGGCGCGATGTCGAATTCGATCCGCAGCGTGTTCTCGCCGGCCCGGACCTTGCCGGTGACGTCGATATCGTTGCGGATGAAGCTGTTCTCCGTCCTGGCGACGACTTCGCCATTGAGCAGGATGGTGGCGATGCAATCGACCTCGGCAAGCGTCAGTGTCAGGTAACCGTCGATATCGGTGGCGCTGGCGGTGAAGCTGCGCTCGACGGCCCACGCGGTCTCATTGACCCACATGACGGTCTTTTCGTTCTCGCCATAGTACGGATCGGGGATGTGGCCGGCTGCCAGCAGCGCCGTGTGCACGTCACCCGGCAGCGCGATCGGCGTTTGGATCGCCCGCGTCGGAGAGGACAGGGCGAAGGTGCCCCGCAGATCGAGGGCGGAATAGGTGGCTGGCAGGGCCATGGTCGTCTCCTGGAGGCGCACCGGGCGGCCGGCCTTGCCGGACAATCCCAGTGCAATCGATTGCGCCAGCCTTCTAGCCGGACTCGAACCGCGTTCCAATGGGCATGGCAGCGGTTTTCGCAGCAATTGCATCGTTGCGATGCGGGATTTGGCCGGAATTGTTGCAGTTCACGCGTCCGGTTTACGTGTCTATTAGGGTTTGTACCTGTAGCGTCCGGCCATGCGAGGAGGCCAGAAGGCCAATGTCGGCACTCAAGACTATACAGCGGTTCTTTGCCATTCCGGATGACCCTGCACTAGCTCTGGCGCAGGCGCGAGCCTTCAGCCGCCAAGTGCCGCTGATGTACGCCATCCTGCTGGTGAACTCGCTTGCTTTGGCCGTGACCCAGACTGGCGCGCCAGAGTTGTTGCGCCTGCATGTACCGGCGGCGCTCAGCGCAGCCTGCGTGATACGCATCGTGATGTGGCTGCGCTCGCGCAATCGACCGGTCAGCTACGAGCAGGCGCGACGGCTGCTGACCGGCACGGTCTTCGTCGCCGGCATACTCGGCGTCGGCTTTGCCGCCTGGTCGTTGGCCCTTTACCCTTACGGCGATGCCCATCAGCAGGGACACGTGGCCTTCTTCATGGGCATTACCAGCATATGCTGCGTCTTCTGCCTGATGCATCTGCCCGCGGCGGCCACCATGGTCGCGCTCTGCGTCGTCGTGCCTTTCACCGCCGTGTTCATGGTCAGCGGCAATCCGGTCTTTGCGGCGCTGGCGCTCAACTTCGTCCTCGTCGTGGCCGGGTTGATGACCATTGTACTGCGCAATTACCGCGATTTCCGCGCCCTGGTGGCATCGCGCGCGGCGATCGAACGCAAGCAGGCCGAGACGCAGCAACTGTCGGACGAGAATTTCCGGCTCGCCAATGTCGACAGCCTGACCGGCCTGCCCAACCGGCGCGCCTTCGATGAGCGGCTGAGTGACATGCTGCGGTCGGCGGAGACGGACAAAGGCCAGGTCGCCGTGGCGAGGCTGGACCTCGACAGCTTCAAGCCGATCAACCAGACCTTCGGCCAGACCACCGGTGACCGGGTGCTCGTCGAGGTGGCGCAGCGCCTGATGACGGTGCGCGGGCCCGACACGTTCGTGGCCCGACTGGATGCGGACAATTTCGCGCTGATCATGCAGGGCGGCGGCGACGAGAAGGCGCTGCGCACGCGCGGGGAAGTCCTGAGCAATGCCATGCGGCTCAGCTTTGACCTGCCGGGCGCCGTGATCCATCTCACCGCCTCGATCGGCTTTGCGGTATCGCGTCCCGGCGACACGCCGGAGACGCTCTATGACCGGGCCGACTACGCCACCTCGATCGCCAAGAGCGAGGCACGCGGCACAGCGGTCATCTTCTCGGAGCGACACGCCCAAGAGATCAACAAGGTGCGCACGCTGGAGCATGCGCTGCGGACCGCGGATCTGGACGAGGAAATCTACATCGTCTTCCAGCCACAGTTCGACGTGGCGCAGAACCGGACCACGGGTTACGAAGTACTGGCGCGCTGGCGCAGCGCGGCGCTGGGCGAGGTATCTCCGGCCGAGTTCATTCCCATGGCCGAGCGGATCGGCATGGTCTCCAAGATCACCCAGACCGTGCTGCGCAAGGCGCTGGCGGCATCGGCGCGCTTGCCCAAGTCGATGCGGCTGTCGGTGAACCTGTCGGCGCATGACCTGGCCTCGAGCACTGCCATCGGGCTGATCGTGGGCATGGTGACGCGGGCGGGAACCCCCTGCCGCATCGATTTCGAAATCACCGAAACGGCGGTCATGCGCGACATGAACCAGGCCAACCAGGCCCTGCTGGTATTGCTGGCGCTAGGCTCGCGCATTGCGCTGGATGACTTCGGCACCGGCCATTCCAGCCTCACCCATGTGCAGAAGCTGCCACTCGACCGGATCAAGGTGGACCGCAGCTTCGTGGCGGAAGTCACCACCGACCCGACCAGCCGCGCCATCATCAAGACAACGGTGGAGCTGTGCCGGAACCTCGGAATTTCCTGCGTATTCGAAGGTGTCGAGACCGAGCAGCAGCTCGATGCGCTGCTGGGCCTCGGCGGCACGGTGATGCAGGGCTACCTGTTCGGCCGGCCGATGACCGAAGCCATGGTGCATGAGCATCTGTCCGGCGAGCGCATGGGCTGGCAGGCCCATCGCAGCCGGCTGTTCGGCACGGCGAGCTAGCGCTCGCCGCACCATTCCGCGCTTACTGCGCCGCCTCCGGCTGATCCGCATCGATGAAGCCGCCAGACTGGCGGTGCCACAGCTGGCTATAGATGCCGCCACTGTCGACGAGCTGGGCATGCGGCCCGGTTTCCACGATCCTGCCCCTGTCGAGCACCACCAGCCGATCCATCATGGCGATGGTGGAAAGGCGATGGGCGATGGCGATGACGGTCTTGCCCTTCATCAACAGCTGCAACTGGCCCTGGATCGCCGCCTCGACCTCGGAATCGAGTGCTGACGTCGCTTCGTCCAGCACCAGGATCGGCGCATTCTTGAGCAGCACGCGGGCAATGGCGATGCGCTGGCGCTGGCCGCCCGAAAGCTTGACGCCGCGTTCGCCCACATGGGCATCGAAGCCCTTGCGGCCCTTGGCGTCGCTCAACCCCTCGATAAAGTCGGTGGCCTCGGCCAGGTCGGCGGTCTCGCGCATCATGGCTTCGGTCGCATCGGGCCGGCCATAGAGAATGTTGTCGCGCACCGAGCGATGCAGCAGGGACGTGTCCTGCGTCACCACGCCGATATTGGCGCGCAGGCTGTCCTGCGTCACCTGGGCAATGTCATGCCCGTCGATCAGCACGCGTCCATCGGCGCGGTCGTAGAAGCGCAGCAACAGGTTGACGAGCGTCGACTTGCCAGCACCCGACCGACCGACGAGGCCGATCTTCTCGCCCGGCTGGATATGCAGGTTGAGGTCATCGATCACGCCACCGGCCTTGCCGTAGTGGAAGGACACTTTCTCGAACTTGATGTCGCCCTTGACCGGCGGCAGCGGCTTGGCGCCAGGGGCATCGGACACGACGCGCGAGACCGAGAGCGAGGAAATGCCGTCCCGCACCGTGCCTATATTCTCGAACAGCGATGACATTTCCCACATCACCCACTGGCTCATGCCCTGGAAACGCATGACGAGGCCCAGCGACACGGCGAGCGCGCCGGGTGTCATCAGCCCGTTGAGCCACAGCCAGATGCCGGTTGCCGCGACACCGAACAGCAGCAGCGCATTGGACCAGAGCACCGAGACATTGAGCACGGTGAACAGCCGCATCTGCCGGTAGGCGGTGTCGAGGAACTGGTCCATCGCTTCCCGGGCATAGGTCTCCTCCCGATTGGAGTGGGAGAAGAGCTTGACCGTGGCGATATTGGTGTAGCTGTCGACGATGCGGCCGGTCATCAGCGAGCGGGCATCGGCCTGCGCCTCGGAAATCTTGCCCAAGCGCGGGATGAAATAGATCATCAGCCCGACATAGGCGACGAGCCAGACGAGGAAAGGTATCGCCAGCCGCCAGTCGGCCGAGGCCGCCAGGATCACCGCGCCGGTGAAATAGACGACGACATAGACCAGCATGTCGAGCAGCTTCATCACCACTTCGCGCACGGCCAGCGAAGTCTGCATCAGCTTGGCGCCGATACGGCCGGCGAACTCGTCCTGGAAGTAGCTCATCGACTGCCGGATCAGGTAGCGATGGCTCATCCAGCGGATGCGCTGGGGGAAATTGCCCAGGAGCGTCTGGTGCATGGTGAGGGTCGAGAGCAGGGCAAAGCCGGGCACGATGAACACGACCATCGCGCCCATCAGCGCCAGCTTCCAGCCATCGGTGGCCAGGAAGGTCTCCCGATCGGCATCGGCCAGCCAGTTCACCACATCGCCGATGAAGCCGAAGACGACGATTTCGCCGATGGCGACTGCCGCAGCGGCAAAGGCCATCAGGCCCAGCCATTTCTTGGCGCCGTGCGAATAGTGCAGGCAGAAAGCCACGAGGCCCTTGGGCGGCTCCACGGGATCGCCCGCGGGATAGGGATCAAGACGTCGTTCAAACCAACGCAACATAGAAATACACCTGAGTGAGCGAAGCGGTGTCGCCGCTTTGGCATGGAGCCAGCGTCAGATGCTGGCAGCAGTGCGCTGCGATACCGCTCGAAGAACTGGATACCGTGCTCGTTCGCCCGCATTCGGCGCAGAGGAGCAGCGTGCTGCGACCGGCAGAAGCCCTCTCCCCAATGCCGTCCCATTTGGCGTAGAAGAGTGAACCGAAGCGATCGCAGGCCGATCAGGATACACGAATGCGCCGAATTCGCTGTTGCGGCGCCGCCACAGTTCAGACCGACGATTTTGGATAGTTCATGCGCACCGATACCGAGCACACCATCTACCTCAAGGACTATACGCCCAGCCCCTATCGGATCGTGTCGGTCGATCTCGACTTCCACATCCTTCCCGAGCAGACGCGCGTGCGGGCGCAACTGACCGTCGAGCCGCGCGAGACCACTGCGCCGGGGACGCCGCTGGTGCTGGACGGCGATGGGCTGAGCCTTACCTCCATCGCCATCGACGGGGCGCCGCTGATGCTGGCCGCCTATGCAGCGGACGCCAACGGGTTGACCATCGTCGAGCCGCCGCTGCGCCGTTTCGTGCTGGAAACCGAGGTCGTGCTGCAGCCCGAGGGCAATACCAGGCTGATGGGGCTTTATCGCTCCAGCGGCACATGGTGCACCCAATGCGAGCCGGAGGGCTTCCGCCGCATCACCTATTATCTCGACCGGCCGGACAACCTCGCCGTGTTCAAGGTGCGCATGACCGCGCCGCGCGAGGTCGCGCCGGTGCTGCTGGCCAACGGCAATCTGATCGACAAGGGCGATGCCGGCGACGGCCTGCACTACGCGGTCTGGGAAGACCCCTACCCCAAGCCGGCCTACCTGTTCGCGCTGGTGGCGGGCGATCTCGGCTCGATCACCGACAGTTTCACGACTGCCTCGGGACGCAAGGTGGACCTTGCCATCTATTGCAGCCACGGCAAGGAGGAGCAGTGCCTCTGGGCCATGGACAGTCTCAAGCGCTCCATGGCCTGGGACGAACGTCGCTTCGGGCGCGAATATGACCTCGACATCTTCAACATCGTCGCCGTCTCCGATTTCAATTTCGGCGCGATGGAGAACAAGGGGCTCAACATCTTCAACGACAAGCTGGTGTTCGCCCGGCCGGACAGCGCCACCGACGCCGACTACGACGGGATCGAGCGCGTGATCGCGCATGAGTATTTCCACAATTGGACTGGAAACAGAATCACTTGCCGGGACTGGTTCCAGCTCTGCCTCAAGGAAGGGCTGACCGTCTATCGCGATCAGGAGTTCACCAGCGACGAGCGCTCGCGCGCGGTCAAGCGCATCTCCGACGTCTCCAACCTGCGTCGTGCGCAGTTCCCCGAAGATGGCGGCCCGCTGGCGCATCCGCCGCGCCCGGACCAGTACCGCGAGATCAACAACTTCTACACGACCACGGTCTACGAGAAGGGCGCCGAGATCGTGCGCATGCTGGCAACGCTGCTGGGCGAGGCCGGCTTCCGCAAGGGCATGGACCTCTATTTTGAGCGCCATGATGGCGAGGCGACGACGATCGAGGCGTTTCTCGCCAGCTTTGCCGATGCAAATGGCGTTGATCTCGACCAGTTCAGGACCTGGTACCTGCAGGCCGGCACGCCTCGCCTGAGCGTGGATGAAAGCTACGACCCGGCGGCACAGACCTATACGCTCAAGCTGAAGCAGGAGACGCCGCCAACGCCGGGCCAGCCGTCCAAGCAGGCGCTGGTGCTGCCGATCAAGTTCGGCCTGCTCGGGCCCAATGGCAGCCCGATGGGCTGGAGTGGGGTCAGCGGGGCGGAGGTGCGGGACGACATGATCGTGCTCGACACCGAGAGCGCCGAAGTGACCTTTACCGGCATTCCAAGCCGGCCGGTGCCCTCGCTGCTGCGCGGCTTTTCGGCGCCGGTCATCATGCAAAGCAAGGCCAGCCAGGCCGACCAGCTGTTCCTTGCACGGCATGACAGCGATCCGTTCAACCGCTGGCAAGCTCTGCAGGATGTCGGCATGGACCTCGCCGTGGCGGCCGTCGGCGGCACATCCTGGAGCGCAGAGTCCATCGCAGCACTCAGCCAGGCAATGGCCGATACGCTGGCCAGCGAGACGCTGGACGACGCCTTCAAGGCGCTGGCGCTGTCCCTCCCCGATGAAGCGCTGATCGGCCGGACCATTGGCCAGGATATCGACCCGGCGAAAATCCACATGGTTCGGCAGCAATTGCTCAAGGCGGTGTTCGAGCCGCTGGGGCGGCAGATGCTGGCCGCCTATAACGCCCTGGCCAGTTCGGACCCCTATGCGCCCGATCCGGCCAGCACCGGCCGCCGCGCGCTGCGCAACAGGCTGCTAAGCCTCCTGGTCGCCAGCGAAGCGGCGGGCGCCTCAACGCTGGCGAGCCAGCAATATGCCGGCGCCAGCAACATGACCGACAGACTGGCGGCGCTGGCGGCGCTGGTCCACGCCAATGCCCCGGAGGCGGCTGGCGTATTGGCGGACTTCCGCTCCCGCTTCGGGGCCGATCCGCTGGTGCTCGACAAGTGGCTGGCGGTGACCGCGGCCGCGCCGCGCGACGGGGTGATCGAAGACATGCAGGCGATCCTTTCGGATCCCGGCTTCCCCCGGACCAATCCGAACCGCTTGCGCGCCCTGATGGGGACGTTCGTCATGAGCAACGCGACCCAGTTTGCGCGACCGGACGGCGCCGGCTTCCGCTTCGTGGCCGATTTCGTGGCCGACGTGGACAAGATCAACCCGCAGGTGGCCGCGCGGGTGCTGACCGGCTTCCGCATCTGGCCGATGCTCGAAAGCGGCCGCCGCGAGGCCGCACAGGCGGCGCTCACGGACCTGCAGGGCAGCGGTACATTGAGCCGCAACACCGCCGATATCCTCACCCGCATGCTGGCCGGCTGAGCCGCAGCAAGCCTGCTTCGCCGACGCAGCGAAGCAGGCGCCCGGCGGCATGCGGCGGCTCGCCATGCAAGCGCAAACGGCATGGCCGATTGGAAGAATTTTTCTCCTCGCCCTAAGTGATTCAGCCGACTCGTAATTTTGCCGTTCCGGCCCCTGCCCCACCCGAGCGAGGGCTGGACAGCGGAGTCGGCCTGATTCATTGTTTGTTAAGGGCAAATCGGCGGACGAAAACCCGTATTCACGATGGGAGAACGACATGCGGTCGGCGGAGGCATCCGGCGCCAGCGTAACCGGATTCGGTGCTGGCAAACGCAAGGCAGAGATGGGTCAACCGAGCACGATCCGGCGGACCGATGACGCCCTGCCCGCATTCCCTTCGCCTGTAGCCCGCGCCGTGGCGCTGACCGCGGTGCTGGCGGCGACGCTGTTCGTGATCTACGACATCGCCCGCACCTTCGATGATGCACGGCGGGAACTGGCGGTCATCGGCGCCGCGCTGGCGTCGGAAATCGCCAGCATGCCACCCGAGGTGGCGAGCGCCGCGCTCGATGCCTCCAGCCGCCGCTATCTGACGGTCTCGCGTGCCAGCCTGATCAGCAGTCCGGCGCCCGTAGACACACCGATGATGATGCCGATGCTGGCCAGCCAGATCATCCCGGCCGGGCCGCATGGCCTGCTGACGCTCGAGACCGAGGAGGGCCGCGCCTGGTCCGGCATCGCGCAGCGCGGCGGCGTCGCCTTTGCGCTTGCGGGGTTCTTCGCGCTGCTGGCGACCCGTCGCCGCGGCGGCGACATGCCGGACATGATGCAGCGCCACAGCTACAAGATGCTCACCTCGGCCATTCCGATGGGCATCGCCTGCTGGACCAAGGCGGGAAAGCTGATCGTCTGCAACCAGCAATATCGCAACCGGCTGCAACTGGGCCGCGGCAGCATGACGTATCAGGATGCCGTCAAGCAGCTGAGCATGGGCGGCTATATCAAGCTGCTCAACGACGACGATGGCAGCCGGGTGCTGGAACTGCATCGCGAGGACGGCTCGTGTCTCCTGATCGACGAGCGGCCGCTCGGTAAGGGTGCATTCATGACGCTGGTGAGCGACGTCACCGAAGCGCGCCGCGCCGACACCATGCTGCAGACCATCCGCCAGGAACAGCGCCTCTTGGCGCGGCGCTATCACGAGGAAAAGCTCAAGGCCGAAGCCGCCAGCCGCTCCAAGACCAATTTCCTTGCCCATCTCAGCCACGACATCCGCACGCCGCTCAACCACATCATCGGCTTTGCCGAACTGATGCGGCACCAGACCTATGGTCCACTGGGCGACGCGCGCTATGAGGACTATGTGCAGTCGATCAAGACGTCGGGCGAGCATCTGCTGGCGTCCTTTGCCACGATCCTCGACCTGGCGGAACTCGAAAGCGGCCAGAAGGCGCTGCGCAGCGATCCGGTGGACCTGGACGAGGTGGTCGACAGCGTCGTGCAGCGCTTCGAGGGCCAGGCGGCGCGGGCCGGCATCCGGTTCGTGCTGGGCGAGCCAAGCCAGGCCGTGGTGCTGGGCGACCGGCTCGGGCTGGTGCGCATGGTCAGCAATATCGTCGAGAATGCCCTGCGCTTCACCCCGAGCGGCGGACGCATCACGCTGGCAGCCTTTGCTGCGCGCGATGGCGTGGTGATCGAGATCACCGATACCGGCACGGGCATGAGCGAGGAGCGTCTTGCCAGCCTGTCGCAGCCATTCGCGCTGGGCGATGCCACCTTTACCCGCGACGGGGTCGGACCGGGGCTGGGCATTTCCATCTCGCGGGCCATCGCCGAACTCAGCGGCGGACACCTGGCGATCGATTCCAGCCTCTCGCTGGGTACCACCGTCGCCATCTCACTGCCGCTCGACAGCGCCTGCAACCAGGTGGCCGCATGATCAACCGGGACTGGCATGAGCGCCATCGCCTGCCCAGGAATGCCAATATCGAGCAGCGCATCGAATGGCATATCGAACACGCCGCCAAATGCGGCTGCCGCGACATGCCCGACAGCGTCAAGAAGGCGCTCGAACAGCGCGGTACGCCTATGCAGCCGCGGCGCCTCAGCGAAGACTAGAGGCTTCTTGCCTTCTCGTACCACTGCGCGGCCGCGGCGCTGACTTCGCCGCGCATGGATTTCA
>JADKLW010000209.1_pt1 | contig 30588 bp, 19 predicted proteins | sample 8641881 | NCBI WGS metagenome assembly JADKLW01 (sample SAMN16272185, study PRJNA661076) | feces metagenome | isolation source: fecal sample from diarrhoea affected cattle B | host: Bos taurus | place: South Africa: Lokaleng Village, Mahikeng | collected 2019-09 | reverse complement strand
CGGACCGCCGGAGCCGCCGCCGATCACGCCGGACGCCCCGGTCTCGCCGTACCCCCGGCCCGTCGGCCCGCCGGTCTGCGTCGTCGGGGCGCAGTCGCGTCCGCCCGCCGCCGTGGGGGTCGAGCCCTGCAGCGTCAGCGCTCCGCCGACCGCGACGAGCACGGCGACCACGAGCAACGCCAGGGTCAGCGTCCGAACGTTCCGAAACCGGGACATGCGGGGCGTCATCCGTGGTCACGGACGGTCGCGGCCCGTGTCAGGGTCGGGCATGGGCTCACGCAGGACAGCATCACGTGCCCATCCTGGCGACCGCGGCGCCCGCCTCCCATGGCCCCAGCGGGTGATCTGCCGGTGGAACGCATGCCCGCCGATCACGATCCCGGCGGTGGATGCCCGCTCCACCGATCGGGGGAGCGAACGGCGCGCCCGTCGCTACTCGAGCAACTTTCGGCGCATCGCGACCGCCACCGCCGCGGCGCGCTCGGAGACCCCCAGCTTGTCGTAGACGTTCTGCGTGTGGGTCTTCACCGTCGCCGTCCCGATCTGCAGCTCCGCGGCGATCGCCGGGCCCGAGTAGCCCTCGGCAATCAGCCGCAGCACCTCGCGCTCGCGCGGCGAAAGCACGGGAACGTCGTCGTTGACGCGGCCGCGGACCTCGGACGCCAGCACCGCCTGCGCCTCGGACGCCAGCACGGTGCCGCCCCGGGCGACCGTCACGATCGCATCGCCGATCGAGCGTCGATCCGCTTCCTTCGTGAGGTAGCCGTCCACGCCAGCCTGCACCGCTTCGTAGACCGTGGTGCCGGCGTCCTCTCCGGAGAGGAACAGGACCCGGGTCGGCAGATCGTCCCGGCGAATCGCGTGCAGGATCTCCAAGCCCGTCATCATCGGCAGCCGAATGTCCAGCAAGGCGACCCGCGGCGCGAGCTCGCGGATCATCCGCAGCGCCTCGGCGCCGTCGCCGACCTCCGCGACGATGTCCAGATCCGCGCGCCGGCCGAGCGCCTCGACCAGGCCCTCGAGGAAGATCGGATGATCGTCGGCGACGAGGACGGTGATCGGACTGCCGGATGCCATGGCGGTGAGCCTACCGTGCGCCCGCGGACGTCCGTGCGTGCTGCATATCGCACTCGCCCGCGGGCCTGCCGGTAGGCTTCGAGGCGTGAGCGTCCCGTCTGCCGCGCCGTCGGTGCAATCACGGCGGACGACATCCGGGCCGCCGCATCCGTCGACGTTGCCCGGCGGAGACGCGTTCGGCGGCGACCGGGAACGGCGCCCGGGGGCCTGGAGGACCGCGGTCGCCCGCTGCACCGCCGGGGCGATCACGGTCATGATCGTGGCCTCCGGGAACGCGATGACGCGTCCCCTGCTCGGGCTCCTGCTCGTCTGCATGCTCTGGCTGATCGTGACGTCCGCGCTGGCGGTACGTTGGGGCTGGACGCCCGGCCAGGTGCGCGCGATCGCCGTCAGCGACCTGGTCCTGCTGCTCGTCGTCGCCGCCGTCACGGGAGGCGCAGAGTCCGACGTGCGCTTCATCCTGTGGCTGGCGCCGCTCGCCTGGGCGACCTCTTTCGACCGCACCTCGTACCTCGCCATGGTCGCGCTCCCGCCGGTCTCCTACCTGCTGATGTGGCTGCTCGGCGGCGGCGCCGACACCGCCCGCAGCATCGGCGACCTGGCGGTCTTCGGCGGCATGTACGGGGGCGCCGTAGTCGTCGGCATCCTCGCACTGCAGCTCCGGATCCAGACCACCGAGCAGGCCGCGATGCTCCAGCGCGCGAGGATCGCCCTGATCCACGAGCTCAGCCTCGTGGAGCGCGACGAGCACGAGCGGATGTCGGCCAAGCTCCACGACGGTCCGCTGCAGGCGTTCATCAGCGCGCGCCAGGACCTCGACGAGCACCGCGACGGCGACCGCGACGCCCTGGAGCTCGCGATCTCGACCCTCGACGACGGCATCGTCGGGCTGCGGACCGTGGTCGGCGAGATCTTCCCCACCGACCTGACGGACCTCGCGACGCGGATCGACGAGATCTGCCGGCGCTACGAGCAGCGCTCGACCTTCGCCGTCGATCTGCACGTCGACCCCTCGGTCGCCGGCGCCCACGACGACATCGCCCACGACGACATGCTCGTCGGCATCGTGGGCGAGCTGATCGCCAACGTGGCGAAGCACGCCCGAGCCACCCGGCTGTACGTCGCGGTGGGCCCCTGCGAGGACGGCGTCGCGATCGATGTCCGCGACGACGGCATCGGGATGGCGGCGAGCGACCACAAGCGGGCCGCTGAGGCCGGGCACATCGGCCTGTCGTCGCTGGACCGGCGGATCCGCGCGCTCGGCGGTCGCTGGCAGATCCGCAGCGCGCCGGGGCGCGGCACCAGCGTGCACGTCGAGCTGCCGCGCTGACGGCCCGGCGTCGGGGTCGACGGAGCCGCGGCCGGACGCCCGGCCCCGTTGCGCCCTACCCCACCGCCGTGCGCCGACGATCCCCGAAGCGCTTCGGCCGCTCGTGGTAATTGGACGCCGAGGCGTCGACGTTCGCGACGACCCACCCCAGCGGCTGGATCCCGGCGCGTTCGAACAAACCGGCCATCGCGTCCAGCGAGCGGCGGTCCGTCGAGCCCGGACGACCGACCAGCAGGACGTCGTCGACGTACTCGACGAGCGGCAGCGCATCGCCGACCTCCCCCAGCGGAGCGGTGTCGATCAGCACGTAGTCTGCGAGCTCGCCCGCCTCGCGGAGCACCGCTTCCATCCGCTGCACGAGCTGCGGGAGCAGCGCCACGTCGCCGGCCCCGGTCGCCACCTGGACCAGACGCAGCGGCGCGAGTCGCGGGGCCGACCGCATGATCGAGGTCAGCGGAGCTCCGGCGGCCAGGGACGTCGCCATCCCATCAAGGCCGTCGAGACCCAACTGGCGGCCCAGCTCCGGCCGGCGCAGATCGAAGTCGACGACGATCACGCGCTGCCCGGCGCCGACCAGGGCGAACGCCAGGTTGAGCACCGTCGTGGTCTTGCCGTCGCCGCTGCTCGGGCTGGTGACGAGCATCCGCCGGCAGCCGTCGCGATCCTGCAGGTCGAGCTGGATCTGCAGCGTGCGGAACGCCTCACGGACCGGCTCGGGCATGTCGATCCCAGCGTGCCCCCGGAACGCGGGAACGCCGGTGAGGACCGGAACGGGGATCCGTCGGAGCAGCTCGCCGCGATCGCGAACCCGGCGGTCGACGCGTTCCAGCAGCACCGCGCCGAGCACGCCCAGCACGAGGCCGGCGACGATCGCCGCGAGGATGATCATCCAGTTCGCCGGGCCGCTCGGGCCGGTCGGCGCCGACGCCCGCTGGGCCACCGAGACGGTTGGGTCGCCCTGATCCCGCAGCGTTCGGAGCTGCTGCCGCGCCGACGCGACGTCGTCCTGGTTGCCCAGGGCGCGGAGCGCGGTCCGTGCCTGCGCCCGGACCTCGGCGTTGCGGGTCCCCAGAGCCGCCGCCACGTAGGCGTTGGCCAACGCCGCGGCCCGCTCCGGGTCGGTCGCCGTGGCGGTCACGTTGATCACGTTGCTTCCGCCGAGCGGCTCGAGCGCGACGCTCGACTGCACATCTTCGGCCGTGGTCCCGCCGCCGATCCGGCGGGCGGTCTCGGCGTCGTTGACGGACGTCCGCAGCAGCGCGGCCGCGGTTTGCAGGTCGCGGGCCCCGTCCGACGAACCGCGCAGAACCCGCACTCCGGACAGCGACGGATCCGACTGCGGGACGGGGGTGACGAGGATCTGCGCGGTGGCCTCGTAGCTCGGCGTGCGATTGGCGACGCCGACCGCGGCGATCCCACCCGCCACGAGGGCCAGCACGAGCAGCAGCCACCAACGCTTGGCGATGGCCATCAGCAGCGGCGAACCAGCGCCGTCGTCGGCGAGCCCGTCATGCGTCTTGTCGTAGCTCATGAGGTTGGATCCGTAGGGGCACCATGGGGTGAACCGCGGTCGTAGCGTGCCGTCCGCGCCCGGTCCCAACTCGGCGAAACGCCGAAGGTGGAGCGGCACTATAGACGGTGCGCGCCCCGTCCTGGTGAGCGCAACGAATGGTGCGCACACCCGACGCCGACGCCGCGACGATCGTGCCCACCGACCGTCCGGGGGGAGGCTCGGCCGATCGTCGGGCCGCGATCGGCCGACCGGGGGATGCCGCGCCCCGCCGGCCCGGCTGCCGTCTCGGGGAGCTCGCGTTCGCCCCCCCGATCCGCCGGTGGCCCGATGGTGGCGGAAGGGCCCCCGAAGCATGATCGGCCCGTGCTCCTCGCGACCAAACCAGCCGCCCCGGAAACGGAGCGCCCGTCGCCCTCCAGCGGCGCTTCGGGGCCGTCGCCGACGCGTGAACTGCTCGCTCCGGCGTTCGGCGCGGTGCCGCTCGCCACGGCCGATCCCCGGATCGCGGCGCTGGCCTTCGCGGCCTTTCTGATCGCCGGTCTGATCGACCGCCGCAAGCATCCGTCGATCGCGACGCTCCCGCTCGGGCGCATCGCGCTGCCGGCGCTGCCCCTGCTGGCGGCGGCCGTGGCGATCGCCGCGATCTCGCCGCTCGTCCTCGGCGGCGCCGTGCCGCTCGCGCTGTTGCTGACCGGCACCGGTCTCGCGATGCTCACCACCCTGCTGCTCGGCCTGCACGACGACGTCCACGCCGCGACCGCGGTGCTGGTGCTCGGGTCGGGCACCGAGGCCCGTGAGCTCGACCGCACCGTCCGCGAGGTCGGCGCGCGCCGCTTCCGGGTCGTCGCGGCCACCGACTCGCTGCTCGAGCTCGACGCGCTGCTGGCGTCGAGCGGAGCGGGGCTGATCGTCTACACCGATCACCTCGCCCGTCCCGCGGTGCTCGGCCACCTGGCCGCCACGATGCGCACGCAGCCGATCCGGGCGATGCACCACAACCGCTTCTGCGAGACGGTGCTCGGCGTCGTGCCGCTGGACTCCGTGGGCGTCGCCTGGCTTGCCGAGCTTGCGGATCCGTCACGCCACGCGCTCGAATCGCGCGCCAGCCGCCTGCTCGACGTGGTCGTCAGCAGCCTCCTGCTGATCCCGACGCTGCCGCTCCTGCTGCTGCTCGCGCCGCTGATCGCCGCGGACGGGGAGCGCTCGGTGTTCTTCCGTCAGGATCGCGTCGGCCGCAACGGGCGCCCGTTCCGGATCCTCAAGCTGCGGACGATGACCGGCACCGGCTCCGACTGGTCGTCGCCCGACGACCCGCGCGTCACCCGGATCGGCGCGATCCTGCGCAAGACGCACATCGACGAGCTGCCCCAGCTGCTGAACGTGCTCAAGGGCGACATGGCCCTCGTCGGCCCGCGTCCCGAGCAGGTCCGGATCTCGGAGGAGCTGGCGACCGAGATCCCGCTCTTCCCGTATCGCCACCTGGTGCGTCCCGGCATCACCGGCTGGGCTCGCGTGCGCTGCGGCTACGCCCGAACGGCCGAGGAGAGCGCGCTCAAGCTCGGCAACGACCTCTTCTACATCAAGCACCGCTCGTTGTTCCTCGACCTGGCGATCCTCCTGGAGACCCTGCGACTGACGCTGTTCGAGAAGCAGTTCGAGGTCCGCGCGCCCGCCGCCCACTACGTGCTGGGGCGCCGCCCCCACAGCGCCGGCTAGCCCATCCCCGTCCACCGACCGAAGGCCCGAAGATGATCAAGATCGACCCGCAGCGGTTCGCCTCCGCCTACGACACCACCCACCTGCCCGTCGCGCACGACGTCCAAGGCGAGACGGCGCTCGAGATCGACGCGCTGATCGCGCTCGCCGAGCGTCACCCGGCCGCATCGGTCGAGCACAACCTCGGCACTGTCCCGGTCACGCTGCCCGGCGGCGAGGCCCCGCGCCTGGGGCGCAGCGGCGCCGAGATCATCGCCGAGATCGCCGAGAACGGCTCCTGGCTCGTGCTCAAGAACGTCGAGCAGGACCCGGCCTATCGCGCCCTGCTCGACCGGTTGCTGGACCCGATCGGCCCGATCGTGCCCGACGGCGCAGGCACCAGCCTGGGACGCGAGGCGTTCATCTTCGTCTCGGCGCCGCACTCGGTCACCCCGGCGCACGTCGACCCCGAGCACAACTTCCTGCTGCAGGTCCGCGGCACGAAGACGATGCACGTCGGCGCGTTCCAGGACGACGAGGTCCGGACCCGCGAGCTGGAGCGGTTCCACGCCGGTCACCACCGCAACATCGAGCAGGTCCCCGAGGGCCTGGAGGCCCTCGATCTAGGTCCGGGCGACGGGATCTACGTGCCGCCGGACGCCCCGCACTGGGTCCAGAACGGCCCCGAGGTCTCGATCTCGCTCTCGATCACCTGGCGGACCCGGGCGAGCCACCGTCGCGCGGTGCTCTGGGCCGCGAACCACCGGCTCCGCCAGCGGGGCAAGTCGCCGCAGGCGCCGGGCGCGTCGCGACTCGAGGACGCGCGCAAGCTGGCGGGCAGCCGGGTCGGCGCGGTGCGCGAGCGCGTCCTGGCCGGCCGGTCCTGACCGACGAAGCCGGCCCGCCGTTCGGACCGGACGGCCCGTCGTCCCGTCGTCGTCAGTGGCGCCCCGGCTCGTCGACCGGCTCGTCGACGATCGCGAGGATCGCGGCCACGTGCTGCTCCGGGCCGAAGCGCCAGAGCACGTCGTCGCGGCCGCGCAGGCGGATCGCGTCGACCTCGTCCCGGTGCGCCGGGTCGGTCGCCCACGCCAGGGTCCGCTGCAGCGCGTCCGCGTCGCCCGGGGGAACCACCAGCCCGGTCTGGCGGTCCTCGACGTAGTCGCGCGCCCCCGGGGTATCGGTGACGACGACGAGCTTGCCCATCGCCATCGCGTTGAGGTACGTCTGCTGGCCCGCGCTGCGACCCAGTCCCGGCGCGATCGGCACGACGACGATGCTCGACCGCCGCGCCGCGGCACGGTAGTCCACCTCCGAGAGCGGGCCGATCCGGACGTCGCCGCCGGCCGCCGGCGGCAGATCGGTCCGGCGCGTCGCCACCGTGACCGGCACGTCGAGCCGCGCGGCGGCGGCGATCAGCGGCCCGTAGTCGCGCAGCGAGTCGCCGCCGGCGAAGACGCTGCCGTCGCCCTCGGGAACGTCGCCCAGCTCGTCGTCGGTCCAGGTGTAGAGGAACGGCACGAAGCGCACGCGCTCGCGCGCGACCCCCCAGGTCGCGGGGAAGCTCTCGAGCTCGGCCGTCGAGAGCACCCCGTAGACGACCTGCGGGCCGTCGAGCGCGCGGACGGCGGCGCGCCCGAGGATGCGGCGGAGCCGCGAGCCGGCCGACCAGGTCGCGTCGACGAGGACGATCCGCGGCCCGCGACGCCGCAGCCGCCGCAGCCCGATCGCGCCGACCAGGTCGACGTAGAGCGCGCGGGCCCCGATCCCGGCGTTGAGCACGACCGCTCGGTGGCGTGGACCCTCGACGACGATCCGCCGGAGCATCGCGCCGCGCGACGTGCGGGCCGGATCGACGGTTTCCGCTCGGCGCATCCAGCTCTCGCGAAGCGGCCAGTGGTACGTCGTCAGCAGATCGCGCATCCCGGGGCAATCTACGCCAGCGGGCGCGACGCGCCCCGCGCTTGTGACGCTCGTCCGTCGATCGGGGGATGCGCCCTCCCCCGATCGAGCGAGCAGCGGGGGAAACGGCCGTCCGCCTCCGAACCGTCCCGTCGACCGATGGTCGCGCCGGCCCGCCGTCATCAGGATCCGTGAAGCGATGCCGCCGTCCCTGCCCCTGCGCGACCCCATGCACGTCGACGTCAGCGTTCTGATCCCCGTCCGCGACGAGGAGCAGCACCTGCACGAGACCGTGGCCGCGATGCGGGCCCAGGACTTCGACGGCGCGATCGAGCTGCTGTTCGCCGACGGCCGGTCCGACGACCGGACGGTCGCGATCCTCCGGGAGCTCCAGGCCGACGATCCGCGGATCCGGATCCTCGACAACCCCGGCCGGACCGTGACCCACGGCCTGAACGTCGGTCTGCGGGCCGCCCGAGGGAGCTACGTCGCCCGGATGGACGCGCACACCCGCTATCCCGCGGAGTACTTGCGGCTCGGCGTGGAGCGTCTGCGCCAGGGCGACATCGACTGGGTCACGGGACCGCAGGTGCCGGTGGGCACGGGATCGTGGTCGCGGCTCGTCGCCCGCGCGCTGTCGGGGCCGCTCGGGCGCGGAAGCTCCGACAAGTGGCAGCCGGCGGACGACGCCCCGCGGGAAGTCCGCGAGTGGGAGCTGTCGACCAGCGTGTTCACCGGCGTCTGGCGCCGCGAGACGCTCGACGCGCTCGGTGGCTGGGATCCCGAGTGGGTCGTCAACGAGGACTCCGAGATGGCCGCGCGGGTGCTTGCGGGCGGCGGCCGCATCGTCTGCCGCACCGACATGGCCGCGCGCTACGCGCCCCGCGACTCGCTGACAGGGCTCGCGCGCCAGTACTGGCGCTACGGGACGTTCCGCGCCCGGACCTTCGCCCGTCACCCGCAGAGTTGCGGGCCGCTGCGGCTGGGCGCATCGCTGCTGCCGGTCGGACTGGCCGCGGCGCTGGTGCCGAACGCGGCCGAGCGCGTGACCGGCGTCCCGGTCGGCCGGGCCGGCCGGGTCGTCGCCGGCCTGTACGCGCTGGCCGTTGCCGGGCAGGTGGCTCGCTTGCGGCCCCGACCGGCGGACGCCCCGCGCCTCGCGGCGGTGCTCGCGACGATGCACCTGTCCTGGGGGGCCGGGTTCCTGCTGTCGGCGCTCCGCGTCCTGCCGCGGCGGACGCGGATCCGCGCAAGCGCCCCCTCTCCCCTATCGCGTCCCGCCACATGACCGCGACGTCGCTGCAGTCGCCCCCGCGCGGCGCCTCCCCGGCCCCGGACGCGCCCCACCTCGATGCCGCGCCCGTGAGCGGTCGGCGACTGCGCGTCGTCACGGTGATCGACCATCTCCGCGGGGGCGGCGCCGAGCGCGCCGCCGTCGAGATCGCCCGGCGACTCGCCGTGCGTCACGACCTGCTGCTGGTCGGCAGTCGCGAGGCGTCCGACGGCGCCGCGGCGACCGCGCTGCGCGACGAAGGCCTCGACGTCCTCACGCTCGACCGCACGGCGACCCGCAGGGTCCACGAGTGGGGTCCGCTCGTCCGAGCCATGCGGCGAACGCCGACCGACGTGCTCCACACGCACCTCTACCACACCAACGTCTGGGGCCCGCTGCTCCGTCGGGCCGGTCGGGCGACCGCCTTCGTCGCCCACGAGCACACCCCGTTCCTGCGGGCCGGCGGCGTCCGGCGCTGGGGCGCCGAGGCGGCGGTCAACCCGCTCGTCGTCGGGCCGTTCGCCGACGCCGTGGTCGTTCCGTCGGCCTGGTCGCACGACGCGCTGACCCACCACGAGCGGGTGCCGGCGCGCAAGCTGCGCATCATCCCCAACGGGGCGCCCACGGCTCCCGTCCTGACGGCGGACGAGCGGGCCGAGCTGCGGGCCGAGCTCGGCCTCGCGGCGGACGAGCGGGCGATCGTGGTCAGCGCGATGCTGCGCCCCGAGAAGGGTCACGCGACGGCCCTGCGCGCGTTCGCCGCCGTCCACGCCGCCGCGCCGCGGACGCGACTGCTGATCGTCGGCGCCGGTCCGGTCGAGGACCCCGCGGGCACGCGGCCCGCCCTCGAGGCGCTCGCCGCCGAGCTCGGGATCGCCGGGGCCGTGACGTTCGCGGGACGCCGCGAGGACGTGCCGCGCGTGCTCGCCGCGTGCGACGTGGCGCTGCTGCCGTCCGACCACGAGAACCTGCCGCTGGCGCTGCTCGAGTACATGGCCGCCGGGCTGCCGATCGTCGCCACGGCCGTCGGCGGCGTGCCGACGGCGCTCGCCGACGGCGCCTACGGGCTGCTCGTCCCGCCGCGCGACCCGGTCGCGATCGCCGCGGCGCTCCGCCGGACGCTCGACGAGCCGAGCGCGGCCGCGGAACGCGCCGCTGCGGCCCGCGAGCACCACCGCGCGCACCGCACCTGGGACGCCGTCGCCGACGCCGTCGAGGCGCTCTACCTGGGCCTTCTCGCCCGGAGCGCACGATGAGCACGCTCGTCGCCACCGCCACCGACCGGTTCTCGTGGGCGCGGATATCGCCGATGCTGCTCGTCGCCGCGCTGATCGGCGCCGCGACGATGGTCGGTTTCGCCGTCACGCACGATCCCCGCCTGGGCGTGCTGGCGGCGGGCGCCGGCGTCTACGTCTGCTTCGTGCTGATCGACCTGCCGCTGGCCATCGGGGTCTGGATCGTCGCGCTCTACCTGATCGGCGTCCCCGGCACCAACGGCGCGCCGACCGGCACGACGATCCTGCTCGTCGCCGGCTGCGTCGGCACCTACGCCGAACGCCACCGCCTCGGCATGCCGATCCCCACGCTCGTGCGCTGGGCCTACGCCGCCGCCGCGTTGGCGGTGATCTGGAGCGCGATGACGATCGTCTGGGCGCCGGACCAGGCGATCGCCCGCGTATACGTGCAGTACCTGTTCTCTGCCGCGGTCGCGATGCCGATCATGATCTCGTCGGTCGCCGGGGTCCGCGACGTGCTGGTGATGGCCGTGGCGTTCGTCCTCGGCGCGGTCGCGCTGGTGATCGCCGGGATCCTGCTTGGCACCGCCAGCGCGCCGGAAGGCTCGCTGGCCGCCACCGAAGCCGCCGCCGGCCGGTTGCGCGCCGGGATCACCGACCCCAACTACCTGGCCGCCGACATCGTCGCCGCGCTCGTGCTGTCCGCCGGTCTGCTCGCGGTCCGTGAGCTCCGGGCCTGGCGGCCCGCGCTGCTCGCCGCGATCCCGGTGCTGCTCTACGGCCTGGTCGCCACCCAGTCCCGCGGCGGCTTCGTCGCCGCGATCGTCGCGGTCGCGCTCTCCGCCGCGCTGCTCCGCGGCTATCGCCGGCAGATCGTCGCGGGCTCGATGATCGCGATCCTGCTGCTCGCGGCGTTCCTTGCTGCCCAGCCGCGCGCACTCGATCGGCTGACCCAGGACGACACCACCGGCACCGGACGCACCGAGGTCTGGCGCCTCGCCGTCCCCGCCATTCGCGACCACCCGGTCGGCGGCGTCGGGACCGGCAACTTCCCGGTCGTCGAGGGCTCCTACCTCAAGGAGATCGGCTTCGTGAAGGAGCCCACCTGGTACGTCGACACCCCGCTGGTCGCCCACAACATCTGGATCCAGGCGCTGGTCGAGAACGGCGTGCCCGGGCTGCTGCTGCTGATCGCCCTGGTCATCGCCTGCGTCGCGGCCAGCTTCGCCGCCGGCCGACGGTTCACGCAGCTCGGACGTCCGGACCTGGCGCACCTGGGAAGGGCGCTCGGGGTCGGGCAGATCGGCTCGCTCGTCGCGTCGAACTTCATCTCCAACGGCAGCGATCGCGTCTTCTGGATCATGCTGACGCTCGGGCCCGCCCTGCTGGTGGCCGCCGCGATCGCGCAGCAGGCTCAGCGCCGGGGCGACCGACCGCTTCCGCCGTCCCGATGCGCGACCAGCCGCTCGTAGAATCGCTCGAGCCGGTCGACCATCACGTCGAGACGGAACTCGTCCTTGCACCGCTGGTGCGCCGCGGCCCCGAGCCGCGCCCGGTCCTCGGGCGCGTCCAGCAACGCGACGATCGCCGCCGCCATCGCGTCGGGGTCGCGCCGCGGAACCAGGCGCCCGTGCACTCCGTCCTCGATCAGCTCGGGCACCCCGCCGACCCGGGTGGCGACGATCGCCCGCCCGCCCTCCATGTACTCCATCACCGCGAGCGGGCTCGCCTCGGAGTCCGAGCTGGAGACCGCCACGTCGAGCGCGGCGGCCACGTCGGGGACGTCGCTGCGGGCCCCGAGCAACCGGACGACGTCTTCCAGGCCGAGGCGCGCGATCTGCTGCTCGAGCGCGGTCCGCTCGTCGCCGTCGCCGGCGATCAGCAGGCGAACGTCGGGACGCTGACGGCGGACGCGGTCGATCGCGTCGATCAGCACGTCGAAGCGCTTGATCTCGCGAAGCGCGCCCACGCTGCCGACCAGCGGCGCGCCGGCCGGGATCCCGAGCTCGGACCGGACGTCGCGCGCGGGAGTCGGCGACCGGGGCACGATGCCGTTGGGCAGCACGACGACGCGGTCGGCGGGCAGACCGTCCTGCTCGACCATCCGATCGCGAACGGCGACCGAGCACGCGATCATCGCCGTGCAGCGCGGCGCCACGACCCGGCGCTCGATCAGGGGCTGGCGCCGTCCCCCGGTGTGGGCCCAGGCGTGCTCGTGGGCGATCGTCACCGGAACGCCGACGGAGGGACCGAGCACCGCGGCGCAGACGCCGGGCGTGAACATGTGGGCGTGCAGGACGTCCGTGCCGCGCAGCTCGGTGATCAGCGGACCCCAGCCCCGAGGGTCGGACCGGCGTGCGCGGTCGAGCTCGATCACGCGGACCCCCGCGTCGCGCAGGTCGTCGGGCCACGTGGCCGGCTCGGTTCCCGCGGCGGCGTGCTTCGGGTCGCCGGCGGTCGTCACGCAGATCGTCCGCGCGAAGCGGTCCGGGTCCAGCTCGCGCGTCAGCAGGTAGGCCATCCGCTCCGCGCCGCCGTGGACCAGGCGGTCGACGAGCGTCATGGTGCGGATCCGCTCGTCGGCGGCGGGGCGACGGCGCGGGCGCCACGGACGAACGGCCCGTTCCGCCCGCCGGGCGGGTTTCGCGTCGTCGGGTTGGGCCTGCTCGTCGGGAGCGACGGGCTCGGCCTTCTGACCGAAGACCTGCGGCAGGGCCAGCAGGGCCGCCAGGTCGTCGCGGCCGTTGCGGATCTCGATGCCGACGCGGCGGATGTCGTACGGATCCCAGCGGTCGGCCGAGGCGGTGGTCGGGCCGCCGTACAGGCTGTAGGCGGTTTCGATACCCGCGGCCCGCGCGGCGGCCTTCGTCTGCTCGTCGAAGGCGGCCCGGGTGCCGACCGGGTAGGCGAGCGCCGTCGGCCGGCGCCCGGTCTGCTCGGCGATCCGGTCGGCGTTCCCGGCGATCTCGTCCCGCTGTGCCTCCGGATCGAGTTGGGCGAGCAGCGGATGGGTCGCGGTGTGGGCGCCGATCTCCACGCCCGCCTCCTGCATCTCGCGGATCATCGCCCAGGTCATCCACTCGTCGCGGACGTCGGCCGCCGTCAGACGCGGTCGGTCGCTCAGCGTGGCGACCTCCGCGATCAGCGCCTGCGCCGCGTCCCGGTCGGCGGCGGCCCAGTAGTCGCGCACGGCGTCCTCGAGCTCCGGCCAGCGGGACGTCCCAGCCGCGCCCAATCCGCCGTACAGCCAGGCCAGCTCGTCCCACCACGGCATCGCCGTCCCGTCGACCAGCCCACTCGCGACGAAGACGGTCGCCGGCAGGTCGTACGCGCGGAGCACCGGCAGCGCCCACTGGTGGTTGTCGCGGTAGCCGTCGTCGAAGGTGATCGCGACGTGTCGGCCGGAGGCATCGTGCAGCCGGGGCACCGCGGACAGCGGAACGACGTCGCTGTGCGTCGCGAGCAGCTCGATCTGCTCGGCGAATCCCTCGGGCGTCGCGCTCCAGGTCCCGGGGTAGCGCCCCGGCTCGGCGGCCGGCAGCACGCGGTGGTACGCGAGCACGAGCACGCCGCGCCAGCGCGTGCGACCGAGCAATGCTGGTCGCAGCCCGGACCGGCGCAGGCCCCAGATCGCGAGCCGCCGCTTGGCCCCCAACGACGCCCGGTTGTCGATCGGCGGAACGGCGCTCACGGCCCCATCGTGACGGATCGCCTTCGCCCCCGCCATCTTGCGCGCGACCGGGCAGCCGCGGTCGACCGCACGGTCGTGTGGAAGACTGCCTCGCGCCCGCACTCGTCCCGTTCCCGACCCTGATCCGATGGTGATCTGATGGACCTTCCGATCGTCGTCGACGAGATCGATCCGCGCGCGCCGGACGCCGCGCGGCTCGCCGCGTGGCAGCAGCTCGCCGCGTCGGCCGTCGAGCCGAACCCGTTCCTCGACCCGAGCGTCGCCGTGCCGGCCGCCCGCCACCTGCCGGGCGGCGACCGCGTGCGGTTGCTGGTCGCCCGCGACGACCGGCGTTGGCTGGCCTGCGCGCTCGTGACGTCGGAGCGCGCATGGCGGCGGGTCGCGCTGCCGTGCACGGTCGGCTGGCTCCACCCGTACGCGTTCCTCGGCACGCCGCTGCTCTGCGGCGATGCCCCCGAGCACGCGGCGGAGGCGCTCGGAACGCTCGCCGCTCGCCGCGGTCGGACGTTCCTCGCGCTCGACCAGGTACGGGCGGACGGTCCGGTCGCCGAGCTGCTGCGCGCGCTCCGTCGTCCGGCGACCGCCCGAGAGCTCTACCCGGCGGAGCGGGCGGCGCTGCGTCGGCGTCCGCAGAACGACTACGTCGACAGCCACCGGTCCGGCAAGCGCCGGCGCGAAGCCGCGCGCCTGCGACGCCGCCTGGCGACCGTGCTCGGCGACGAGCCGCGGTTGGCGACCCGCGGAGGCGATGCTGACGCCGTGGAGCGGTTCCTCGTGCTGGAGGCCGCGGGCTGGAAGGGGCGCTCCGGGACCGCGCTCGCCAGCGACGACGCCCACGCCGCCTGGTTCCGCGCGATCGCGGCGGCGGACCACCCGACGCTGCGCGCCGAGCTGCTCGAGCTGGGGACCGCGGACCGCACCGCCGCGATGCTCTTCAACCTCGTCGCCGGCGACAGCGCCTACGCGCTGAAGCTCGCGCACGACGAGGACCTGCAGGACGGGGCGCCGGGCGTGCAGCTCATGACCGAGGCCGCCGACTGGTTCCACGAGGCGACCGACGCGGTCGCCTACGACTCGTGCGCGGCGCCGGACAACCCGATGATCAACGCGCTCTGGCCCGACCGGCGGACGACCGCGTCGTTCGTCCTGACCGCCAGCGGGATCCAGGGCGCGGTCGGCCGCGGCGCGCTGCGTACGCTCGTCGCCGTCCAGCGTCGCCGGGCGGCCGCCGAGGACGCCGCGTGAGGCGGCCCGGATCCCCTTCTCCCCCGGACGGCGTCCGGGTGCTCGACGAGACCGAGCGAGAGGCCGCGGCAGCGGCCTGGGCGGCGGTCGCGGCGCGCGCCGGCGCCGGACCGCTGATGGCGTCGTGGACGTGGATCGATCGATGGCTCGCCCACTACGGCGCCGTCGTCCCGCACCGGTTCGTGGTCGTCGACGGCCGCGGCGGCCCCGACGGCGTCGCCCTGCTCACCGTCGCGAGACGGCGACGCGGGCCGTTCACGATCCGGCAGCTCCACGTCGGGACCTCCGCCGAGCCGCCCGGCGAGGAGACCTGCGCCGAGCACGTCCGCGTGCTCGCCGTTCCCGACCGCGAGGAGCACGTCCACCGGGCGCTCGCCGCGGTCGTGCGCGCCGATCGCGGCTGGGACGAGCTGGTAGTCGAGGCATCCACCGATCCCGCGGTCGCCCAGGCCGTGGCACGGGCGACGTGGCGGGGGCGGCTGCGCGTCGATGCCCAGCCGTCGCGCCACCACGACCTGCGAACCGCCGCCGCGGACGCGGACCTGGCCAGCGTGCTCGCCAGCGGACCGCGCCGCCGGCTGCGCGCCAGCCTGCGGGCGTTCGAGGCGCGGGGCGCGCTGACCATCGACTGGCCCGAGGACGCGGCCGGCGCGCTGGCGATCCTCGACGAGCTCGTCGTCCTGCACCAGCGCCGCTGGACGGCGGCCGGCGAGTCGGGCTCGTTCGCGTCCACCCGGTTCCTCGGCTTCCACCGCGATCTCGTGGCCCACCTTGTGCCCACCGGGCAGGCGGCGGTCGTCCGCGTCCGCTGCGGGTCCGAGACCGTCGCCTGCGTCTACGGGCTGATCGACGGCGACACGCTGCTCTTCTACCAGAGCGGCGTGGCCGACTACGACGACAACCGGCTGCGTCCCGGGCTGGTCGCGCACGCGGTCTTCATGGACGCCTGCCGCAGCCGCGGGCTCGAGCGCTACGACTTCCTGGCCGGCGACTACCGGTACAAGCGCGAGCTGGCGACCGGCGAGACCACGCTGCACTCATGCGTGGTGCAGCGGCCGCGGCTGCGGCTGCGCGCGCTCGAAGTGGCCCGCGACGTCCGCGATCGCCACCGCGCGCGGAGCGACGACTGATGCGCAAGGGGGTGGCCTGGGCCACCGTCGGCGTCGTCCTCACCCGGGCGCTCGGCTTCGTCACGCTGCTGGTCCTGACGCACCTGCTGCTGCCGTCCGAGTTCGGGACGGTCGCGGCGATCGTGACGTTCCTCGCGCTGATCCAGCTGAGCAGCGACCTCGGGATGCAGGCCGCGGTGGTCTACGAGCAGGAGGAGGGCGTCTCGGACCGGATCCACAGCGCGTTCACGCTGAACCTGCTGATCGCCGTCGGCGCGACGCTGCTCGGCATCCTGGTCGCCCCGCTGGTCGCCGCGTTCTTCCACGTGCCGGAGGCGACCGACCTGTTCCGGCTGGCGAGCCTGAACCTGCTGCTCTACGGCCTCGGCAACATCTACGACGGGCTGCTGCTGCGCGAGCTGAGCTTCCAGCGCCGCGTCCGGCCCCAGATCCTCCAGGGCGTCGCCCAGGCGGCGACCTCGATCGCGCTGGCGAGCGCCGGGCTCGGAGCGACCGCGATGGTCGTCGGCTCGCTGGTCGGCACCGCCTGCTGGGTCGCCTGCCTGTGGGCGATGGCCCCGGTCCGACTCCGGCTCACGTACCGGCCCGACGTCTGGCGCAGCATGATCGGCTACGGCGGCGCGGCGGCGGGACTCGAGATCGTGGCGGCGATCTCGTCGCGCGCCGACGCGTTGGTGGTCGGGCGGATGCTCGGCGACGAGGCCCTCGGCCTCTACACGCTCGCCTTCCGATTGCCGGAGATCGTGCTGTCGCAGGTCGCCTGGACGATCTCGACGGTGGCCTTCCCCGCGCTCTCCCGCCGTCGCCGCCACAGCACCGACGAGCTCAACGAGGTCAGCTGGGCGACGGCGCGGCTGATGGGGGTGCTCGGGCTCTACGCGGTCCCGGTCGGCATCGCGATCAGCCTGCTCGCGGGGCCGATCGTGACGACGCTGTTCTCCGACCGCTGGTCGGCCGCCGCGCCGGTGCTGGCGGCGGTCGCGCTGACGGCGACGATGACGACGGTGATCTTCCCGCTCGGCGACGCCGGCAAGGCGATGGGCCGTCAGCGCACGCTGCTGCTACTCAACGTGCTCAACGTCCCGGTGCTGGTCGGCGCGATGGTGCTCGCGTCCTCGCACGGGATCGTCGGCGTGGCCTGGGCGGGCGTCGGGGCGACCGTGCTGTTCGTCGTGATCTTCCTGATCTGGGGCCGGTACTCGGTCGGGATCCCCCTGCTGCCGATCGCCCGCGAGATGCGCCCGGGGCTGGTCGCCGGCGTCGGCGTGGCGGTCGCGGTCGGGCTGTTGCGCGTCGCGTGGACCGGCTCCGAGGGACTCGTGCTGCTGATCGTCGCCGCCCCGGTCACGGTGCTCGGCGCGCTCGCCGGCCTGCGGCTGCTCGCCCCGGGCACGCTGACGCGCCTGGTCCAGGAGTTCGGCCCGCGGCGCCTGCGGAGCTGAACGCTGTTCTCCCGCCGGACCGGGCGGCCGCGCGGGAACGGCGTCAAGCGACGCCGCGGCGCTCGGCCTCGGCGCGCGCCGAGGCCCGGAACCACGCCGCCAGCGTCGGCGCGACCCGACGCTGGTCGTGCCAGCGCTCGACGTGCTCGCGGGCCTGGGCTTGCAACGCCGGCGGGTCGGGGTGCTCCAGGGCGCGCACCAGCGCGTCGGCCAGGCTCCGGGCGTCGGCCGGGTCGGCGAGGAACCCCGTCTCGCCCTCGCGCACCAGGTCCGGGACGCCGGTGACCCGGCTGGCGACCATCGTCACGCCCGAGGCGGCGGCCTCGACCAGCGTCGTCGGCAGCCCCTCGGTGTGGCCGTCGTCCTCGACGATCGACGGCTGGACGAGGACGTGCGCATTTGCCAGCCGCTCGAGCACCTGCGCCTGCGTCCGCGGACCGGCGAGCACGACCTGGTCGCGCACGCCGAGCGCGACGGCCTGCCGCTCGATCTCGTCGCCCAGCGGCCCCTGACCGACGATCTCGACCCGCAGCCGCGCCAGGCGCTCGTCGGCGGCCAGCGCCTCGAGCAGGTAACGGTGGCCCTTGTACGGCCGCAGGCTGGAGACGAAGAGGACGTCGACCGGCCCCACCGCGGGGATCGACCGCGCGCGGAACGCGTAGCGCTCGAGATCGAGCCCGAGCGGCGCCAGCCGCGTCCGCTCCGCCCGCGCCCCGAAGTGCAGCAGGAACATCTGGTGGTAGCGCGAGATCGCGACCACGAACGCCGCGGACCGCAGCCGCGTCCGCAGGCCGGCCTGGTCCACGAAGACGTCGTGGGCGTGCGCCGTGGTGCTGTACGGGACGCCGGTCAGCCGGTGGATCGTCCACGCCGCCGACGCGGGCCACGACGCGAAGTGCGCGTGCACGTGCTCGACGCCGCGGGCGACGACGTGCTCCGCCTGCGCGAACGCCAGCGCCGTCGTGGTCATCGCCTTGGCCAGGGACGGCAGGCTCGCGCGATGGTCGAGCACGACCCGCCCCCAGATCGCCGCCGTCCGCACCGGTCGCCGCCGGGCCCAGCGCAGCACGCTGCGGACCGCCGCCGTCGTCGATGGTCGGTAGAGCCGCGGGATCCACGGCCGCGCCTCGTCGTGGACGGTGCCGTCCGAGGTCGGGAAGAGCGACATCACGGTGATGTCGACTCCCGGCTGGGCCGCGACCGCATCCATCTCGCGCAGGATGAACGTCTCGGTCAGCAGCGGGAACCGCGACATCAGGTAGCCGACGCGCACCGGGGCGTCGCCCAAGGTCCCCGACGACTCGGTGGGCCTGGTCGCCGGTCCGCTCGCCATCACGACGCAGCATACGTCGGCCAGGCAGGCGGCCGGCTCCACCCCACGATCCACCGGCAGGGGGATGGCTGACGTACACACGGATCGAGAAGCATTGGACCGATGCGGAAGATCAGTCGAGCCAACCGCCCACCGTGGACGTCCACGATGCTGGCCACCTCGGTGATTGCCCTGGCCGTTCCGGCCGCAGCAATCGGCCTGGTCGCGCCGTCCGTGGCGACGGCCCACGGCGGTGCCGCGCACGGTGGCGCCGCGCACCAGCAGGCAGACGAGGACCGCCTTCGACGCGAGGAGATCCGGACCCTCGGCCCCCAGCACGCGGCCGAGCACGCCGCGCAGCGCCAGGGGCTGCGCCGCTGGGCGCGCATGTCGCCGGCGGCCAAGCGGCGGGAGAAGGCGAAGGCCCGCCGGGCCGCGATGCGCGCCGGAGGCGCCACCGCCAGCGCCGACCAGGTCGGTCGCTGGAAGACGACGATGGTCGGTATGCCGACGTGGGCGATCAACACGGTCGTGCTGCCGACCGGCAAGGTGGCCTACTGGGGCCGTGGCGCCGTCGGCACCATGCCCAACGGCGGGCGCGACAACGCCGGAATCTTCTACGTCTGGGATCCCGCGACCGGCGAGTCGGTCGAGCACACGCCACCCGAGGTGTTCTTCGACCGCGACAGCGACGGGATCGAGGACGAGTACGGGCCCGCGCCCCTGTTCTGCTCGGGCCAGTCGCTGCTGGCCAGTGGCGAGCTGTTCATCGCCGGCGGCAACCGCTTCTCGCCGTGGACCGTCAGGACCGTCCACGACGACGGGTCCGAGACCTGGAACACGGAATTCGCCGGCTGGCGCGGGACCTATTCGTTCGACCCGTGGACCGAGCAGTGGCAGGTCCAGCCGGAGATGGAGCACGGCCGCTGGTATCCGACGCAGGTCGAGCTGCCCGACGGCCGGATCGCGATCACCTCGGGCTACGACGAGCACGGCGAGGGGGTCGACAACGACACGATGGAGATCTTCACCCCGCACCCCGACCGCGGTGGCCGCGGCACGCTGGAGACCGTGCCGGCCGGATTCCACCAGACGGACGGCTTCTACCCCCATATGCAGGTGGTGCCGGGCGGTAACGTCCTGCTGGCGGGTCCCGGTCAGAACGACTCGTCGCTGCTCGATCCGGCGAAGCTCGGCATGGCCGTCGAGCCGGGACAGACCAGCGGCCCGGCGCGCAACGGGCCGGCCTGGCGCGAGCTCGGCTCCAGCTCCCGGTACCGGATCGGCTCCAGCGCCGCGCTGCTGCCGGCGGGCCCCGGGCAGGGATCGTCCCGACTCATGCTGCTCGGCGGGTATCGCGGCGAGGACCACGATCCCGCTACCGGCTTGGAGCACGCCACCGACGTGGTCGAGACGATCGACGTCGCCGAGGACCAACCAGGGTGGAAGACCGGCCAGCCCGGCGATCCGCCGAACCTCGATCAGGGGCGCTCCAACGGCAATCTGGTCCAACTGCCGACGGGCGGCTTCGCCTACTTCGGCGGCGGGGCGGGGTTCCAGCGCGCCGCCCGCCCGGAGAGCGGTCAGGTCGGCGGCCCGGAGGGCAACAACGCCACCGCCGGCAAGCAGGAGCTCAAATCGGTCGCACTCTGGGATCCGGGCATGACGTCCTGGCGGATCGGGCCGCCTTCGCAGAAGTGGCGCAGCTACCACTCGACGGCGGTCTTGCTCCCCGACGGACGGGTGCTCTCGGCGGGCGACGACTACTGGGGCCTGGACGACGTGCCCGCCATGGAGTACTCGGAGGTGCAGGACCACGGCGAGATCTACGAGCCGGCGTACCTGTTCGACGGCAACGCGCGGGCGCCGCGGCCGGTGGTGAAGGGCGGTCCGTCGGCCGTGCGCTGGGGCGACACGTTCGGTGTCCAGGTCGCCGAGGTCGCCGGGCGACCGATCGAGCGCGTGACGCTCGTCGCGCCGGCAGCCGTCACGCATGCCGTCGACATGAACCGCAAGTTCGCGGAACTGAAGGTCGTCGACCGGGTGCCCGGGAAGGGCGTCAACCTGGAGGCGCCGGCGGGCGCGGACCTGGCGCCGCCGGGCTGGTACATGCTCTTCGCAATCGACGCCGCCGGCACCCCGGCGGTCGCCCACTGGGTCCAGATCCGCGACGACGCTCCCAACGCGCCGATCGTCGTGCCGGACCCGCCCGAGCCGCCCACCCCGACGACGCCGACCACCCCCAGCACCCCAACCGCACCGGTCGACGTGGTGCCGGGTCCGCCCGTCGTTCCGCCCGGTCCACCCGTCGTCCCCCCGGGTCCGCCCGTCGTTCCCCCGGGTCCGCCGACGCGCCCGCCCGGCGGTGGCGCCCCTCCTCCCGGCCCGGTCGTCCGCGACGTCGGGGCCCCGAAGGTCCGCGTCGTCGTCGGCCGGCCCAGCCGACGCACGCAGCGGCTGAAGCTCCGCGTCGGGGCCGACGAGCCCGCGCGTCTGCGACTGCGCATCCGGGTGCAGCAGGGACGCACCGTGACCCGCACCCTGAGCCTGACCAAGAAGCGGCTCAGCCGGACGATCACCGTGCGGTTGACCAGCGCACAGCGCCAGCGGCTGCGCCAGCGCAAGCCCCTGCGGCTGCGGATTCGGACCGAGGGCCGCGATGCGGCGCGCAACGTCGGCCGGCGGACGCTGGACCTGAGCGTGCGTCCCGGGCGAGCCGTGCGGCGGCGCTGAGGCGGACCGCGCTCCCGGCCCACCGTGGCCGGGAGCCTCAGCGGCCGGCGGTCGACTTCACCAGCTGCGCGTGACGGGCGGCAAGCTGCGCCTCCACGTCGGCGGGATCGACCGCCCTGCCCTCGCGCAGGTCGTCCAGCACCTCCTGGATCACGCCCTGGCGGGGGTTCAGCGCGCGCGCACGCCGCACCTGCGTGATCGCCGCCTCGCGGTCGCCGGCCATCGCGTCCGCGATGCCGAGCTGCAGGTGGGCGAGCCAGTCCTTCGGGGAGCGCTCGATCGTCCGGTTCAGGTCCCAGCGCCACCCCCCGAAGTCTCCGAGACGCCGGACGACGATCGCCCGGCTGAGCGTGGCGTCGCCGTCGAGCGGGTTCAGCCGCGCCGCCCGGTCGAAGTCACGGATCGACTGCTCCGGCTGGCTTGCGGCCCGCGCCGTCGCACGCTCGAAGTAGTGGGTGGCCAGTCCCACCGATGCGAAGCCGACGCTGGCCACCATCGCCCCGGCGACGCCCGCCGTCGCCAGCAGCTTGCTGGGCACGGTCCGCGGCAGGATCCGCGGCGACGCACCGTCGTCGTCCGGGATCTCGACCCCGTGCTGCCGGGCCAGCTCCCGCACCCGGAGGAGCTCGGCCGACGGCGGCGTTCCGGCCTCGTCCGTGGAGCGCACGGCAACCGCCAGAAGCACCAGCGCGAGCATCGTCAGCGCCGGGAACTCCCACGTCCAGTCCCAGGCGCTCTGAACGAACCAGCCGGCGAAACCGGCCACCGCGACGGCGGTGAGCGTCCGCGTGGCGGGCGCGACACGACGCAAGGCCCGGGTGGCCGCCGCCAGCAGGGCGGCCAACGCCGCCAGCGCCAAGCCGAACCCCACGACGCCGAGGCCGACGAGGATCCCGAGCGGGAGGCTGTGCACGTAGCGAGCCGCGACCAGCGAGCTGCGACCCTGGAAGTACGCCGGCTGGAAGTCCTCGGCGCCGATGCCGCGCAGCGGACGGTCGCGCCAGGCGTCCACGGCCACCCGGTACATGTCGCCGCGTCCGGACGCCAGCGACCCGGTCAGTCGATCGCCGGTCGGAGCGACGGTCGCGTAGTCGGCGTGCAGCGCCTGGTCGACGCGCTCTCCCGCCCACGAGATCGGGTTGCCGACCACGACCAGCGCCGCGACGACGGCGATCACCGCGGGGACCACGGACACGACGACCCCCGGCCACCGGCCACCGATCGCCCGCCGCGCGCTCGATGGCATCGCGCGCAGCAGCAGCTGCCATGCGGCTGCGGCGACCGCCAGCCCCACGAGCGTCAGCAGGACGCGGCCGGCGGCGTGGTCGATGCGCTCGGCCAGGACGGCGACGTCCGGCGCGCCCCGCACGTCGACGATCGACGGCGCGCTCAGCACGGCGGCGGCGATCACCGCAACGGCGGCCAGCACGATGCCACCGCGGTCCGGCGACAGGACGACGACCACCACCAGAGCCGCCGCCATCGCGATCAGCGCGCCGCGGCTCTGCGACAGCAACGAGAGCTCGAGCACCAGCCCGGCGCCGACCAGCGCGGCGCCGCGCCCGAGCGGACTGCGGACGCCGCCGGCCGCCAGGCCGACGAGGACCGGCAACGCGATCACCCACAGGCCGGCCGCCGCGTTGACGTAGCCAGCGGGCGCGATCAAACGGCCGTCGATGAAGAACGACGACGGATCGTCCGACGCGACGACCCGGAGGAACGTGACCGCGGCCAGCGTCACGCCGCCCGCGGCGACCAGCACCAGCAGCCGCCGCAGGGACGCGCGCGGCCAGCGCGGCACGAGCGCCACCGCGAGCACCGCGCCGTAGAGCCCGGTCCGGCCCGCCGCCTCCAGCGCGCGCTGCGGTGTGGCCGCCCAGAGCACCGAGGCCAAGGTCCAGAGCGCGAGCGCGCCGTAGGCGACCAGCGCCACGGCGACGAGCCGCGGCACGCGCTGAGGACGGGCGAACGCCCAGACGGCGACCGCGAGCCAGACCGCAACGATGCCCGCCGGCCCCCACGCGGTCGCTCCGAAGCCACCGTCGAAGTGGCCGAGGACCCAGGCCATCGCTACCAGCAGCCCGACGCACCAGCGGGCGCCCTGCTCGCGGGTTCGGGGCCACGCGACGACCGGGGCGCGGCCTGATGGTGATGTGGTGGTGGACCCTCGCCCCGACGCGGGCACGGCAATGTCCGATGCTGTGCCCTGAGACTCCTGCGTGACCATGGCCTGGCGCGGGCCCCCGGTTCGGCGCGGGCTACGGGCCGACGCGGCCCTCGAGCACGGTCATCCAGGCCCAGCGGCGCAGCCAGGGAAGACGGCGGAAGGTGGCGTCGTCGAGCGATTCGAGCCGCGCGAGCACGGCCGGGAACGCGCGGCGCCCGTACGCGGCCATGGCCCCCAGCGTGAAGAGCGCGTGGAACGACACCGTCGCCCCCGGGAAACGACGCTGGAAGTCGTCGAGGTCGGACATCGTCAGCGGATGCTCGTCGGGCGTGCGGAGCTTCGGCGTCAACGCGCGGAAGGCCCGGAGGCCCGGATTGTGCGCGAGCGGCTCGACGAAGACGGCACGACCGCCGGGGCGCAGCACCCGGGAGATCTCCGAGAGCGCCCGATCGATGTCCAGGTGGTGAATGATGCCGCTGCCACAGACCACGTCGAACGAGTCGTCATCGAGCGTCATGGCCTCGGCGTTCATGACGACGAACCGGACGCGCTCGCTCAGTCCCTCGTCCGCCGCCCGCTGCGTCGCTTGCTCGATCGCCACCGGCGAGATGTCGATGCCCGTCACGTCGTAGCCCGCGCGACCGAGGTCGAACGCGAGGCTCCCGGGTCCACAGCCGTACTCGAGGATCGCGGCGCCGACGGGCGCGCGGCGAACGGCGGCGGCGTATTGGTCGTAGGAGCGAGCCGTCGCGCTGTAGAACTTGCCGACCCCGGCCCGCGCGTCCTCGCCGAACGTGTGGTCGTGGAACACCTGCTCGCGGGCGTAGCGTTCGGCGGCCGCGGTATCCGAGGCCAGGTCCTGGGGCGAGTGGATCGTCGTCATGTGGTTCTCGCGGCTTGTCGGGAGCGGTGCGGCTGCGCGGGGCGGTACGGGGCCTGCATGGCGCGCTGAGGCACCTCCGCCAAGATGCTCTGGATCATCCCGGGGACCCGGCGCGTGCCGCCATCCGTCGGCCGGAGGATCGGGGGGATGAGCCGGCGGGCGACGATCGGGGGAGGCGAGCCGGTCGAGCGCCCAGGCGACGCGTCGCACCGATCGCGACCGGTAGCGAACCGCGGCGGCGCCCTGCTACCTTCGGGCGGCTCATGCATACGCCAAACGCCGGCCGTAGAGCCGCCCCGCGCAGCCTCGGCCTGGTGCCGTTGCACCTTGCGACCAACGTCGGTGGGAACGGCGTGGTCCGCGCCATGCGGGGCATCGTCGGCACGGTGTTGACCCTGGCCGCGCTGGCCCTGTCGGCGCCCGCCGCGTCCGCCGCGATCCCGCCGGGCAACCTCACCGGGAACCCGTCCTTCGAGGTCGACAGCGCCGGTTGGAGCTCCTACAACGGGACGGTCAGCCGCGTGGCGCCGCGGCTCGACGCTCCGGACGGCATGGCGGTCGCTCGGGTCACCGCTGATCCCGGCGTCGACGGCTACACGATCGACGACGACGCCGACACGGTTTCGAGCGCGAGCGGCGGTCGCACCTACACGGCAAGCGCCTACGTCCAAGCGGGCTCTCCCAGCTCGATCGGGAAGGACGTCACGTTGATCGTCCGGCAACGGTTCGCCGACGATTCGACGAGTAGGTGCGCGCAATCGGCGCCGGTTCCGCTCGGGGCGACCTACCAGCAGGTCACCGTGTCGTGCGTCGCCACGCATTCCGGGGACCGCCTGGACGTCTATCTCGCGCGTCAAGGGGACGTAGCCCCGAGCGAGTACTTCTACGCGGACGCGATCACGCTGGTCGCTCCCCCGCTGGCCAGCATCCCCGGCGACAATCTCACCGCCAATCCGTCGTTCGAGAGCGGAACGGGCAACTGGATGGGATACCACTCGTCGATCACCGCCGTCACCCCGGCCGACGGTGACGCGCCGGACGGCACGCAGATCACGCGGGTGACCGCGGAGCCGACCACCGGCGGGTCGTATTCGATCGACGACGACGCGGACCCCGTTCCCGTCGCAGCCGGCGCCCACGTCTACCACGGCTCGGCCTGGGTGCGGGGGACGTCCTCCAGTGACGGCAAGACCGCGCAGGTCATCGTCCGCGAGACCACCGCCGACGGAACCGCGACCGTGCAGGAGCAGCGCGCCTCGATCACGCTCACCAAGGACCGATTCCAACGGATCAGCGTGTCCGCCGCTGCCCAGGCCACCGGCAACCGCATCGACGTCTACGTCGCGCGCATCGGCGGGGCGACATCCGGCGAATCGTTCCTCGTCGACGCCGTCACCCTGACCCGGTCCGCTCCCGCCACGATTCCCAGTGGCAACCTGACCCCCAACCCCAGCTTCGCCGACGGCGTCACCAACTGGATCTCGTTCCAGGGCCACGTCACGCAGCTCACCGGTCAGGACGATGCTCCGCACGGCACGACGGTCGGCCGGGTCGTCGCCGACGCCACGCGAACCTACGACGCCTTCTCCGTCGACGACGACACGGCCACCGTCGCCTCGGCCGAGGGCGGCCATACGTACTCCGCGAGTGCCTGGGCGAAGGCCGGAGCCCCGCCGGCGGGAGGCGCCCCGCCGAAGGTGACCGTGCTGATCGTCCGCGAGACCGATGGGGACGGCGACGAGGTCGGCCGGGCCCAGTCGTCCCCCGTCACGCTCACCGACGAGCGCTACCGGCGGCTGACCGCCGACTACGTCGCGAAGGACCCCGGCAACGCGATCGACGTGTACGTCTCCCGCCAGGGCGACGTGACGACCGGGGAGACGTTCTACGTCGACGCGATCACCCTGACCGCCACGCCGATCGCCTCCGTCTTCGGGTCGTCCGAGACCCTGCGTCCCGACCTGCCGTCGCCCGCGGGTGGGACCCCGGACGCCGAGCTCGTGGCAGCCAAGAACGAGACCGCGTCGTTCCAGGTCGATCTGCGGACCACCGGCGTCCCGATGTCGATCTCCGCGGCGATCACCGGCGACCTCGACGGGCCCGGCAGCGCCACCATCCCGGCGTCCGCCGTCACCCTGTCCCGACAGGGCTCGTACGAGGTCGTCACCCCGACCGACGGCGAGGGCGCGACCGGTCGGTGGCCCGACGCCCTGGTCCCGGACCGCGATCCGTTGCTCGGCGGCGACGGCGGCGCGTTCCCGATCGTGCTCGCCGCGCACGACGCCGGCGCGATCTGGATCGACGTCGCGGTTCCGGACGATGCGGTCGCCGGGACGTACAGCGGCGCCCTGCGCCTGACCCGCGCCGGCGCCAACCCGACGCTGGTGGACGTGCCGGTGGAGCTCACCGTGCGGCCATTCGCCCTGCCCTCGACGTCGTCGCTGCGCAGCATCTTCATGCTCAATCCGTGGGAGGTCTGCGCCGTCCGCCCGGGCTACGACGGCGGGTACACCGATCTCGCCAAGCCGGACGGCAGCGGCTGCGATCCGCAGAAGGAAGGGGCCTGGCGGCTCTTCAACCGTTTCGCGCGGCTCGGCCTGCGCAACCGGATCACGATCGCCAACCCGTACCTGACGCCCCAGATGCGGGCCCCGTCGACCTCGACGGTGACGCCGAGCCCCGCCCGGCCCGGCGCGCCGACGACCGAGGCGGCGGCCTTCGACACGTACGTGACCCCGCTGTTGGACGGCACCGCCGGGCAGGGCACGCTGCCCGGCGCGCAACTCACGGCGCTCACGACCCAGTGGTTGTGCATCCTCGACCCGGGCGCCGGACGTAACTGCACGGCCGACTGGAAGACGTTCCTCACCACCCACGCTCCCGGCGCCGCGGACCGATTCGTTCCGTGGGTGTGCGACGAGCCGGCCTACGCGGGCACGATGCACCAGACCCCCTGGGCGTACCGGATCAGCGGTCCCTCCTCGCCGCACGCCCCCTGTGAGGATCTCCGCACGGCCGCGCGGACCGGGTGGCCCGGCGTCCCGGTGAAGATCACCACGCCGATCGACGACCCGGGGCTGTACCCGGGGCAGGTCGTCGACCCGCCGAACCTCGACGACTCGGCCGTCGAGGTCCTCGCCCCCGACGTCCCGTCCCTGGTGACCCGCGCCGGCGGCAGCACGCGGAACCTCTACGACCCGTTCCTGGGCCACGCCGGCACGAGCCTCTGGCTCTACCTCGCCTGCACCAGCGGCGGGTGCGACGGCGGGCAGACCGACCCCGTCGCGATCGCCGACCCCGAGCACGACGGCTGGCCGTCCTATTCGATCGACCAACCGGGATCCCAGGCCTCGGCGATGGGATGGCTGGCGTTCATGTACGACGTCGCGGGCGAGAGCTACTTCGACGTCGCGTCGGGCTTCGCCAAGGGCCCCGATTTCCAGCACGGCATCGAGACCTTCGGCACCAACGGCGACGGGCTGCTCTTCTACCCTGGCCACGTCGAGGTCAGCGGTCCGGGCGGCGCCACCGTCGAGGACATGCCGTTCGAGTCGATCCGGTTGAAGCGGATCCGCGAGGGTCGCGAGGACCACGAGTACCTGCAGCTCCTGGAGGCCTGCGGGCGCCGCAGCGAGGCGATGGCCGTCGCCGAGGGGCTCTTCGGCGACCTCGACCACGCGATGTTCCAGACCACGGTCAGCCAGGCCCAGCTCGACGACGCGCGGCAGGCGCTGGCCGACCTGATCGTCCAGCACGGGTGCGGGTAGGCCGCCGCTCTCGGCGCCGAGGACGGACCGCGGCGGACGGAGCGCGTGCCGTCCCGGGCGGCTCGGCGGAACGACCCGCGACGATCAGGACGCGGCGGCGCCGGGCCCGCGAACCATCACGGCGCGCTCAGGACGCGGCGGCGCGTCCCTCGTGCCGCATCTCGCTGAGGATCCGCTCCAGCCGCGGCTCGACCGACGCGTCGACGTGGCGCATCGCGGCGGCGACCGTCGGGTGGACCTCGCCGATCAGCCGGTGCATCTCGTGCGCGACGGCGCGGTAGGACGGGTGGCCCTCGCGACCGGACCGCAGCTCGATCAGCTGCATCGCGGCCCGCGCGTTGAGGTCCATCGTGTACCGGATCCGGTAGCCGAGCGAGACCGCGTAAGCGGCCTGCTTCGGCCGGCCGGCGTCGCGCAGCGCGGCCCACGCGTCGGCGGAGCGCTCCAGCGCGCGGCGGTAGTCGTCGCCACCACCAGCCTGCTCGACCTCGTCCGGCACCTCGGCGCCGAGCTCCGGCGTCAGCGCCTGCCACTGGATCGTCAGCATCCGGTGGCGCTGCAGATCGCGGAACGCGCCGTAGTCGCTGACCACCTCGAACCGGTAGCGCAGCCGCTCCAGTCCCCGGCCCGGGCGGTGGCGACGGTTCTCGCGCTCGCCGACCAGATCGGCCAGCATCCGGCCCCGCTCGTCGGCCGACAGGCGCTCGACCGCGCGGCGCGCGGCGTCCTCGCCGACCGCGGTCGACTCGTAGATCAGCCCCGCCAGGAGGTCGTCCTCGTCGCCGTCGACGTGCACCAGCCGCACGCTCGACGCGGCCTCGTCGGCGGTACGGGCCGCGTCCGACGCCTGGTCCAGGCCGAGTCGCGCGGCCCAGCGGTCGGCGGCGGCCTCGCGCTGCTGCAGGTACTCGACCCAGCGTCCACCGCGGTCGGGCCGCTCGACCCGGGTCACGAAGCTCGGCGTCACGGCCTGCACGGCGTCGAGGATCCAGCGGCCGTAGCGACGGGCCTCGGGCAGCGGGTGCGCCAACAGGTGGAGGATGAGCTGCTCGTAGGTCTGGCCGGACGCGTAGATCCCGACGTGGCTGAGCGTCGACGCCGGCAGCAGGCCGCGGATCAGGTCGAGCGCCTTGGCCTTCGTCGCGCGGGCGTGGGCGGCGGGCGGCGTCCCGTCCGGGGCCGGGTAGGCGTCGGCGCACCAGGCGGTGACCCGCGGCAGCAGGGCGGAGTAGATCCGGAAGACCTCGTCCATCGCGGCGGTGTACCCGGGACCCATCTCGGGGTCGCGGTAGTAGCGGTAGCCGCCGGCCGGGTCGCCGGCGCTCGGCGCCGTGCCGTCCTCGCTCAGCCAGGCGCTCGCCGTGACGGGCGTGTCGTAGGCGATGTAGCGGGTCGACTGCTCCAGGTAGGCGCCGATCCTCGGCCGCTGGAGGATCTTGGTCAGGACGTTCGACGTCCACTCGGTGGCGATGTGCAGACCGCCGAGCTGGGCCACCGAGTCGTCGCCGAAGCCCAGGAAGATCCGGTCGTAGAGCTCGGCCGCGCGGGTGCCCTCGGCGTTGTCGTAGGCGGCGGGGGCGGTGCCGGCGGGCGCGGTGCCGGCGGGCGCGGTGCCGGCGGGCGCGGTGCCGGCGGGGGCGGGGGCGGGGGCGCGAGGTCCCCCGTCAACCGCGGTGGCGGAGCCGCCGGGCAGCGAGTCCGCGAACTCGTCGAGGAACAGTCGCCGTAGCGTGCCGGGGTAGCGGCTGTAGCGGGCGAAGAGCGCGCCCTTGACCGTCTCCGGCAGGTTCACCAGCCCGAACACGGGCCGCGTGGGGTGCGTCACGTGCGGCGCCAGGCGCGCCGATTCGGAGGGGGTCAGGTCGTCGATCGGATACTGCACGGACGAGATGACGCTACCGGTCCGACCGGCGTCCAGCCGTCCGCTCGGCCGGCCGGGCCATGCCCGTCGCGTGCGCATCGCGGGACCCGTGCCCCCGGCCCCGGATGGCGCGGCGTCGGGACCGACAGGGACCGGTAGCGCGAGGGTCGACCGGACCGGGTAGCGCGAGGGCGGGGCCGGGTAGCGCGAGGGCGGGGCCGGGCAGGGCGCGGGCGGGGCCGGGCCGGGTAGCGCGAGGGCGGGGCCGGGACCGCCGGCTCAGCCTGGATCCACCGATGAGTTAAAGGACGGGGCGTCGAAGGACGAGAATT
>JADKLW010000207.1_pt1 | contig 30685 bp, 26 predicted proteins | sample 8641881 | NCBI WGS metagenome assembly JADKLW01 (sample SAMN16272185, study PRJNA661076) | feces metagenome | isolation source: fecal sample from diarrhoea affected cattle B | host: Bos taurus | place: South Africa: Lokaleng Village, Mahikeng | collected 2019-09 | reverse complement strand
CGATCATCTCAACGTTGCAGGACATGGTTACAGCCCTCACACCGATCATCGGTCATCAAGGGGTTGCAGCGCTTTATCGCCGCAGCCTTCATGTGTGCATTTCCGGCCACCCAAGGCTGACCGGTATTTATGACAGTGTGCAGAGCTCACTGGACCTGGCCGCCCTCCAGACCGTGCTTGTCGCGCAAAGCGAAGCCGATGCGCTGTTTTTCGGTGAGGCATTGCTGAGCACTTTTTACGAGCTGCTGACCACGCTGATCGGGCCTCCGCTTACTGCACGTCTGCTTCGTGACGTGTTGGGGCCTTCTTCAAGCAACACCCCTTCGCAGGAAAATCCCCTATGAGCACCAAAGTGACGATCAACCGCCTTGTCACCGGTGTGCCAGGGCTGGACGAAGTGCTGGGCGGCGGATTGCCGGAGTTTTCGTTCAACCTGATCGCCGGCCCGCCTGGCTGCGGTAAAACCACCCTGGCGCACCAGATGATGTTCGCCCTGGCAACGCCGGAGCGCCCCGCGCTGTTCTTTACCGTACTCGGCGAGCCACCGTTGAAGATGCTGCGTTATCAGCAGCAGTTCGACTTTTTCGACAGCGAAGCGATCAATCACTCGATCCGCTACATCAATCTGGTCGACGACACCCTGGCCGGAAATCTGGACGAAGTGCTGCGGCGTATCGTCAGTGAGGTGGAGGCCCACTCCCCTGCGCTGGTATTTGTCGATTCATTCCGCTCGGTGGTGCTGGCCAGCCAGACTCAGCAAAACCCCAACAACAACCTGCCGCAGTTCGTTCAGCAGCTTGGCATGTTGATGACCACCTGGCAGGCGACAACCTTCCTGATCGGCGAATATTTCACTGAAACCGACACCAACCCGATTTTTACCGTGGCCGATGGCCTGATCTGGCTGCGCCAGAGCGTTCAGCGCAACTCCATGGTGCGCAAGATGGAAATCATGAAGATGCGGGGCCAGCCGACCCTACCGGGGCTGCACACCTTCCGCATCACCAACGCCGGGATCAGGGTATTCGCGCCCGCCGTACTCAGGCCGGCTGAAAACCCGCTGGATTTTCCCCTCAAACGCCTGAAGATGGGTTCCGCGCAGCTCGACGAAATGCTTGGCGGCGGCCTGCCCCGTGGCTACTCCCTGCTGATAGCCGGCCCCTCAGGCTCGGGCAAGAGCATTCTGGCGGCGAGCTTTCTGGCCGAAGGCGCACGCAACGGTGAAACCGGCGTGATCGCAGTGTTTGAACAAAGGCCCAACCACTCCCAGAATGCCACGCTCTCCAGCTTGATTCAGAGCGGCCAGGTAGGGCTCGTCGATAGCCGCGCCCCGGACCTGTCCATCGATGAAATCGTGCAATTGCTGCTGAGCGAGATCAGCCGCCTGCAGGCGACCCGCTTGGTGATCGATTCACTGTCGGGCTTTGAGCTGGCGCTGGCACCGACCTTCCGTGAAGATTTCCGCGAATCACTGTCACGTATGGTGACGACGTTGACCGCCGCAGGGGTAACGGTACTGATGACCTCCGAGCTGGAGGACCGGTATACCGACCTGCGCTTCAGCCCCTACGGCACGGCATTTCTCACCGACGCCATCATCGTCCAGCGCTATATCGAAGTGGAAAGTCGCCTGCTGCGCATCATGGCCGTGGTTAAAGTCCGCGCCAGCGCCCATTCCAATGAGCTGCGCCTGTACCGTATCGACGAGAACGGTTTGCAGATCGGCGAAAGGGCGTCCGATCAGGAAGGATTGCTCGGAGGCCAGCCTACCCGGCAGCGCTCGAACAAAGACGACGGATGAGCGAACAGTCATGAATGAGGCCAATGGCGGGAGCAAGCAGGCGATGGCCACGGCCGCACACGAACTGTTCCTGCTCGGCCAGAGAACCGTTCAGGCGCGCGCGGCACTCGCAGCGCTCAACAAGGAGCTGACTGAGGCCAACGCCCTGCTCGCCGATAGTCAGCAGGTCGAGCACCTGATCGAGGCCAACCAGCAACTGGTTCTGACGATTCTCCGCACACAGTCACATGAGGAACACCCCCCGGCCACGCAGGAAGAGCATCGGTTGTACCGGGCAATGCGCGAAGCCAACGAGCAACTGGTGATCGCCGCACTCAGTGCACAGCACCTGCAAGCATCGGCCGAGAAGGCGCTGGCACAACAGCGCAACGTTCTCGCCGTGGTGGCACACGAACTACGCAATCCGCTCACACCGATCAGCATCATCGCCGGTCGCCTGGTGAGGGTGCCGAAAGAGGAACTGCCGCGCATGCAGGCGCTGATCGAGGGGCAGGTGCAGCATATGTCGCGGCTGGTGGAAGACCTGCTTGACGTCTCGCGTGCCAGCACCGGGAAGTTTCGCCTTGATCGTCGCATCATCGATATGCATCAGATCATCCGTAAGGCCATCGACACCTGCGGTCCGGCCATGGCTGCTCGGAACCTCTCCTTCAGCAGTGAGCTGCCTGATTGCCCATTGGCTGTGAACGGCGATCCGGTGCGGCTCGCCCAGATTCTGGGAAACCTGCTGGCCAATGCGACGAAATACACGCCCCCAGGCGGCGCCGTCAGACTTTCAGTGACTGTCGAAGCCGACGCCGTGAAAATCAGCATCAGCGATAACGGTATCGGTATTTCCGCCCAGGCGCTGCCCTTCATCTTCGAGCCCTTTACCCAGGATGTTCACGCAGTCGATTTCAACGGCGCCGGTCTAGGTATCGGTCTGACGGTGGTTCGAGAGCTGGTCGAATCCCACGGTGGGACGGTGACAGGCACGAGCGAGGGTGATGGTAAAGGAAGCGAGTTCATAGTGACGCTACCGCTGCTCCACCATGACCACCTCCACGAGGCCCACTGAGGCGATCAGCCGGCTCACCGGCACCTTCCACTCGCGCCCCTTCTTGTACTGCACACATTTATAGAGCCAGCCCTTTGTATGCGCCTCGGAGGCTGTCCGTCGCTGGACTGCCCGTGGTTACCATCACATCCGATTCGGACATGCGCCGGAACATCGCGCGCTGAACGGGGTCTGCTGTGCGTCGCCACACTCCAGCCCGATGTACTGGCAATGCCTGCCAGTAGGGAGCGAGCCGTAAGGAGCCGGGCAGCCGGATGACCGCATTACAGACCTTCTTCAACAAGATAAAGCTCTACCTGTTCAACGCTTCGTGGATGATGGTGGAACGGCTGCTGCACATCGGCGTGGGCTTTGTCATGGCCGTTTTGCTGGCGCGCTATCTGGGTCCCGAGCAGTTCGGCATGCTTTCCTATGCGATTGCGATGACGGCTATCTTCGCTTCTGCCGGCCATATGGGCCTGGCCGGTCTGGTGGTACGCGAGGTGGTGCGCAAGCCGGACATCATCGCCGAAACCCTGGGCACCACCTTTGTCCTGAAACTGTCAGGCATGGCGCTCGGCTTCAGCCTGGTCCTGCTTTATGCGCTGCTGTTCGAGGAGGTCGGCGGTACCGAATTCTGGATGCTGCTGATCGTTGCATCAGCGATCTTTTTCCAGACCTTCGATGTGGTGGAGTACTGGTTTCAGTCACAGGTGCAGGCCAAGTATCCGGCCATTGCCAAGTCCGCGGCGATGCTGCTGGCCGCAGGCATCAAGCTGCTGCTGATCCTGTCCGGTGCGGGGCTCATGGCATTTGCCTTCGCCCATGCTGCGCAGTTTTTGTTCGCCGCGCTGCTGCTGGCATTGCTCTACAAGGGCACCACCCGGCGCTCACTGACGAGCTGGTCAGCCAGCTTTGCGAAAGCCAAGGAGCTGCTCAGCCAGGGCTGGATTATCTACCTCGGTTCGATCTTCGCGGTGATCTACATGAAGATCGATCAGGTCATGCTCAAGTGGATGATCGATGCCGAGGCGGTAGGCGTCTACGCCGTCGCCGCGCAGCTCTCGGAAGCCTGGTATTTCCTGCCCACCGCCATCGTTGCATCCTTCTTTCCCAAGCTGATCAAGTTGCACGCCGACGACACGGCGCGGTTCAACCTGCGCTTTCAGCAGCTGTTCGATCTGCTGTTCATCCTTGCCATCGCGGTTGCCATCCTGGTCACGCTCGTCGCCGCACCGCTGATTGCCCTGCTGTTCGGCGAGGAATACCGGCAGTCGGCTTCGATCCTCGTCATTCATGTCTGGGGCGGTGTGTTCATCTTCATGCGCGCACTGTTCAGCCGCTGGATTCTGATCGAGGGCGCCCTGATGTTTTCCCTGGTGACCCAGGGACTTGGCGCGCTGGCCAATATCGGCCTCAACCTGCTGCTGATCCCGCGCTACGGGGGCGAAGGCGCGGCGCTGGCGACCGTCATGTCCTACGCCATTGCCTCGTACGTCGCACTGCTGGGGCACCGCAAGACCCGCCCCGTGTTCTACATGATGACCAAGTCCATCTTCAGCCCTTTCCGTTATGCCTTCAGGGCCGCAGGAGCCATCCGATGAGCCTCAAGTCCCTCGCCCAAGCACTGCCCGAGCCGATCAAGTCCGTGCTCAAGGCCAGCCGCGACAATGTCAGCCTAGGACTGGTCCGGCTATGTTCCGGCAACGGCTTCCTCGCTTCGCTGTACTACTGCTTTTTCAGTCGAGAGTTCTATCGCGAGCATCGCGCCGTGCTGCTCGGTCGCCTCCAGTTCGCCCGGCTGATGCGTAGCCAGGGTGAGAATGACGCCTTTCTGCGGCGCAATGTGCATCGCCTGGAGAAGGGACTGATCATGCGTCCGCGACGTGGCACCTTCGCCGAGGACTACATCGGCGAAACGGTTCACTGTTATGCCGGAGCAACCCAGAGCGGAACCTTCGACGGCCAGACGCGCTGGGCCGGTGACGTGCTTGGCGCCTATTTTTCGGCTGTCGAAAGCACGCCGCGCATTGACTCGGCGCGGAATGCGTTCAGCCGCGCACAGGCACCCGACGAATCCGGCCAGTGTGTGCCCTACCCGCACAACCGGTTACCGGCATGTCCGATCAGCTACGACCAGCTGCTGGTGCTGTTCCAGCGCCGGCGCTCGGTGCGCTGGTATCAGAACAAACGGGTCGATAACTCACTGATCGAAGAAGCCGTGCGGGCGGCCAGCCTGGCGCCTTCTGCCTGCAACCGTCAGCCGTTTCGCTTTCATGTCAGCAACGATCCGCACAAGGCTGCCGAGATTGCCCACTGCGCGGGCGGTACCGGCGGCTTTCATCACAACCTGCCCTGCGTGATCGCGGTGGTAGGCAATCTGGGCGCCTATCCCGAAGCACGCGACCGTCATGTCATCTATATCGATGGCTCTCTGGCGGCGATGCAATTGATGCTGGCGTTCGAGACCCTTGGCCTGTCCACCTGCCCGATCAACTGGCCGGACATCGAGGAAAAGGAACGCCTGCTGGCAGAGAAACTTGGGCTGGCCTACCACGAGCGCACCGTGATGCTGCTGGCGGTAGGCTACGCCGACCCCACCGGCGGCATTCCCTATTCGGACAAGAAGACCGAGCAAGACCTGATCGTATTCAACTGAGGTAAACAATGATCATCGAAATCAGAAAGGCAGGCTTCGTCAACAAAGGCGCCGAGCTGATGCTGCATGCCGCGCTGCAGAAACTGAAGGCTCGCTACCCTGATGCCACCTTCGTCATGGCGCCGACCACCGAAAAATCCGATCACCCGTTCCGCAAACTGGTGCAGCTGGGCTTCTATCCCAAGGCTTCACTGTGGCGCTACGGCATTCAATGGGGAAATCTGGCAATGCTCGCGCCGCGCCCGCTGCGCGAGATGTACGGCGTCGTACTGGACAAGGAGATCGATGTGGTGATCGACGCAGCCGGTTTCGCCTACAGCGACCAGTGGGGCGACGAGCCGAGCATCGAGCTGGCGCAATCGGCCAAGCGCTGGGCCAGGAACGGCACCCGTGTAATTCTCTTGCCCCAGGCGCTGGGGCCGTTCACCAGCGAAAAGATCCGCACGGCCATGCAGGGTGTGGTCGAGCACGCCGACCTGATCTTTGCGCGTGAGCGCATCTCCTTTGAGCATCTGACCGATCTGGTCGGCCAGCGGGACAACATCAGGCAGGCCCCCGACTTCACCAACCTGATCAGCGGAGTGCTGCCGGCGAACTTTGATGTCGAGCAGAATCGCTTCTGTATCGTTCCCAACTGCCGGATGCTGGACAAGACCGATCAGGCGACGCGCGATGCCTATCTGCCGTTCCTGATCGAATGCACCCGCTATCTGCTGGAAAAAGGCGCCCGGCCTTTCGTACTCGTCCATGAAGGCCAGGCCGACCTGAAGCTGGCAGAACAGCTGTCGGCTGCCGTCGGCGGCATCAACATCATTCGGGAAAGCGGCCCGCTGGAGATCAAGGGCATTCTGGGCGCCTGCGATGGCACCCTCGGCAGCCGCTTTCACGGTTTGGTCAGCGCCCTGTCCCAGGGCGTTCCGGCGCTGGCCACGGGCTGGAGCCACAAATACCAGATGCTGTTCGAGGACTACGGCTTTGCGGACGGCCTGATCAATGTGACGGCCAGCCCCGCTGAAATCAGGCGCAAGCTCGATCTGGTGACAGACCAGAGCACGCAGATCCGAACCCTGATCCAGACACGCACCGGACAGCTCAAGCAGCAATCGGAGCAGATGTGGCAGGACGTCTTCAAGGTGATCGACCCCATCGCCCGCAGCCGGGACCAGCAGGCACAGCGGAAAAGGGCCGGCGCGGCCTGAGGGGCCATTCGCCGGGCTACTCGTAGGGACAGATGAATTCAGCCAGGGATTGGCCAAGGCCGAATGAATTCGGCCCGGTAGAAAGGTTTACTTTTTAGTGTCGGCTTACGCCTTGCAGAGGTTCTTCCCGCTCCCTCGACCCGGCATCGGAAACCACACCGATGCGTCGCAGATACCATTGCTGCGCCAGCCAGAAACAGCCCCAGCCCAGCAGCACGCCGAGGGTGTTGGCCAGCATGTCGCCCAGCGAAGCCCAACGATTGGGCAACAGACCCTGTGCCAGTTCGATCAGTACGGCTGCGCCAAGGCACGCCGCGACGGCCCAGACGACTCGCCACTGCGCAAAGGCCAGGCGCAGCGTGAACATCAGCGCGGCGAACCCGAGCAGGTGATGCAGCTTGTCCTGCTGGTCGAACACCTGCGGGACTGGTTCGGGGCGCAGGCCAGTGAAGAGGATGACCGCCAATACCGCAATAAAGGGCAGCACGCGCAGGTAATTCATGGGCAATGGAAAGCTCTCGCTGTACGGGGTGCAAAGGCAGGGAATACTTGCTGGCAGGCCGAACGGTGCGGCACAGAATATCAGGTGACATGCCGACGATAACTGTCGGCTTGCACGCTATGAGGACGAAAAAGCTCGATAGTTCGTCCGCTTCCGTGGAAAGTGACTAGACGGTTCTCACTCGACATTTCACAAACGGAACCGCGCGTAACGGGTCCGAACTGATAGCATTCCGCAAACGCGCGGGCGCCTGGCAAGCACCTCGGACTCCTTGGCACCCCTTCAGCCTCGAATCATCGGATTACGCCTTCGGCTAATCCCGCCTACAGAAACGGGGCCATGCCTATGCGTCATTTACCCAGGGAACACGGACTAACACCTTGAGCCAATCCACTTCGCGACCCGGACACCTGCAGCGGCAACCGGCCTCAGACAGTCAGGCCGCGACCCTTGTCATCGGCGGCGACTGGACCCTGTTGCACTACGCGGCGCTGCGCAGCGAAGTCGAGCAGGCACGGCGGCAGCTCAGCGACGAAGAACATATCGAGCTGCACACCCTCGGCGAACTGGATACTGCGGGCGCCGGGCTGCTGGTGGAGCTGCTTGGCCCGGCCCGTATCGCTCGCCTGAATGAGTGGGCGCCGCAACTGCCCCCCGAGCGCCAGGCCCTGCTGCACACCCTGGCCAGCGCCATGGACCAGCCGCCAGCCAGCCTGCCGCCGCAAACCAATGGCCTGGCGGATGTTCTGGCCCATATCGGCGGCACCCTGGCCGGGCTCTGGAACCAGCAGCGCACCCTGCTCGGCTTTATCGGCCTGACCCTGCAGACCCTCCTGCTTGTTCTCTTCAACCCTCGCCGCTGGCGTATCACCTCGCTGGCCGCGCATATCGAGCAGACCGGCCTGGACGCCATTCCCATCGTCGCTCTGCTGACCTTCCTGGTCGGCGCAGTGGTGGCCTTTCTGGGTGCCACGGTGCTCGCCGACTTCGGTGCGACTATCTATACGGTCAATCTGGTGGCCTTTTCCTTTCTACGAGAATTCGGCGTGCTGCTCGCGGCGATCCTGCTCGCCGGACGCACCGCCAGCGCCTTCGCCGCGCAGATCGGCGCGATGAAGGCGAATGAGGAAATCGACGCCATCCGCGCCATCGGCCTGAGCCCCATCGAGCTGCTGGTGCTGCCCAGGGTGCTGGCGATGCTGATCACCCTGCCCATCCTGACCTTTATCGGCATGCTCAGCGGCATCATTGGCGGCCTGGTGGTCTGCGCCCTGTCGCTGGATATCTCACCGGCAATGTTCTTCAACATCCTGCAGCGTGACATTTCCATCAGTCACTTTCTGGTCGGGCTGGCCAAGGCGCCGGTGTTTGCCTTTCTGATCGCCGTGATCGGCTGCCTGGAAGGCTTCAAGGCCAGCGGCAGCGCACAGTCGGTGGGCGAGCACACCACCTCCAGCGTGGTGCAGTCGATCTTCATGGTGATCCTCATCGATGCGGTTGCAGCGCTGTTCTTCATGGAGATGGGCTGGTGAATTCAGATGAACCCGTCATCCAGGTCCGTGGCCTGGTCAATCGTTTCGGCAGCCAGGCGGTACACGTCAATCTCGATCTGGATATCCGCCGCGGGGAAATCCTCGGCGTGGTCGGCGGCTCCGGTACTGGCAAGTCGGTGCTGCTGCGCAGCATCGTCGGTTTGCGTCAGCCCAACGCCGGCAGTGTCATGGTATTCGGTGAAAACCTGCTGAAACTGCCCCCCCAGCGCCGCTCGGAAATCGAACGACGCTTCGGTGTGCTGTTTCAGCGCGGCGCCCTGTTCACTTCGCTGAACCTGCAGGAGAATGTGGCCCTGCCGCTGATCGAGCATGCCGGCCTCAAGCGCTCCGACGCCGAATTCCTGGCCCGACAGAAGCTCGCTCTGGCCGGCCTGCCGCCCGATGCCGCCTGCAAGTATCCCGACGAACTGTCCGGCGGCATGGTCAAGCGCGCCGCTCTGGCCCGCGCCCTGGCCCTGGACCCCGAGGTGCTGTTTCTCGACGAACCCACCGCCGGCCTCGACCCCATTGGCGCGGCGGCCTTTGATCAGCTGATCCTGACCCTGCGCGACGCCCTGGGTTTCAGCGTGTTCCTCGTAACCCACGATCTGGATACGCTCTACACCATCTGCGACCGTGTTGCCGTGCTGGCGCAGAAGCGCGTGCTGGCGGTCGACACCCTGGAAGCCGTCGCCGCCACCGATGACGACTGGATTCGTGAATACTTCCACGGCCCACGTGGCCGCGCCGCGCAGGATGCTGCACAAATGCTGGAGACACCCTAATGGAAACCCGTGCCCATCATGTCCTGATCGGACTCTTCACCGTGATCGCGGTCGGCTGCGCGCTGCTCTTCGCCCTCTGGCTCGGCAAGTCGAGCATGGACCGCGAATACAGCTACTACGATGTTGGCTTCCGACAGGCGGTCAGCGGGCTGTCTACCGGTAATTCGGTGGAATACAGCGGCATCAAGGTCGGCGACGTCACCGACCTGTGGCTCGATCCCGAAGACCCGCGCAAGGTTGTCGCCCGCATTCGCGTCTATGGCGACACGCCGATCAAGCAGAACACCCAGGCGCGTCTGGCCCTGGCCAATATCACCGGCAGCATGGTCATCCAGCTGCACGGCGGTACGCCAAGCAGCCCACGGCTGGAAGGCTCACGCGACGATCCACCGCTGATCATCGCTGATCCTTCACCGCTCAGTGCGCTACTGGAAAACGGCGAAGACCTGCTGAGCAACATCAACAACCTGCTGCTCAGCGCCAACCAGATCTTCTCCGAAGAGAACACCACGCGCCTGTCGCGCACCCTGGAACATCTGGAACAGGCCACCAGCGTGCTGTCCGAACAGCGTGGCGACATCGGTCGCGCTCTTCAGCAATTCGGCCAGCTCAGCGAGCAGGCCAACACCCTCATGACCGAACTTTCCAGCCTGGCGCACAATGCCAACGGCCTGCTCGACGACCAGGGCCGCAGCGTCCTCGACAGCGCCGCACAATCGATGAACGCCCTGAACCGCAGTACCTCCCGGCTGGATACCCTGCTGGAAGAAAACGAAGGCGCGCTGAACAACGGCCTGCAGGGCTTCAACGAGCTGGGGCCGGCGATCAACGAATTGCGCAGCACCCTCGGCGCCCTGCGTCGCGTCACCCAGCGTCTGGAAGACAACCCGAGCGGCTTTCTGCTCGGACGCGAAAAACTGCAGGAGTTCACCCCATGAGCATTCGACTTCACTCGTTTTCCCGCCTTGCCTTGCTGGGTGGGCTGCTGACGCTGCTCTCGGCTTGCTCGATCCTTCCTTCACCCGAGCCTCTGCGCATCTTCCTGCTGCCGACCAGCGCCCCCTCATCAGCGCCACTCGCCGAACAGTCGCCGCACTACGCGCTGCGTATCAATACCCCGCAGGCCAGCCGCATCCTCTCCAGCCCGCGCATCGCCGTAGTCCCTCGCGGCAACGAGATCAGCGCCTATCAGGGCGCACGCTGGAGCGATGCCGCGCCCGTGCTGCTGCGCGACCGCCTGATCGAAGCCTTCCAGCGCGATGGCCGCATGCCCTCGGTGAGCAACGAAGACGACAACCTGCCCGCCGACCTGGCCCTGCACAGCGACCTGCGCGCCTTTCAGAGCGTTTACGTCGATGGCTCACCGCAGGTGGTGATTCGTCTGGATGCGCGCCTGGTGAACCAGCACGACCATCGCACCCTGGCCAATCGCCGTTTCGAGATTCACCAGGCCAGCACCGATCCCGGCGTGGAAAGCGTGGTCGAGGCCTTCGGCCAGGCCAGCGACCGCCTGAGCCGCGAACTGCTTGACTGGACCTTCGAGCAGGCACGCAAGATACCCACCCGATAACCGCACGGCACCGAACCGGCTGTAGGGCGGATCAACGCTTCACCGATCCGCCGGACGCAGGTGGCGACAGCTGAAATGTCCAGGTTGCCCGCCGGCCTCGGCATCGCTCCCGGATTACGCCTACGGCTAATCCAGGCTACGGGCTCGAATGGACCCTGCAACAGGGGCGCGAGCAACCGCAACCGTGACCTGAACACGCCCACACATCCGGATGCCAGAACCCGCCATCGCAAAACGTTCATGCATTGAACCGAAATTGATCCAGATGAGCACGTTGCACCCCCTTATGGGGCACAATCGGCTCTATCTCAGGGCTTGCAGGAGTGATTGATGAACAAGGCACGTATCTTCCGGATGGTGGCCATCGCCGGCGCGCTCGCCGCAGTCGGCCTGCTGCTCTGGAACGAGCTGCGCCCCAGCGGCCTGGGTGACGGCTTCGCCAGCGGCAATGGACGCATCGAGGCCACCGAGATCGACGTAGCCACCAAGCTGGGCGGACGGGTGCTGGAAATCAACGTCGATGAGGGCGACTTCGTTCAGCCAGGCCAGATTCTCGCGCGGATGGATACCGAGGTGCTGCAGGCACAGCTCAATCAGGCCCGCGCCCAGGTGCGTCAGGCCGAGAATGCCATCCTCACCGCCCAGGCCATGGTCGCCATGCGCGAAAGCGAAAAGACCACCGCCGAGGCCGTAGTACACCAGCGCCGCGCCGAGCTGACTGCGGCGCAGAAGCGCCATCAGCGCACCGAAACCCTGGTGGCGCGCAACGCCATGGCACGGCAGCAGTTGGACGATGACCTGGCCACCATGCAGAGCGCTCAGGCGGCACTGGCTGCGGCACGCTCGCAGGTGCTGTCGGCGACAGCGGGAATTGCCGCGGCGAAATCCCAGGTCATCGAAGCGCAATCGGCGGTCGAGGCCGCACAGGCAAGCGTCGCCCGGCTGCAGGCGGACATCCGTGACAGCGAGTTGAAAAGCGACCGCATCGCACGCGTGCAATACCGCGTGACCCAGCCGGGCGAAGTGCTGGGTGCCGGAGGCAAGCTGCTCAACCTGGTGGACCTGGCCGATGTCTACATGACCTTCTTCCTGCCCGAACGCCAGGCAGGGCGCGTGGCCATTGGTGCCGACGTGCATCTGGTGATCGATGCGGCGCCGCAGTACGTGATCCCGGCCAAGGTCAGCTACGTGGCCAGTGTTGCGCAGTTCACACCCAAGAGCGTCGAGACCGAAAGCGAGCGCGAGAAACTGATGTTTCGGGTCAAGGCGCGGCTCGATCCGGCGCTGCTGAGCAAGCACATGGAGCAGGTCAAGACCGGTCTGCCCGGCATGGCCTATCTGAAGCTCGACGCCGAGGCCGAATGGCCTGAGCACCTGCGCATCAACGTATCGCCATGAGCCCGAGTGCACCGCCGGTGGCACGGGTCGAGAAGCTGACCCTGCGCTACGGCCAGACCCTTGCTCTGGACGATCTGAGCCTGGAGTTGCCGGCAGGCTGCATGGTCGGTCTGATCGGCCCGGATGGTGTCGGCAAATCCAGCCTGCTGGCGCTGATTGCCGGAGCGCGCCGCCTGCAACAGGGCCGGGTACTGGTGCTGGACGGCGACATGGCCGATGCCGCGCATCGCCGCCAGGTGTGTCCGCGCATCGCCTATATGCCTCAGGGTCTTGGCAAGAACCTCTACCCCACCCTCACCGTGTTCGAGAACCTGGATTTCTTCGGTCGGCTATTCGGCCAGGATGCCGAGGAGCGCCAGCAGCGCATCACCGACCTGACGCGCAGCACCGGCCTGGCCACCTTCATCGAGCGCCCGGCAGGCAAGCTCTCCGGCGGCATGAAGCAGAAGCTCGGCCTGTGCTGCGCGCTGATCCACGACCCTGATCTGCTGATCCTCGATGAACCCACCACAGGCGTCGACCCGCTGGCACGCAACCAGTTCTGGGAACTGATCGCACGCATTCGGGCCAATCGCCCGCAGATGAGCGTGCTGGTAGCCACCGCCTACATGGATGAAGCCCAGCGTTTCGACTGGCTGGTAGCCATGGACGAAGGCCGTGTACTGGCCACCGGCACACCGACCGAACTGCTGACCAGCACCGCCAGTGATGATCTGGAAGCCGCCTTTATCGCCCTGCTGCCCGAAGAAAAGCGTCGCGATCACCGCGCGCTGGTGATCCCCCCGCGCCAGCAGAGCGAAGGCCAACCTGATATAGCCATCGAAGCCCACGACCTGACCCTGCGCTTCGGCGATTTCGTCGCGGTGGACAAGGTGAGCTTTCGCATCGAGCGCGGGGAAATCTTCGGCTTCCTCGGCTCCAACGGTTGCGGCAAGACCACCACCATGAAGATGCTCACCGGCCTGCTGCCGGCCAGCGAGGGTGAAGCCTTCCTGTTCGGCCAGCCGGTGGACCCGCGGGATATCGATACCCGTCGGCGGGTGGGCTACATGTCCCAGGCCTTCTCGCTGTATGGCGAGCTGAGCGTCGTGCAGAACCTGGAACTGCATGCCCGGCTGTTCCACATTCCCGCTGACCAGCGTGCCGGTCGGGTGCGCGAGATGCTGACGCGCTTCGGCCTGGAATCGCTCGCCGGCAGCCTGCCCGCCGACCTGCCGCTGGGGGTGCGCCAGCGCCTGTCACTGGCGGTGGCGGTGATCCACAAACCGGAAATCCTGATCCTCGACGAACCGACTTCGGGCGTCGACCCGGTTGCCCGCGACGGCTTCTGGAAACTGCTGGTGGAGCTGTCACGCGAGGATGGCGTGACCATCTTCATCTCCACCCACTTCATGAACGAAGCGCTGCGCTGCGACCGCATGTCGATGATGCACGCCGGTCGGGTACTGGACAGCGACTCGCCACGCGCGCTCATGGCCAGGCGCGGCCTGCCAACGCTGGAACAGACCTTTATCGCCTATCTGCAGGACGCCACTGCCGAACAGGCCCCCACCGAAGCCGCACCGCAAACACCCCGCAGCGGGCCGCCGGCTGGCAATGCCGCTCTGCAATCGCGCTTCAGCCTGCAACGCCTGCTCAGCTACAGCGGTCGCGAGGCGATGGAACTGCGCCGTGATCCGATCCGCGCCACCCTGGCCCTGCTGGGCACCCTGATGCTGATGTTCATCATGGGCTACGGGATCAACCTGGATGTGGAAAACCTCACCTACGCGGTGCTCGACCGCGACCAGACCACCACCAGCCAGGCCTATACGCAGAACATCGCCGGCTCGCGCTACTTCAGCGAACAAGCGCCGCTGCACGATTACGACGAGCTGGAACGACGCATGCGCAGCGGCGAGATCAGTCTGGCGGTGGAAATTCCGCCCAATTTCGGTCGTGACCTCAAACGCGGCAGCCAACCCGAGGTGGGCTTCTGGATCGACGGCGCCATGCCCATGCGCGCCGACACCATCAAGGGCTATGTGCAGGGCATCCACGTCAGCTACCTGCAGCAGCTGGCGCGCGAAGCCAGCCAGAACGCCGCCACCAGCCAGGTGGATATCGCCCTGCGCTACCGCTACAACCCGGACGTGCAAAGCCTGCCAGCCATGGTGCCGGCGGTGATTCCGCTGCTGCTGATGCTGATCCCGGCGATGCTCACAGCCCTGGGCGTGGTGCGCGAAAAAGAGCTGGGCTCGATCACCAACCTCTACGTCACACCGGTGACCCGCCTGGAATTCCTGCTCGGCAAGCAACTGCCCTATATCGCCCTGGGCATGATCAACTTCTTCATGCTGGTGGCGCTGGCGGTGCTGATCTTCGGTGTGCCGGTCAAGGGCAGCCTGCTGACGCTGACACTCGGCGCGCTGCTCTATGTGATCTGTGCCACCGCGCTGGGCCTGCTGATGTCGTCGATTCTCAACAGCCAGATCGCCGCCATCTTCGGCACGGCCATCGCAACCCTGGTGCCGGCGGTACAGTTCTCCGGCCTGATGCACCCCATCTCGGCCATGGAGGGAGCCAGCGCCTTCATCGGCAATATCTACCCCACCAGCCATTTCCTGATCATCAGCCGTGGCGTGTTCTCCAAGTCGCTGGGGCTGGTGGAGCTGTATCCCTATTTCATTCCCCTGCTGCTGGCGATTCCGCTGCTGACCCTGCTCAGCGTCGCCGGCCTGAAGAAGCAGGAGAAATGAGATGAGAAAGCTCTCCAATATCCTGCAACTGGGCATCAAGGAACTGCGCAGCCTGTATCGCGATCCGGCACTGCTGCTGCTGATCGTCTACGCCTTCACGCTGGGCATCTACTCAAGCGCCACTGGCGTACCGGAAGCACCACACCGTGCCACCATCGGCATCATCGACGAGGACCAGTCACAAGCCTCGACACGCATCGTCAATGCCTTCCAGTTGCCCTACTTCCTGCCGCCGAAAGCCATCGACCTGGCTGAAATGGACAGCGGCATGGATGCGGCGCTCTATACCTTCACCCTGAACATTCCGCCGAATTTTCAGCAGGACCTGCTCGCCGGGCGACAGCCAACCATTCAGCTCAACGTCGATGCCACCCAGGTCAGCCAGGCCTTCACCGGTGCCGGGCACATACAGCAGATCATCAATGCGGAAGTCGCCGAATTCATCAGCCGTTACCGCAAGGTCGATGCCTATCCGATCCAGGCGGTGATACACACGGCGTTCAATCCGAACCTGCTGCGTGCCTGGTTCGGTGCGGTAAACGAAGTGATCAACCAGATCACCATGCTCTCGATCATCCTTACCGGCGCGGCCCTGATCCGCGAGCGCGAACACGGCACCATCGAGCATCTGCTGGTGATGCCGGTGACGCCCTTCGAGATCATGTCGGCCAAGGTCTGGTCGATGGGGCTGGTGGTGCTGCTGGCCTCGGCGTTCGCCCTGCGCTTCGTCGTCGAAGGCTGGCTACAGGTGCCGATCCAGGGGTCGATCCTGCTGTTCATGGCCGGCGCCGCGCTGCACCTGTTCGCCACCACCTCCATCGGCATCTTCTTCGGCACCCTCGCGCGCTCGATGCCGCAGCTGGGCCTGCTGATCATTCTGGTGCTGATACCGCTGCAGATTCTCTCGGGCGGCATGACCCCACGCGAAAGCATGCCCGCAATGGTGCAGCACATCATGCTGCTGGCCCCGACTACGCACTTCGTCGAACTGGCCCAGGCAATCCTGTTCCGGGGTGCCGGAGCCGATATCGTCTGGCCGCAGCTGCTGGCACTGGCGGCCATTGGCAGTACCTTCTTCATCGGAGCGCTGTCGCGGCTGCGTAAATCCTTGCGCTAGGCCGTGAGGGTGCGATTGCGCCCTTCGCGCTTGGCCTGCAGCAGGGCCTGGTCGGCCTCGCCCAGCAGCGTATCGAGGCAGACCGCTTCGTGCTCGTGCACCGCCATGCCGAAGCTGGCGGTGCAGCCAATGGCTCGGCCCTCGCACTCGACCGCCAGCGCTTCGATACTCATCCGTAGCCGCTCGGCAATCAACCACGCCTGTTGCGCATCAGTATCGGGCAGCATCACCGCGAATTCCTCGCCGCCCATGCGGCCCAGCACATCCGCAGGTCTCAGCAACGGTGGCAGCCGCTGGCCTATGGCACGCAGCACGGCGTCACCTGCAGCATGGCCGTAGGTGTCATTGATGCGTTTGAAGTGATCGACATCGAACATCAGCACGGCAACCGGATAGCCGACACGCGCACGCCGGCAGAAGCGCTCGCCCAGATCGAAAAAGGCGCGGCGGTTGTTCAGCCCGGTCAGCTCATCGGTGCGCGCCAGCGCCTCGGCACGGTCAACCGCCTTTTCCAGGGCCTGCTCCATACGCTTTCGATCAGTGATGTCGGTGGCGATTTCCAGCCGCACGATGCGCCCGTCAGTCCATTCGATGGCCTGGTCGCGGCACTGATACCAGTGGCCATTGCGGGTGTTCTGGAATTCCCAGACATGCACACCGGACGGCTTGCCAGCGGCATCCAGCAGCCGCGAATTACTGCAGAAACCACAAGGGCCGGGTTGCTCGTCCTGCAAGATCTGCCAGCATCTGCGCCCCTGGAATTCACCCCATTTCTGGCGACCGTAGGCGTTCACGAACAGCAGCTCGTAGGTGTCCATATCCGCCACATAGACCAGTGCGTCCAGGCTGTCGAGAATGGTCGCCAGCCCAACCTCGCCTTGTCCCTTGTTGACTGACGGATCACCCCCCGAAGGGACATTGGAATCGAGAGGCAAGGCGCCTGCTCCTGCATTTTATGGGCGGTAGATCGAGCACTGCTTTCGCCCGGAAACGGCACAGCTTGCCGACGTCGGCGTCATGATGCAAGGTTGCCGCCATCAGCGTTTTTCGCCCTGTTATGATGCCGCCGGCTGCAAGCAGACCACCTGCACCCGTCACGGGAATTTTTATCTACCCACCGGGTCTATCAGCCGACACGCCGCTCTGCAACACGTCAAGGAAGCCCACCCATCATGCGTATTCTCGTTACCGGCGGAGCCGGTTTTATCGGTTCGGCGCTGATCCGCCATCTTATTCGCGACACCGGGCATCACGTGCTCAATCTCGACAAGCTGACCTATGCCGGCAACCTCGAATCGCTGACAGAGGTGGACAGTAGCGATCGCTACCGCTTCCTGCAGGCCGACATCGCCGACCGCGACCGCGTGGCCGAAGCACTGCTGGAATTCCAGCCGGACGCCATCATGCATCTGGCCGCCGAGTCCCACGTTGATCGCTCCATCGACGGCCCGGCCGAATTCATCCAGACCAACATCGTCGGCACCTATCAGCTGCTGGAAGCTACCCGGGCCTACTGGCAGAGCCTGCCGACTGAACGACGCGACGCATTCCGCTTCCACCACATCTCGACCGATGAGGTGTACGGCGACCTGCACGGCGTCGACGACCTGTTCACCGAAACCACGCCGTACGCGCCCAGCTCGCCCTACTCGGCCAGCAAGGCCTCCTCGGACCACCTGGTTCGTGCCTGGCAGCGTACTTACGGGCTGCCGGTGCTGATCACCAACTGCTCGAACAACTACGGCCCGTATCACTTCCCCGAGAAGCTGATCCCGCTGGTGATCCTCAACGCCCTCGATGGCAAGCCGCTGCCGGTGTATGGCGATGGCTCGCAGATTCGCGACTGGCTGTTCGTCGAAGACCATGCCCGTGCGTTGTTCAAGGTGGTCAGCGAAGGCAAGGTCGGCGAGACCTACAACATCGGCGGGCACAACGAGCAGAAGAACATCGAAGTGGTGCGCGGCATCTGCGCGCTGCTGGAAGAACTGGCGCCGGGCAAGCCTGCCGGGCTTGCGCGCTATGAAGACCTGATCACCTTCGTCAAGGATCGCCCGGGCCACGACCTGCGCTATGCCATCGATGCCAGCAAGATCGAGCGTGAACTGGGCTGGGTGCCGGAAGAGACCTTCCAGACCGGCCTGCGCAAGACCGTGCAGTGGTATCTGAACAACCTCGAATGGTGCCGTCGCGTTCAGGACGGCAGCTATCAACGCGAGCGCCTTGGCGCACTGGAGAACGCATGAAAGGAATCATCCTCGCCGGAGGCTCCGGCACTCGTCTGCACCCCATCACCCTTGGCGTATCCAAGCAGCTGCTGCCGATCTACGACAAGCCGATGGTCTATTACCCGATTTCGGTGCTGATGCTCGCTGGCATCCGCGACATCCTGCTGATTTCCACCCCACAGGATCTGCCGCAGTACAAGAACCTGCTGGGCGATGGCAGCCAGCTCGGCGTCAACTTCAGCTATGCCGAGCAGCCTTCGCCGGATGGCCTGGCGCAGGCGTTTCTGATCGGTGAAGCGTTCATCGGTGATGACTCGGTGTGCCTGATCCTCGGCGACAACATCTTCCACGGCCAGCATTTCACCGAGATGCTGCAGCGTGCCTCGGCACAGACGAGCGGCGCGACGGTATTCGGCTACTGGGTCAAGGACCCCGAGCGTTTCGGCGTGATCGACTTCGACGAGAGCGGCAAGGCGCTGTCCATCGAAGAAAAGCCGAAGAAGCCCAAGTCCAGCTATGCGGTAACGGGGCTGTATTTCTACGACAACGATGTGATCGAGATCGCCAAGTCGATCAAGCCATCGCCACGCGGCGAACTGGAAATCACCGACGTCAACATGGCCTACCTCAAGCGTGGCGACCTTAATGTCGAGCGCTTCGGTCGCGGCTTCGCCTGGCTCGACACCGGCACCCACGACAGCTTGCTGGAAGCCTCGCAGTACGTGCAGACCATCGAACATCGTCAGGGCCTGAAAGTCGCCTGCCTGGAAGAAATCGCCTACCAGAACAAATGGATCGATCGCGAGCAGCTGCTGCGCCGCGCCGACGCGCTGGGCAAGACCGGCTACGGCCAGTACCTGTTCAAACTGGCAGGCGAGGACGCATGAAGATCATCGAAACCGACATTCCCGACGTACTGATCATCGAGCCCAGAGTGTTCGGTGACGAGCGCGGCTTCTTCTACGAAAGCTTCAATGCCGCCGCTTTCGAAGCAGCGACGGGGCTCAGGCGAAACTTCGTTCAGGACAACCACTCCAAATCCCAGCGCGGCGTGTTGCGCGGGCTGCATTACCAGATCCGGCAGCCGCAGGGGAAACTGGTGCGCGTCGTGGCCGGCGAGGTGTTCGATGTCGCCGTTGACCTGCGCAAGAGCTCACCGAGCTTCGGCCGCTGGGTCGGCACCCATCTGAGTGCGCAGAACCAGCGCCAGCTATGGATTCCCGAAGGCTTTGCCCACGGTTTCGTGGTGCTCAGCGAAAGCGCCGAGTTTCTCTACAAGACCACCGACTACTACGCCCCGGAACACGAGCGCAGCTTGTTGTGGAATGACCCGGAGGTGGGCATCGAATGGCCCATCGCCGAACCGCCGCAGCTGTCCGCCAAGGACAGCGCGGGTAAACGCCTGAGCGAGGTTGAACGCTTTCCATGAAAATCCTGATCACCGGCAACAAGGGGCAACTGTCGCAAGAGCTGCAGCTGGCGCTCGCCGGTGAAGGAAAGGTGCTCGCACTCGGTCATCAAACCCTGAACCTGGCCGAACCGGAGCAGATTCGCCAGCAGGTTCGCTTGCTGCGTCCCGACCTGATCATCAACGCGGCGGCCTATACCGCGGTCGATCCCGCGCAGGACGACCGGCAACAGGCTTTCGCCGTCAATGCCACAGGCCCCGGCGTGCTGGCCGAAGAAGCAGCACGCCTCGATATTCCGCTGATTCACTACTCCAGTGATTACGTCTTTGACGGACGCAAGCCCGCGCCTTACCAGGAGCATGACCAGGCGGCGCCGCTGAGTGTCTATGGCGAAAGCAAGCTGGCCGGCGAGCAGGCAATCCAGGCCATTGCAGGCGAGCATCTGATCCTGCGCACCAGCTGGGTCTATTCGTTGCACGGGCGCAACTTCCTGCTGACCATGCAACGCCTCATGCAGGAGCGTGACACGCTGTCGATCGTCGACGACGAAATCGGCGCACCGACCTGGGCCGGCACCATCGCCTCGGTTACCGCAGAGATCGTGCAGCAGTGGCGCACTGGCAAGGGCAACCTCAGCGGCCTGTATCATCTGTCCGCGACCGGTGAAACCTCCTGGTACGGCTTCGCCTGCAGCATTGCCGAACACCTGCAGCAACAGGGCCTGTTGCGCGCCAGGCTCGAGCCGATCGCCTCCAGGGACTATCCAACCGCTGCCCAACGCCCACTCAACTCACGCCTGGACTGCTCTCGGCTGCAGCACAACTGGAATCTCCAGCTGCCCGACTGGGAAGCGGCGCTGGAGGATTGCCTGTCCACTCCGCGCTGCCCTCAGACTGCCGCACACGGCATGCAGGCCACCCAGAACGCCTGACGGTTCATCAGCACTCATGGCTTTCATGCAGCCCCTGCGGACCCCCTGACTGTGCATAATGTGCGCGAATTCCAGGCGCATCCGCATGACTCCACCCGAATCCCCCCGTCGTCCACGCTGGCGTAACCTGGCGCTGCTGGCGCTGCTGCTTGTGCCGCTACTCTGGCCGCTGCAACAGCTCGCCGAGCGTTACTACCGCAACGAGCGGATCGAACAGAACCGCCAGACGCTGGACCTCTACGTCGCCAACCTGCTCGGCACCCTGCGTCAATACGAAGTGTTGCCACGCATTCTCGGTGACCTGCCGGACCTGCGCAGCCTGTTGCGCGACAGTTCGAGTCCCGCCGTGACCGACCAGGCCAATCGCCTGCTCAAGCGCCTGCGCAACCAGACCGGCGCTGACGTCATCTATCTGATGGATACCGACGGGCTGACCCTGGCAGCCTCGAATTGGGATGCCGAAGACAGCTTCATTGGCCGCAACTTCGCCTTCCGCCCCTATTTCCGGCAGGCAATGGAAGGCCAGCTCGGGCGCTTTTACGGGCTGGGCAACACTTCTGGCAAGCGCGGCTACTATTTCGGTGCGGCGGTAGAAGACGATCAGGGCATCCTCGGTGTACTGGTGGTCAAGGTCGATCTGGACCACACCGAAACGCTCTGGGGCAACACCCCCGAACAACTGCTGGTTACCGACAGTTTCGGCGTGGTGATTCTCACCTCCCGCCCCGACTGGCGCTTCCGCGCCAGCCGTGCCCTGGATATCGAGGAGCGCGAACAGATCGCCTTCGATCAACCTTACCCAACGATCACACCGCAGAACCTCACGCTGGATATCGAACGCTGGCTGATCCAGAGCCGCGAGCTGAAGGAAACCGGCTGGACGGTACGCATCCTCGCGCCCATCACCCTGCTCGAACGGCCCGTACGCACCGTGGTAGCCATTGGCGGCGCTACCCTCGCTGCGCTGTTGCTGCTGGTCGGCCTGTGGATGCAGCGACGGCGGCATTATCTGGAGCGCATCGCACTGGATGCCAGGGCGCGTCAGCAATTGGAGCGGCGCGTGCAGGAGCGCACCCAGGATCTGGAGGCGCTCAACAGCCGCCTCAGGCAAGAGGTTCTGGAGCGCGAGCAGGCTCAGCAGGAACTGGTTCGCGCACAGGACGAACTGCTACAGGCCGGCAAGCTTTCGGCGCTGGGCACCATGAGCGCCAGCATCAGCCACGAGCTCAACCAGCCGCTCGGCGCCATCCGCAGCTATGCCGACAATGCGCGTGTGCTGCTCGACCAGCAGCGCAACGACGAGGCGCGCGACAACCTCAAACTGATCAGCGAACTCACCGCACGGATGGCCTCGATCATCGCCCACCTGCGTGCCTTCGCCCGGCGTGATCGGCATGCACCCGAGCGGGTGGCGCTGCAGCCGGCGCTGGACGATGCCCTGGCACTGCAGGCCAAACGCAGGCAGGCGATGGGCGTTGAGCTGATTCGCGATGTTCCCGAGGCGACTCTCTGGGTCCAGGCCGGCGAGACCCGGCTGCGTCAGATACTCTCCAACCTGCTGGCCAACTCCCTCGATGCCCTCAACGAGCGACCACCGGGGCGACGCATCTGGCTGCGTGCCGAGCGCAAGGATGACGGTGTACTGCTGACCCTGCGTGACAACGGCCCCGGCTTCAGCGCCGAGGCCCTGCAACGCGCCCGCGAGCCCTTTTTCACCACCAAGACCAGCACTCAGGGTCTGGGCCTCGGCCTGGCCATTTGCGATACCCTTGCGCGCGCCCTGGATGGCGAGTTGAGCATGGCCAACCATCCTGAAGGCGGTGCCCAGCTCTGCCTCTACCTGCGCAGCGCCGATCCGGGCGTGACCTTTCCGAGCGAGGACTGAACCCCCATGAGCCAGATCGACTCCCGCACCCAGGTACTGCTCGTCGATGACGACCCCTATCTGCGCAAGGCGCTGAGCCAGACACTCGACCTGGCCGGGCTGCGCGTGGTCGATCTGGACGATGCACGCAGCCTGACGGCAAGGCTGCCGGCGGACTGGCCGGGCGTGGTGGTCAGCGATATCCGCATGCCGGGGATCGATGGCCTGCAGCTGTTGCAACAACTGCAGAGCCACGACGCGGAGTTGCCAGTGCTGCTGATCACCGGTCACGGCGATATCCAGCTGGCCGTGCAGGCCATGCGTGCCGGCGCCTATGACTTTCTGGAAAAACCCTTCCCCAGCGAAGCGCTGCTCGACAGCGTGCGCCGCGCCCTCGCTCTGCGCCAGTTGGTGCTGGACAACCGCAGCCTGCGCCTGGCCCTGGCCGACCGTCAGCAGTTGTCGGCGCGCCTGCTCGGCCAGTCACCCGCCATGCAGCGGTTGCGCGAACAGATTGGCGCGCTGGCCGGCACCCAGGCCGACGTGCTGATACTCGGTGAAACCGGTGCAGGCAAGGAGGTTGTCGCCCGCGCGCTGCACGATCTGTCCAGCCGCCGTAACGGCCCCTTCGTCGCCATCAATGCCGGCGCGCTGGCCGAGTCGGTGGTCGAAAGCGAGCTGTTCGGCCACGAGGCCGGAGCCTTCACCGGCGCGCAAAAGCGCCGCATCGGCAAGTTCGAGTTCGCCAACGGCGGCACGCTGTTCCTCGACGAGATCGAGAGCATGAGCCTGGACGTGCAGGTCAAGCTGCTGCGCATGCTGCAGGAACGGGTGGTCGAGCGGCTGGGCGGCAACCAGACCATCAGCCTGGATATCCGCGTGATCGCCGCCACCAAGGAGGATTTGCGCCTGGCTTCCGATCAGGGCCGCTTCCGCGCCGACCTTTATTACCGATTGAATGTCGCGCCGTTGCGCATTCCACCCCTGCGCGAACGCAGCGAGGATCTCCTGCTGCTGTTCCGGCACTTCGGCGAAACCGCCGCCGAGCGCCACGGGTTGCCCATTCGCGAGCTGCGCCCACAGCAGCGTGCGCAGTTGCTGCGTCATTCCTGGCCAGGCAACGTGCGTGAGCTACAGAACACCGCCGAGCGTTTCGCGCTGGGGCTTGAACTGGGGCTGGATGAGCCGGGCCAGCTCGCCGAAGCAGTGCCGACCATCGGCCTTGCCCTTGGCGAACAGGTCGATGCCTTCGAGCGCGCCCTGATCGCGGCAGAACTGGCGCGCCCGCACAGCTCGCTGCGCAGCGTCGCCGAGGCACTTGGCCTGCCACGCAAGACCTTGCACGACAAACTGCGCAAACACGGTCTGAGCTTTGCCGATACTGGCGGAAGCTCGCCGGAAGAGGCGGATTAATTGGCGGATTCCCGCCGCGCGATACGCAAAAATTCCTTTCCAGCGCAAAAGAGCCTCTTCCCCCGCCCTTCACAGAGACGTGAGCCGTGTACGGCAGCGGTGTCGTTATTCGACTAAAGTTTTACAAGCGGTGTGATCAAGAAGCTCACACGGACCATTGGTCAGCCTTTTGCCATCACGGCGATCCGATTCGCACGCTCCCAACCAACATTACAGGCTTATGGCACAGTGCTTGCTCTTGCCAACCCCATGAGCCGACAAAGCAAGGTCGCCGTAGGCACAACGGCTTCTTCGAAGCGCCTGACCTGCCTTTGTCGGCTACAGCCGAGCGGCCTCCTTTCATGGAGCCGCTCAATTCACAACAAGAGGAAAACAACAATGTTCAAGTTGACTGCCACGGCGCTCGCCTGCGCTCTGTCCCTGGGTATTGCCGGCCTGGCGAACGCCAACCCGATCTCCATCAAATTCTCCCACGTAGTTGCCGAAAACACGCCGAAGGGCCAGGGCGCACTGCTGTTCAAGAAGCTGGCCGAAGAGCGCCTGCCGGGCAAGGTCGAGGTCCAGGTCTATCCGAACTCCTCGCTGTTCGGTGACGGCAAGGAAATGGAAGCGCTGCTGCTGGGCGACGTTCAACTGATCGCACCCTCGCTGGCCAAGTTCGAGCACTATTCCAAGGGCGTTCAGGTATTCGACCTGCCGTTCCTGTTCGATGACATCGATGCGGTAGACCGCTTCCAGAAAGGCGAAGCCGGCCAGAGCCTGCTGAGCTCCATGGAAGACAAGAACATTACCGGCCTGGGCTACTGGCACAACGGCATGAAGCAGCTGTCGGCGAACAAGAAGCTGGTCGAACCCAAGGACGCCCGCGGCCTGAAGTTCCGCGTACAGGCTTCCGCGGTGCTGGACGAGCAGTTCAAGGCCGTACGCGCCAACCCGCGCAAGATGAGCTTCGCCGAGGTTTACCAGGGTCTGCAAACCGGCGTGGTCAACGGTGCCGAGAACCCCTACTCGAACATCTACTCGCAGAAAATGCATGAAGTGCAGAAGTACATCACCGAGTCCAACCACGGTCTGCTGGACTACATGCTGATCACCAACACCAAGTTCTGGGACGGCCTGCCGGCTGATGTCCGCAGCGAACTGGAAAACATCGTGGTCGAAGTGACCGCCGAGGTGAACAAGCTGGCCGACGAGCTGAACAAGGCTGACAAGCAGCGCATCCTCGATGCCGGTACCACCGAAATCGTCAACCTGACTCCAGAGCAGCGCGAACTGTGGCGCGACGCCATGAAGCCGGTCTGGAAGAAGTTTGAAGGCGAGATCGGTGCAGACCTGATCCAGGCAGCCGAAGCTGCCAACAAGGCCCAGTAAGCCTTACAGGGAAGGCAGGTAACACCTGCCTTCCCCGCCTTTCGCACAGGCAACACCGACAGACCAGTGAAAAGCGGAGCACTCGCGAAGGCCAGACTCAATCCCGGTCAGCGCTGATGCAGCAAGCACCATCAAACCGCTACACGGGTAATACAGGCGCTTTTTACTGCTCTGTCATACCGGTCGCCACGGCTGGTTACGGCGAACGCTCAAGTCGCTCACATCGGCACACACTGTCAATCCATACGGGAGATGTCATCCATGAACGCCCTGCGGCGCGTCTGGGACCACTTCGAGGAGGCTTTCATCGCCTTCCTGCTGGCCGCCATGACACTGGTGACGTTTGTCTACGTCATCCTTAACAACCTCTACACGCTGTTCTACAGCCTGGGTGACCGGTTTGAAGGAAGCGCTGATTTCTGGTTCGCTATCGGCGACTTCACTATCGGCATGGCCCAGGCAATGACCTGGAGCACTGCGCTGACCAAGGCGCTGTTCGCCTGGCTGATTTTCTTCGGGCTCGCTTATGGCGTGCGCACCGCCGGCCATATCGGCATTGACGCGCTGGTCAAGCTGGCGTCGCGCCCGGTACAGCGCTACATCGGCATCGTCGCCTGCCTGTTCTGCCTGGGATACGCCAGCCTGCTCACAGTGGCCAGTTTCGAGTGGATCCAGACACTCTTCATCGCCAATATCGGCGCCGAAGACCTCGGCCATGTCGGCGTCAAACTGTGGCACATCGGCATGATCGTACCCTTTGGTTTTGCCATGGTGCTTATCCGCTTCATCGAGATATTCGTGCGTATCCTGCGCAACGAACAAACCGGACTGGGCCTGGCCGATGAAGCAGCCGACGCGCTCAAACTCGGTGAAGAGGAGCCGAAATAAATGACTATCCTGTTCCTCTTCGTAGCGCTTTTTGCGCTGATGTTCATCGGTGTGCCAGTGGCCGTTTCTCTCGGCCTGGCCGGCTCACTGACCATCATGCTTTTCAGCGAGGACTCGGTGCGATCGCTGGCGATCAAGCTGTTCGAGACTTCCGAGCACTACACGCTGCTGGCCATTCCGTTCTTCCTGCTGGCTGGCGCCTTCATGACTACCGGTGGCGTGGCGCGGCGCCTGATTGACTTCGCCAACGCTACCGTCGGTCATATCCGTGGTGGCCTGGCCATCGGCGCGGTCATGGCGTGCATGCTGTTCGCCGCGCTCTCGGGTTCGTCGCCAGCAACTGTGGCAGCGGTCGGCTCCATCGCCATTGCCGGCATGGTGCGTTCTGGGTATCCGCAGGCGTTCGGCGCCGGTATCGTCTGTAACGCCGGTACTCTGGGCATCCTGATTCCGCCATCGATTGTCATGGTGGTCTACGCTGCCGCTACCGAGCAATCCGTGGGCAAGCTATTCATGGCTGGTGTGGTACCGGGCATTCTGCTCGGCGTGGCGCTGATGATTGCGATCTACATCATCGCGGTGAAGAAAAACCTCCCGGCAATGCCGCGGGCAACCGTCCGCGAGTGGCTGTCTTCGGCACGCAAGGCGCTCTGGGGCCTGCTGCTGATGGTGATCATCCTTGGCGGCATTTACTCCGGCATGTTCACCCCGACCGAAGCGGCGGCGGTGGCGGCGGTGTATTCGGCGTTCATCGCGATATTCGTCTACAAGGACATCACCATTCGCGATTGCCCGAAAGTGCTGCTGGAGTCGGGCAAGCTCTCCATCATGTTGATGTTCATCATCGCCAACGCCATGCTCTTTGCACACGTGCTGACCACCGAGCAGATTCCGCAACAGATCACCGCCATGGTGCTCGAAGCAGGTCTGGAACCCTGGATGTTCCTGCTGGTGGTAAACATCGTGTTGTTGGTGGCCGGCGCCTTCATGGAGCCGTCGGCGATCATTCTAATTCTGGCGCCGATCCTGTTTCCGATCGCCGTGCAACTGGGCATCGACCCGATCCACCTGGGGATCATTATGGTGGTCAACATGGAGATCGGCCTGATCACACCGCCGGTGGGGCTGAACCTGTTCGTCGCTTCGGCGGTAACGGGGATGCCGGTCACCTCAGTAGTTCGTGCTGTCATGCCGTGGCTCGCGATGATGCTGGCCTTCTTGGTACTGATCACCTACGTACCGTGGATTTCCCTGGCACTGCCGAACCTGCTAGGCATGTAACGGCCGGCCCACTCCGCTGCTTTCCTTTTGCCCGGCCCTCGCGCCGGGCTTTTTTCCGTCTGCTCTCAGAGCCCCAGGAGATCCTCCGGGCGACGGCGGAACCAGCCGGTCAGGGACAGGCGCTCAGCTTCGGTGACCAGTACTTCATGGGGAAAGTCGCCGGACATGAACACCACCAGATTGCCGGCCAGCGGCGCGATATCCCGCGACGAATCATCGGCAAAGTGAATGCGCAGGGCGCCGCCATGCTCGGGCTGCCAGCCCGGGTTGAGATAGAGCACGGCGGTGACGCAGCGGCTGTCGTCATCGCGAAAGCGATCCAGATGGGTCTGGTAGAAGGCGCCGGGCGGATAGAAGGCGAAATGGCACTCGAACTCCTCAAGGCCGAGGAAGAGTTCGCGGTTGAGCGTCTGGCGCAATTCATCCATCAGTTGAAGATAGGCATCGCACACTTCGGACTGCCCCGGCTCCAGCCACTGGATCTGGTCACCGCGAATGCCTTCGCGCACCGCCTGTGCCTCGCCACGACCGACCCCGGCTGGAGCCAGCGCGCCCTCGGCCTCGCGTCTGCGGCACTCGTCAGCCAACTTGTGGGTCACAGCATGGGAAAGAAAGGAACTCTGCAGCGACCAGCCACGCTCGGCCAGGTCATCGATGATGGTTGAGAACTGCAAGAAAGTGACTCCGAAGGGATACCGAAAGAGTCTAGCAGCGCCTCGACAAGCATGCTTCGGGCGCCGAAAATAAACCGCCCGCCAGACAGGAGCTTCCATGCGCGCCCTTATTACCTGTGTATTACTCGCCTTCAGCCTGAACAGCCTGGCCGACATCCACGACGAACTCTACGAAACCGCCGGCTGGACCGAGCAGCGGAGCAACTTCAGCGATGCCCTGACTGCCGCCCAGCAGCGCTACAAAAGCAGCCTGCCACCGGCGGTTTATCAGGCACTGGTGACCAACAGCAATAAGCGCTTCGCCGCCGATGCCATGGACCGGCGCGCCAAACAGGCGCTGCGCCAGTCTCTGGATGACCCGCAGCCGGCGCTGGAGTTCTTCCAGACCCCTCTGGGCCACAAGATCGTCGCTGCCGAAACCCTGGCCGCGCGCAAGGAACAGTTGGCCCGCTATGAAAGCGGCCTGCCACGCATGGAAGCCGGCAGCAATCGGCAACTGCTGATTCGTCATCTGGCCCAGGCTCTGCCTGCCGCGCAAGCCGGTGCCGAGGTCAGCCTGGCGCTGGCCGGCGTCGCAGCGGACAGCCTCAGCCAGATGATCCCCGGCCTGCTCGGCGGTACTCAGGCCCAGGGACTGCTGGACACCCAGCGCGAGCGTCTGCAGCAGCAGATCGAGGCTGATCTGGACAACACCCTCCTGTATGTCTATCGCAACCTGTCGGATGTGGAGCTGGACGAGTTTGTCACCTTCGCCCAGTCCCCCGCTGGCAAGGATTACTACCAGGCGGCGCTGGAAACCCTGCGCGCAGGTCTGGCCGTCGGCCTCAGCGGTGCCGATATCCAGACGCAGCAGGGTATCTGAGCCTTTATTATCCACCGCACCGCGAGGCCAAACCCGTTCGGCCTTACGAACGGGTCATCTCAGCCGCTCGCTGAGAAAGTCGAAATACTGCCGGCGCAGTGCTTCACTTTCATTGACCAGATGATGCCGCGCCTCGGGCAGGCGCAGGACCTCCGGCGCAGCGAACTTGCTTTCCAGCACCGGCAGGTTGTGCCTCCAGTCGACGGTCATGTCGGCTTCGCCCTGGACAATGATCGGACTGTGCATGCTTGACGCGGCACCTTCGATGCGTGGTATCCAGCGCGACAGCGCACCCACCCAGGCAGTAGGCAGGATGTTCGCCTGTAACGGGTCGCGGCGCTGGACGAAGTCGAGAAAGACCGGATCGCCGGAGTTGTCGGAAAACGTCCGCGGGATCTGCCTGACAAAGCGGCGCATCACTTCATAGCTCAGACGTGATCTGCCCCAGGCACGCGGTCGCACCAGGGGAGCCAGCAGGATACTGCGCCCCAGATTCTGATCCTGCGGCTGGCTCAGCAGATGATCGAGAACGATTGCCGCCCCGGTGCTCTGCCCCAGCAGATGCCAGGGACGCGGTAGATCCAGTTCGGCGGCTTCATGCAACAGGCCCTGCAACACTGCCTGGTATTCATCGAATTCGTTGATGCTGGCGCGCAACCCACTGGACAGTCCGTGCCCCGGCAGGTCACAGGCCAGCACTGCAAACCCCATCTGCAGCCCCCACTCCACCACATGCCGGTACAGCCCCATGTGGTCGTAGTAGCCATGCAGAATCAGCAGGGTGGCCACCGGCTGCTCGGGACGCCAGAGCTGTGCCACCACCTCGTAATCATGCACGCCAAAGCGGCCCAGCCGGGGGTGCACGCTACCCGGACCAGGCATGTCCAGACCGTAGTAGGACTGGTAGAAAAGCGCGTCCGGGGTGAGGATGGCATCTTCGCCGAGGGGGCTCAGTTGGGCACGCAGTGAGTCGGGATCGATTCGCGAGGGCATAGGGTTTTCTTACGGGGCTTGCACGGAATATTCAGCTCTGCGACGCAACATGGCAAGCTGTGACCGTTTCACTGCACCCGCGACGAAACGCAGAAGTCTTCCCCCCGGTGAGCACCTTTCATGTCCGTGCGCAGCAAATACCTTGTCATCTGCCTGAGCCTGCTGCTTGGAGCCGGCGCGATGCTATCCGCCTATCAGTGGTTCGAGTCGCGCTACCTGCGGACTTTCGACGGCGAACGCACTGCGCTCTTCAATGGCGAGGCCTTGCAACTGCCCGCCGAGCTTCAGGGTCCGGGGCCCGTACGCTTCGTACATTTTTGGGACCCCGGCTGCCCGTGCAACGTCGGCAACCAGCAGCATCTGCAGGAGCTGCTGGAGCATTTCGACAAACAACCGGTGGAATTCTTCGAAGTCCGCAAACCGGGCAGCAAGGGTCG
>JADKLW010000206.1_pt1 | contig 30725 bp, 23 predicted proteins | sample 8641881 | NCBI WGS metagenome assembly JADKLW01 (sample SAMN16272185, study PRJNA661076) | feces metagenome | isolation source: fecal sample from diarrhoea affected cattle B | host: Bos taurus | place: South Africa: Lokaleng Village, Mahikeng | collected 2019-09 | reverse complement strand
ACAGCTTCATCAAAGGGCAGCTTGGCATTGGCACGGCTTATGGTGCGCGCATAGCCTGTTCATGCCATTATATTGGCGGGCGTGATCTGACCGATTGTCAAAAGGATTTTGAGCCCGGAATGGAAGTAATCGGCTTGTCACAGGACGAGGAAAAGCAGCAGATAACTGCGTCTGTTCCGCTGCTGGCCTCAACCACGGCCGAGTTTCGCGAAGGGTGGGGCTGCGTGATCCTGACGGAATCAGAGGGCGCTTAGCCGTTTACCGTCCACTCAAGCCACTGCTTCGGCGAGCCATTCCTGCGTCACCGCTTCGGTTTTTTCGATCCAGCCACCGCCAAGCACCCGGTCTTCGTGATAAAAAACCGCCGCCTGTCCGGGCGAGACGCCATATTCCGGATTGTCAAAGACCAGCCTGTCGCCATCCAGCCGCGCCTGTGTCGGCTTGGCCATCGAGCGGACTTTTACCTGCATCGGCCCTTCATAATCGCCGCCGATCCAGTTGATGTCGCGCAAACTGGCAGAGGCCACCGCCAGCGCCTGTTTGGGTCCGACAATGACCTGCTTGCTGTCCGGTTCCAGCCGAATGACATATAAAGGCTCGGCTTGTCCGCCGATTTCAAGGCCTTTTCGCTGGCCCACCGTATAATGGATCAGGCCCTTGTGCCTGCCCATGACAGTGCCGTCGATATGGACGATCTCACCGTCATCATCTGCATCAGGCCGCAATTTGCGAACGACCTTGGCATAATCGCCATCGGGTACAAAGCAGATATCCTGACTGTCCGGTTTGAAAGCGACGGCAAGCCCCATTTCCTCGGCAATCGCGCGGACCTGGCTCTTGGGCATACCGCCTAGCGGAAAGCGTAAATAATCAAGCTGGTCCCGCGTTGTGGCGAACAGGAAATAGCTCTGGTCCCGTGCCGGATCAATCGCCCGGTGCAGTTCGGAGCCATTATCTCCCATCACGCGGCGCACATAATGCCCGGTGGCAAGACAATCCGCGCCAAGCTCCCGCGACAGATTAAGCAAGTCGGTGAACTTCACACCCATATTGCACTGAACACAGGGAATCGGCGTGCGGCCAGCCATATATTCGTCGGCAAAAATATCCATGACCGATTCCTGGAACCGGCTGGCATGATCGAAAACATAATGCGCAATTCCCAGCTTTTCGGCTACCGCGCGGGCGTCGCGAATATCCTGACCGGCACAGCAGCTACCCGTGCGGCCCACAGCCTCGCCATGGTCATAAAGTTGCAGGGTAATGCCGATTGTCTCGGCACCCGTCCGCGCAGCAAGCGCCGCAACAACGCTCGAATCGACGCCGCCGGACATCGCCACAACGATGCGCTTGCCCGTCATGTCGTCACCGAGCTGGAAATCAGAATTGATTCGGTCTGTCATAATTATGAAGTCCCATAGCGATGAAGCGTGCAAAGCGCCAGTATTGCGAAAAATAGCTGCAAAGCCCCGTTTCAGGTCTAGTTTCGCTCCATATCGTTACAAATACGCAAATTGGAAGAAAGCTTTTCTTAACTATTCCTAAGAGCATGTGAACAGCGCCTTTACTGATGTTTATATCTTGCTTGCTAGACAGTCGGTTATGGAAATGATCTTCCCCCATAAGAGCCTGACACAGACCAGTGCCGAAACGGATGCACCAGCAAGCAGCGCACATGATGTGCTGATTGCGCATGCGATCGCGCGTCAGTCTCTTTCCCCTTCGGCCCGTGCATATCTCACGCGCCACAGTGACCTGGCGGCACTTGGCCCCCGGGAAAACAAAGGGTTCATGGAAGACCGGATCCGTCTTTTTGCAGGACGTTCCACGCGGAGAGGGTCGTTTGCAAAGAGCCAGTGCGCACATTTTAGACCGGATTTGCTGTGCGAAAATCCATCAGGCGATGCAACTCAGGAGTAAATATGAACGTCTTATTTACCTTGGTAATTTAGTAGTTTGAAAAGCTCTTCGCCATAAAGCGGGATGATAGTTGGACGCAGAACGAAGTGCCGCAAGGCGTATTTTGAGGGTAGTATGATCGAGAACCAGACAATTAGACCAGCGCAAGTCATCGGGCCACTTGGCGAGCCTTTGACCATAGCCGATTTGCCGGCAGCAGGAACAACCCGCTGGGTGGTGCGGCGCAAGGCAGAAGTTGTGGCAGCGGTGAATGGCGGTCTGTTGACGGTTGATGAGGTTTGCGATCGTTATAGCCTGTCGCTAGAAGAGTTCGCGTCCTGGCAGCGGGCCGTGGACCGTTCCGGCATGCCCGGCCTGCGCGTAACCCGCATCCAGCATTACCGCGATCTTTATGAGCGCCAGCAGAAATACTAGTGCCCTCAAAGCCCCGCAAAGCTGCGTTAAAAGTCTAAGGAGCCAGAGATCAGGTTTAGGGGCAGGATTTCGTAGGACCTTATTTTTTCTGGCTTTTTGCAACCTTTTGCATCATACTGTGTTGAACGGAAACAGAAAACTGTTCGTTCAATAGAGGAGATGAGCATGGGTATCATTATAGCATTAATCGTAGGTGGAGTTGCCGGCTGGTTAGCGAGCTTGGTCATGGGGCGGGACGCATCCATGGGCATTTTCTGGAACATCATCGTTGGTATTATCGGTTCCTTCATCGGTAATTTTATCGGTAACTATCTGGGATTTGGCGGAAGTATCCAAGAGTTTTCTATCATGGGTCTGATCACGGCATTTGTCGGCGCAGTTGTTTTGCTGCTGATCCTAAACCTGTTTCAACGAGGCCGCGCCCGTTAAACTAATATAGGTTAATTCATATACTAAACTAAAAGGCTGGCCCGCTCGGGTTAGCCTTTTTTATGTCGATATTCGCGTTTTGATCCAGCACCATCCGGCACAACAGATGTGATGCACAAAAAGCGCAGAGCCAAAGTAAAAAACACATATTCAACCGGTGGAGATATCACCGTGATGTTCGGGCTTGTCGTAGCTGATATATTGATATAATACACCGAAAATTGGAATTGCAGGCTTTCCGCCTATTCCTGACCAGATTTTTTGTATATTGCGGCGCAGGAAAAGTGTCCCGTAACAGTCAAAAACAAAAGCTAAACAACAGCCGGGCTGATTGAGTATTGAATATGAACTATGAATCGAAGATTTCCGGCGAAGACCTCGATGTCTCGACGATGGACGACGACAATATTCCGGCACGGAATAAACGGCGGCTGATCATAATCGGGGCTATAGTTGCCGCGATCATTCTGGCGATTATAGCATATAAAATTTTTGCAGGCGGCGGAGAAGACGCTGCTGCTGCAAATGCTGCCAGCAGCCAGGCTCCGGCGATCACCGTCATCGTCCCAGGCAAACAGGAAGTGGTTCGGACAATTAATGCGACTGGCACAGTAGCCGCCCGGCGGGAACTGCCTATCGGGGTTGTCGGTGAAGGTGGTCGCGTTACACAGGTCTATGTTGATGCCGGAGACTGGGTAAAAGCCGGACAGGTCATGGCGAGAATTGATCGCTCGGTGCAAACGCAGCAAATAGCGCGTCTGGAAGCATCGGTTGCATCTGCCAGAGCGGAAAGAGATCTTGCACAAGCGAATCTCGACCGTGCCGCCCAACTGGTAGAGCGGGGGTTTATTTCCAAGGCTGATATTGACCGTCTGACCGCCACGCGAGATTCCAGTGCGGCACAGCTTAGGGTTTCACAAGCGCAGCTATCGGAAGCGCGGGCTCGTAACAATTTCCTGGATATCGTGGCACCCAAAGGGGGACTGGTTCTGGAACGCGATATCGAGGTTGGACAAACCGTCAGTCCTGGCAGCGGCATATTGTTTCGCCTGGCACAAAATGGCGAAATGGAACTGCAGGCACAGTTAAGTGAAAGCGACCTTGCCAATCTGTCGGTAGGCGTCAGCACAGAAGTAACCCCTGTTGGCACGACCAAGGTTCTGGAAGGACAAATCTGGCAAATCTCTCCCATGATTGACTTGGACACGCGGCAGGGGATCGCTAAGATCGCCCTTGGATATGATCCCGCACTTCGGCCAGGTGGATTTGCCAGCACAAAGATTAGAAGCGGCACGTCGCAAGCAGTAGTATTGCCTGAATCAGCTCTTCAGAATGATACCGAGGGCAGCTATGTCTATATCATCGACAAAGACAATAAAGTCGTGCGCCGTGATGTTGTCATTGGTGATGTTTCCGCGGATGGCTTGTCCATTACGTCTGGTCTAGACGGAACGGAACGCGTTGTGCTGAGGGCAGGTGGCTTCCTGAATCCGGGGCAAACAGCAAAACCCGTGCTCCAGAAAAAGCCAGCGGCTTGAAAGATTAACCCATGAGCTTTCGCAATATTTCTGCATGGTGTACCCGAAACCCGGTTGTCCCGCTTGTTCTTTTCACCGCGCTGCTATTGGCGGGGCTGTTAAGCTTCAACCGGATGGATGTCGTCAATAATCCGGACGTTGAGTTTCCAGCTGTCAGCGTATCGATTTCCCAGCCAGGTGCCGCTCCGACAGAAATTGAAAACCAGATTACACAGCGCGTTGAAGCGGCTGTCCGCAGCATCAGCGGCGTGAAGAATATCATTTCTACAGCGCGGGAGGGAAGCAGCGAGACCTTTGTCGAGTTTGAAATAGGTTTTGATGTCAACGAAGCGGTAAATGAAGTCAAAAATTCCGTCGACCAGATACGCGGCTCTTTACCCGACGGGATAATGGAGCCCCAGGTTTCCAAGGAAGATGTCGCTGGTGGCGCGATCGCTTATTTTGCGGTTAAGGCCGACGATATGACGGTGGAACAACTTAGCTGGTTTGTTGACGATACCGTTGTGAAAAGCCTGCTGACAGTGGAAGGCATGGCAGAAGTAGACCGATTTGGCGGTGTGGATCGCGAAATTCGTGTTGTCTTGAAGCCGGGGAAAATGCAGGCGCTGGGCGTCACGGCGAATCAGATCAACGCGGTCCTGCGGCAGGTTAATATCAATGCGGCTGGCGGCCGTGCAGATGTTGGCGGTGCTCGGCAGTCTGTCCGGGTTCTGGGAAATGCGGAAGATGCTTATGAGCTCTCCCAAACGCAAATTTCACTGGGCAATGGCAAGACGATAAAACTTTCCGAAGTAGCGGATGTCAAAGACGGCTTCGGTGAACGCACATCGATCAGTAAAGTCAGAGGCGTTGAGGTTGTCAATTTCGCTATGTCTCGTGCGCGCGGCGCATCGGATGTGACCGTTTATGACGATGCAGTAGAAGTCATGGACCGGATCACCAAAGAAAATCCCGGCGTTGAATTCATCCGCCTTGGTAGCAGTGTGGATTATACAAAGGGCCAATATAAAAGCTCCATGGCAGCCATGGTCGAAGGCGCTCTTTTGGCCGTTGTCGTTGTTTTCCTGTTCCTGCGCGATTGGCGCGCTACGCTGATTTCTGCCATTGCCATACCTTTGTCGGCTATACCCACTTTCTGGTTCATGGATTTGCTGGGATTTAATCTCAACTTCCTGTCGCTTTTGGCTCTTGGCCTTGTTGCCGGTGTGCTGGTTGATGACGCGATCGTGGAGATCGAGAATATCGTGCGTCACATGCGTATGGGGAAATCCGCCTATCAGGCATCGATTGACGCGGCTGACGAGATTGGTCTGCCGGTTGTCGCGACATCATTTTGTATCGTTGCGGTTTTCCTTCCCGTTGGCTTGATGCCAGGCATATCGGGACAGTTTTTCAAGAATTTCGGAATCACCGTGGTGATTTCCGTATTAATGAGTCTGGCAGTGGCGCGGATGATTACGCCCATGATTGCGGCCTATTTTCTGGAAGCGAAAGGCCATGCAGAGCATGGTGAAGGCGTCTGGATGGACCGCTATATGCGGCTGCTGAATTGGTGTCTGGACCAGACAGCTGCACGGAAATATGCGGAAGGTGGCGGGCTTCGCCGCCGGATTGCCGCCAAATTTCTGGATCACAGAATATGGATGATGGGAGTAGGGCTTGTTGCCTTTGCACTGACCGTGGTCCTCTTCATGTCAACACCGGGTGAATTCCAGCCCAAGATTGATGAAGATTCCAGCCGGGTCCAGATTGAAGTTGTTCCGGGAACACCTTTGGAGCAGACCGAAATTATTGCTGATCAGGTTTCCGAACTTATGTATCAGCAGCCACAAGTGGACCGGGTTTTGACACGTGTGCGGGATACAAGTGCGACTGTATTTGTGAACTACAGAGACGACCGCGACAAAACGTCGATAGAATTTGAGCGTGACATGGCCCCGCTTCTTCAGGAAATACCTGACGCGCGAATTTCGTTTCAGGCACAAGGCGGTGGCGGCGGAACCGGACGCGACATTTCAGTTATGCTGACCGGCTCAGATCCCGACTTGTTGCATGAAACAGCGGTACAGCTAGTCGAACAGATGAATGGCATCAATCTGATAACCACACCGCGGATCGCATCCGATCTCAGCAGACCGGAAATTCTGATTGAGCCTTATGATGATCTCGCGGCCAAATTGGGTGTGAGCACAGCGGATCTCAGCCAGACCATTCGCATTGCGACATTGGGCGAAATTGACCAGAATGCGGCAAAATTTTCATTGTCTGACCGGCAGATTCCAATCCGTGTGATTCTACCCGAAGAATCGCGCACTAACCTGACGACGATTGAGAACCTTCCGGTTCCCACTGTAAGTGGTGGAACCGTGCCTCTGCGCCGGGTTGCCAAAGTCAGCTTTGGATCAGGTCCTACGACGATCCAGCGTTATAACCAGAATCGCCGTGTCTTTGTCGGTGCCGATCTTGGTCCCAATGTCATCAAGGGTGAGGCGATGACAGCCATCAACAATTTGCCAATCATGAAGAATTTGCCAAATGGTGTATCCAATGCGCCGTTCGGAGAAGATGAGTGGCAAGCAGAATTGCTCGTCAATTTCGTCATCGCTCTTGTTTCGGGCATTCTGCTCGTATTTGCTACGCTGGTGCTACTCTATAAACGCCTGATGTCGCCGTTGGTAAATATGGGTTCACTGGCACTGGCCCCGCTGGGCGGGATATTCCTTATCTGGATAACGGGTGGATCACTGTCTATGCCAGTGCTGATCGGTGTTCTTATGCTGCTTGGGATTGTCAGTAAGAACTCTATTCTGTTGATCGACTTTGCCCTTGTGGAAATGGACAAAGGTATTCCCAAATTCCAAGCGATTATGGATGCCGGCCATAAACGTGCACAGCCTATTATCATGACCACTGTTGCGATGACGGCAGGCATGGTGCCGACCGCGCTGTCCCTGTCTGGCGATGGTGCCTGGCGTGCGCCTATGGGTATTGTTGTGATCGGTGGATTGACCGTATCAACCCTGCTCACTCTGGTGATTGTTCCGGCAGCATTTAGTCTGGCAGATGGCCTAGAACGTCGGCTTGGTCCATGGCTGCGTAAGAGCATTCTGACCTATAAGCCGGGTGACGATGCGGATGATAAAGCAAGGGTTCAGCCAGCCGAGTGAAGCCTCTGCCCTCTCAGCTGGCGCCCGTGTCTGATAGCGCCTCGGTTTCGGACTCCACTTACTCCCATCCGGAAACGAAAAATGGTGGCCGCGACATGAAAATCATCGCGACGGGGTTGCTCGTGCTGATGGCGGTAATTTACTTTACCTCCAAATCTTTTGAAGCAGTGCACCCCGCGCTTGGTTTCGTTCGTGCTTTTGCTGAAGCCGCAATGGTTGGCGGTCTGGCGGACTGGTTTGCGGTTACAGCATTATTTCGCCACCCCATGGGCTTACCCATACCACACACGGCTATCATCCCACGCAACAAGGATCGTATCGGTGATACGCTGGCGAACTTCCTGAAGAATAATTTCCTCGTAACGCGCATTGTTGCGGAGCGGATGCACGGTGTTGATCTGGCTGGTGGTGTCGGTCGCTTTCTAAAGTCGCCCAGCGGTGGGGAAGGGCGGCTTCGTATGGGAGCGTCCCGGTTGATTGGCGATATCATCGGTTCGCTCGATCAGGACCGGCTTGGCAGCATGTTCAAAAATGCCGTTAAAGATCAGGCCAAGAAACTGGATTTGGCAACACCGTTAGGGCAGATTCTGGAAGTCGTGATGGCCGAAAACCGTCACGGACCATTGATTGATTCGACGGTCAAATGGGCTTACCGGACACTCGACGCGAATGAGCATGTCATACGCACAATCGTCCATGACCGCGCAAATATGATATTGCGCTGGACCGGGCTGGATGAACGGCTGGCTAACGAGGTGGTTGACGGGCTGTACAAGCTGTTGGCTGATATGGCTTCTGACCCGGAACATCCGGTGCGGATAAAAACCGAAGAAGCCATGAAACATCTGGCTCAGGAGCTTCAGTCAGATTCCGAACTGCGGCAACGGGTGGACGAGTGGAAGCTCGAAATGCTGGAAAATCCAGCTATTGCTAACTGGATTGATGGCATATGGGAAAATGGCCGTGAATCGCTTCTGAAAGCGTCGCGAGACCCCGAAGCTGCAATGGCAGGGCATTTTGGTGAGGCGTTGATGCAATTGGGGAGCAGCCTGCAACAGGACCCGCTTCTTAACCGCCAGCTCAATCGTTTCGCACGCCGCGCTGTCGCCGGTGTAGTGGCGAGTTATGGCGATAATATTGTGACCCTGGTGTCGGAAACCATCCGCGGCTGGGACGCGCAGACAATTACCGACCGGGTCGAAAGTGCAGTCGGCCGCGACCTGCAATATATCCGCGTGAACGGAACATTGGTCGGCGGCCTGGTTGGCGTCATGCTTCACACCCTAGGCTATTGGATATAGACTAGCGGGTCAGCAATATTCTAGCCTGTCCCGCAATTTGCGCCAGCATGGCAATGGATGGCTGTGACGTCATTTTGGCGCGCGCCACTATATACCGGAATTGCTCGACACGCGCAGCATTCTTGACTGCCCAGCTTTCCAGAAAAATATCCAGATACTTACTGCGCGCCCGTCTGAAGAAGTCGAGCCGCATCTGTTGAAAATCACGGGCAAGTCCAGCAACCAGCAAGCGATCCCATGGGTCAGACGGGTTCATCCGTGTAGCCGTCAATTGCGCCCAGTCTAGTCCCAAAAGATTGCCCAGTTTGGTGAAAGCAGCGGCGACCTCAACGGCATCAATTTCACGAATTTTACCGAGATAGGCGATGCCGGCAGCTCCGTCATTTTTATAGAGATCTGCGATTTTCTCGGCAATTTCCTTGGTGGCACCAGCATCAATTAACATGTTTGTTTGCTGCTCGGCTACCAACTGACCATGACTGGTGATCAGGTCATCAGCCTTTTCATTGAGTTTCCGTATGCCGGGCGCCAGCATTTCCACAGCCTCGTCAATAGAGCCTTGCGTCAGCCCCATACGCATCAGGTCGGCCATGTGAGATCGTAATACATAAGCGAAGCGGTCGAATACTAGCAGCCGGACATCTTCGCTGATTTTGGCGTTTTCAAACGAAGTCCAGATTTCGTCAGCATGGAATAGCCGCTCAGCCAGAACAAAGGCAGCAGCGACCTCGCCAAGCGGAGCTCCCTCTTCCTCGGCCAGTTCAAACGGATCAATCAGGCCAAGCCGGTTAATCATCCGGTTCGCCAATTTCGTCGCGATAATCTCTTTACGAAGCTGATGATTCAATACTGCGTCTTTATGCTTTTTCTGCATGACGACCGGAAATGCGTTAAGCAACTCGTTATCCAGAGAAGCATCATCACTCAAATTGCTGGTTTCAATCGCATCTTGCAACGCAAGTTTTGCCGTAGAAATAAGCACGGCCAGTTCCGGCCGATACAATCCGCGATCATCCTGAGCACGCCGAACAAGATTCTCGTTGGTTGCAAGGCCTTCTACAGCGCGGTCAAGGACGCCTTTCTCTTCAAGAAGTTCAATGATCCGGATATAGGAGGGCAGCGTCTTTTGACCACCCATTTCGGCAATAGATAAGCCTAGCGCCTGAAGACGGTTGTCTTCGAGCACCAGAGCGCTGACATCATCTGTCATCGCATGGAGCAGTTTATTGCGATTGTCAGGAGTCAATTTATCATTTGCCATCTCGGCATTGAGAGCGATTTTGATATTCACTTCATTATCGGAGCAATCGACGCCGGCACTATTGTCTATAAAGTCTGCATTGATCCTGCCCGCGTGTTGGGCAAATTCGATACGCGCGGCTTGCGTAACGCCCAAATTCGCGCCTTCCCCGATGACCTTGACCCGTAACTGGTTGGCATTGACACGTATATTGTCGTTGGACGGGTCACCCACTTCAACATGGTTCTGGCTTGATGCCTTGATATATGTGCCGATACCGCCGAACCACAGCAAGTCTGTATTGCTTGTTAAAATGGCAGTGATAAGCTGCGTAGGCGTTACTTCTTTTTCATCGGAAAGCCCGACAAGTTCAGCAATCTTCCGGTTGATCTTCAATGTTTTAGAGTGGCGGGAGAAAACACCTCCACCTTTGGAAAGCAAGCCTTTGTCATAATCATCCCAGCTTGATCCGGGGAGATCGAACAGCCGTTTACGCTCTTTCCAGCTTGTCGTCGGATCGGGGTCCGGATCAATAAAGATATGACGGTGGTCAAAGGCTGCAACAAGGCGGATTGATTTGGACAACAGCATCCCGTTGCCAAATACGTCGCCTGACATGTCGCCTACTCCTATGACGGAAATAGGGTCTTTTTGAACATTAATGCCCATTTCGGCAAAATGCCGCTGGACTGAAATCCAGGCACCGCGTGCGGTAATACCCATGGCTTTATGGTCATAGCCGTTGCTGCCACCGCTTGCGAAGGCATCGCCCAGCCAAAAATCATTTTCGAGCGCAATAGCGTTGGCAATATCGGAAAAGCTGGCCGTTCCTTTATCTGCGGCGACCACAAAATAAGGGTCGTCATCGTCCAGACGAACAACCTTTTTGGGCGGAACAATCACACTATCCTTGATATTGTCGGTTACGGACAACAGCGCACGAATGAATATCTTATAAGCCTCTCTTCCTTCTGCTATAAAGGCGGGCCGATCACTAGGGGGTGGCAAATGCTTGGCATAGAATCCGCCCTTCGCACCAGTCGGAACGATCACCGCATTTTTCACCCGCTGGGCTTTCATGAGGCCCAGTATTTCGGTGCGGAAATCATCGCGCCGGTCCGACCAACGCAGGCCGCCACGCGCGACAGGGCCGGAGCGCAGGTGGATGCCTTCAATTCGCGGACTATAAACAAATATTTCGCGCCACGGCACGGGTGCGGGCAGGTCGGGAATTCTTGCGCCCTCAATTTTGAAAGCCAGGGCTTCTTGCCCTTGCGGCGCAAACGCATTGGTTCGCAATGTGGATTCGATCACCGCACGGAACAGCCGCAATATGCGGTCATCATCGATACTGACCACTTTGACCAAGCCCGTTTCAATCGCTTTCGTGGCATCTGCGGCGAGTTTCTCCCGATCTCCGTCAAAATCCGGATCGTGCAATATCGTGAACAACCGTATCATCGCGCGTGTAACATTGTCGGCCTCGGCAAGCACCTCGACTACGGTGTTCATGCCATAGCTCATTCCGGTTTGGCGCAAATAACGGAACCATGCCCTAATCCAGACGGTCGATCTGGCGCTGATCCCCGTTGTCGTGATTAGCTGGTTAAAACAGTCATTCTCTGCGCTGCCTTCTAGTACATCCGTGATGGCGTCCTGAATTTCAGAGGCGCGCGCGATTAGATCATCACGGGTTTCTGGATTGCGGATAGATAATTGGAAATCATGGATATAGCCCAAGCGCCCTTGATCGAGCGGTGTCGGCATTTCTTCCATCACCGAAAAGCCAAAATTCTCAAGCGTCGGAACAGCATCCGATAAAGGTAAAACACCGCCGAGATGATAGATTTTCAAGCGCAAAACATGATCTGCATCGCCTTCCAACCGATACAGGCGTGTAGATTTTTTGCCGCCCCGTTCCAGTAAGAATAGCCGCATTATATCGAGCGAGGCTTCTTTCTCACCATAGGTGGATTGGTAGATAGCGGGGAAGCAATCGGCATAGCGCTGCGCGATTACAGCTGCGCGATTGTCCGGCACCATTTCGCTAAGGTACGCTTCGACCTTGGGCCGCCAGCCGCGGATTATATTTTCCAGTTGCCGGTCAAGCGCTTCCGGATCAGGAATCTTGCTCTGCGCGCCCATGTCCAAAACATAGCGGAGCGAGGAAATTCCGCCTTCTTCCAATGTGGTGGACCAGCTCAGGATCTTGGCACCCGTAGCTTCTGTCAAAAGCGCTTCGATATTCTGGCGCCGTCCTGTGGATAGTTGTTCGCGCGGTAACCAGATAAACGCAAAAAGATGGCGGTTGAGCGGCGACATCACGCCATGCAATTTAGGCCGTGGACGATCAATCAGCGACATGGAAATCAGAGACAGTTTCTCAATATCTTCCTGCTGGAAAGTAATCAGCAGATCATGCGGCAAAGTGGTCAGCGCATGGGTCAGGGACTTGCCTGCGTGGCCAGCTGGTGAAAATTCAAACTTGTCGAAAAGACCAGTCATCTGCTTCCGCAGTACAGGGACTTCTTCAGGTGGCGCGGCCAAAGCAGAGCTGGTCCAAAGGCCAGCAGTCATAGAAAGCCCGACGACCGTATCTTTTTCGAGAACAGGCACGATGATGATGTCCATCAATACATGACGGTGAACCGTAGATATTTGATTGGATTTGACAATCAACGGGGCCTGACCGCCCGCTTTGAACCAGCCAAAGGCGCGATTCTGGCTCTCTTTGGAAAGCACCGGCATTTCCCGCATCCGGGAAACACCCAGCCGGTTGGTGCGATTGCCCTGTTTGTCGAGCGTTTCATGCGCCAGCAGTGTGAAGTTCCGGTCGAGGAACCAGTGCAATAGAGCGGTTCCTTCTCCGTCGGGAATACTGCTTGCATCTTCTCGCAAGGTGTCCTGCAATTTTTGCCAGTCACTAACAGCGGCAGCTACATCGTTGAGGATGCTGCGGAGTAATTTTTCCAGTGCCCGACGTGATTTTGCGTCGGTGCGTTCCAGTTCGATATAGATGACGGATTCGCGGCTTTCTCCGCTGGCCGGGTCATCGTAAATCGCATTCAGCTTGCCCGCCGCATCCCTATCTACACCGATGACAGGATGGATAAGCCGTTCGATATTCAGACCAAAGTCCGCGATCGTTGCGCAGACCGAGTCGACCAGAAACGGCATATCGTCGTTGATGATGGCCAGCCGCAAATGTCTGCGGCCCTTGGGGCTGATAACGCTTTCCAATGCCAGCGCAGCCTCGGCGCTTTCCCGCTGCAAGCCGCAATCCAGAACGAAGTCGACCGCTTCTTTATATGCCTTGTCATTCATACCGCTGCTTTCGCCCGGTAACGCACTTTCCTGAAATGCGGAAACTAGCGTTTTTTCCAGCTTTTTTTCAGGTGTCGATGTGGTGGATTGTGCTGCATTTGCCTTACGGTTACCGGCCATGGTTTTCCTCAAAATGATCCCAGTGCGAATATATTTTTCAGCTATCTGCGTTATCTATGGTCCTATTGTCGGCTTTGCTCAAGGCGATTGACCGCCAATCACGAGAGGAAGAGACTATTATCCGGCAAGCGTGGCATATTGGTTACAGATGAAACCAGCCTCGACGCTCGAGATGATATGAAATCTAAAGACTGGTATATTTCAGTGCTTTGGCCGTCAGCTTTTCGTCGCCAAGAACCGGTCCGACAATGGCAAGCTGTCCGCTATCTTCCCGCCGGGCGAGAAGCACAACAAACTCGGCATCGCCAGCATCGATCTCGGCAAGCTTGCGGCTTGGTGCTTTACGCAGGCGTTCCATGACATCACCATTGGGAACGGCATTTTTTGACAATTTCCGCTTGGCTTTGCGCGCGTCTCTTTCTGCATAGACAACAGCTTTCAAACCGCCGTCATGACTTTCGAGATAAGCGGATAGAGCGCCCTTGGCGATGTCCATCTGCTCCGCATAGCGCAGGGCGGCCGCATATTCGGTCAGCCTTGTTTTGTCATAATCCGCACCGAAAACCAGTTTGACGATAGGTGTCATCGGTGCGCGAGCTTGTGCCTTCAATCCCGAATCTTTCAGAATCTCGGCATAGTCCTCGGGGTGGACCTTAGACATCAGGTAGAAATCATAGGCTTTGCCAATGGCATTATAAAGGGCGGCACGGCTGCGCTGTTCATTATGGGCTGCATTATCCGCGCTGTTGCGGGCAGCGGCGAACCAGTCGGCAAGGCTGGCATCTTCGCCCGGCTGGTCGGTAAAGCTGTCCAGGTCAAACCGGCTGCCAAAGCTATCCAGATGGTTGGAGGCCAGATGGTTTGAGGTCAGGTGGTTTGAGGCTGGTCCATCGGCCCAGACTGGTCCGGCTTCGGTTTTCGCAGGGGAAGCGCGCATCGCCTCTGCTACCTGGTCTTCGAGTTCCTTTGCATAATCGTCCGCGACGACCTCTTTCCAGTTAATCACACCGTAAATGAAATCAATCGTCTCGTCATCGGTTGAAAAGGGTAGAAGTATGCCGCGATACAGGATCGTCATACCTCGTTGATTTACAAATTCTGCTTCAAATCCGATCGGTGCCTGATTGGCGATGATCTGCAAATAATGATCGGTAATCCGCGACAGGAGCGAGCGGGCAGGAACTTGATCGACTGTTTTAATCGTCTCGTCCAGGTCACATTCCCGGCGCAGAGCTTTGCCAAGAAACTGGATCGCCGGATTTTCCAGACCGCCGGTAAAGTCCAGCAAAACGCTGTTGGGACCAAAGTCACTATCGCTTTCGGGGGAGAGGTCTTCGACATTGGGGAATTGCCGTTCGCCCAGCAATCCTGCCCAGAAATTATAAGCCCGGACATGCATCCGGCGCTCGTCCTGACCGATGGCGGGCGGAGGCGTTTCGGTGGTCACATCATCATCTTCGTAGGTGATGTAATCAGGATCAAGGCTGCTGCCCAGACCGCCATTGTCATCAGAATTTCGAAGATTTTCCATGTCTGATCCTACTTATTTGATCCGTTCCAACCCTATTCCGCACCGTTTTGCGTCAGCCATGGTTAATTTCCCGTAAATGATCCGAACTATTCTGAAGGGCGGTTTCCGGAAAATAATGACAAAAGCGAAGCCAATGAAAGACTCAGGCTTGCCACCGGCCAGACCGGCTGTTAAAGGCGCGTCCAATACCGGTGGGCTGCGTAAGTTGCGCCCATCCGACCATTAGCCGCTTTAGCTCAGGTGGTAGAGCACATCATTCGTAATGATGGGGCCAGAGGTTCGAGTCCTCTAAGCGGCACCATTTTCCTGACTTAGTCTGACGTTCAGTAGCCGCAAGCGTACCCATTTCGGTGTCGGATCGGGCCGGATATTGCCTGACTCACGAAGGTCAAACTTCACAAAGTTCACACCAAGGAACCGCACAAATGCGTGAAGAGTGGTATTATAATACCCTCCTAAATTGTAGCCGACCGCGGGGTGGTTTTCGCATGTTTTATTCGCGTGCCCGGAAGCATCGTATCTGTTCACAGATTATCAAAGAGCCGGGATCGGACATAGATTGTCCGGGGATGTGTAGGAAAGAAAAATCCGTTTAGCGGGGATTGTTCAGACCGATAGAATATCCACTCCGTCTCATATTCAACCGGAGCGTGTATTCCGATTACTGGATCAGTTTGATTATCGTCAGCACTTCCGAGGGACGTGGCCGGAAAGTCGATCAAACGCAGATAACGGGATCTGGCTGCGGCGGACAAGAACCGTTTCCTAATGAGGGAAACGGACTTTATCCCGTTTCAGTCAAGGATTTGCGAAGGCTGACAAGTCGTTGGCCCAGAACATCAATATCCTCGTCCAATGGCGAGCTAGAGAGCACAGATGCGGAGACGCCATAGCCCGGCGTTAGATCTGCAATCGCGACGGCTACGGTTGTAATATTGCGATGAGCAAATCCGCGGTCGACTGCATAACCTTTCTCGGCAGCTTCCCTGACTTGTCGCTCATATTCGGGAAATGGCAAGTCCACCTGCCAGCGAACAGGTGCGTATCGTCTTTCGAGTTCGGTGCGAGTTACTTGCTGTGCCGCTGCAAGGGCACGTCCAACTGCGCCTCCTCCCAACGGTTGACGCTGCGCATCGGCAAGCCGGAGCCGCATACCCGCATCGCTTTCGGCATGTGCAATCAAACCTAACCGGTTTTGGGAAACAGCCTTCCACAGACCTACAGCCGCTTCGTTTGCTTGCGCAAAATGTGCCATAACCTGCTGCGCGCGATCAATCATGGCTCGCGCCGTCCCGTCACGCAGGGCCTCTGCCTCTGACCATGTTTTCGTTATTCGATAATATTTCGTCTGCCCGTCGCGTTCCACCGCTCCCTCACTGACGAGAGTCTTGAGAAGATTAAGGCAACTCGAAGGGCTGAGGTCGATGAGCCTGCAAATGTCTGAAAGAGACATCGGCTCAGATTGCGCGAGCAGCCGAAGGATGGCGAAGGCATAAGAAACAGAGCGTACAGGACCGAGCATGTGTCCATGATAGTTTTCATAATGTTGCAATGCAATTGCCAAATGTTGAAAAGATCAAAACTGCTGCTATGGTTGCCCATCGATTCGGGAGATAGATATGAACGGAAGCCTTGAAGATAAGGTCGTCATAATTACTGGTGCGGGCAGGGGTATCGGGCGAGAGCTGGCGCTATACTGTGCAGCACAAGGTGCGGCAGTGATTGTGAACGATCCCGGTGTAGGACAGGCTGGTGATGGCGGCGATGCGTCTCCTGCAGAAATTACCGCGAATGACATCATTGCTGCAGGCGGCAAAGCGGTTGCGAATTTCGGCAATGTGGCTGATCCAAAGGAAGCTTCGAACATCATAGAAGACGCCGTTACCCGGTTCGGGCGAGTTGATGCCGTCGTCAACAATGCCGGTATCCTGCGTGATACCATATGGCACAAGATGAGTTATGAAGACTGGAAAAGCGTCATCGAGGTTAACCTCACCGGAGTCTTTAACGTATCCAAGGCAGCGACCCCTTATTTCCGCGAGCAGAAGTCGGGCAGCTTCATCCACTTTACATCGACCAGCGGTCTTATCGGTAATATCGGCCAAGCCAATTATTCGGCCGCGAAGCTCGGTGTCGTCGCGCTATCGCAGTCGATCGCGCTGGATATGGCACGCGTTGGGGTAAGATCAAACTGCATCGCACCTTTCGCGTGGAGCCGCATGACATCCTCAATCCCCGCCGAAACGCCGGAGCAGCAAGAACGCGTCCGCCGGATGCAGGAGATGTCGGCCGACAAGATCGCCCCGCTGGTTGCTTATCTGGCTTCCGACCTCTCAAAGGACGTCACAAACCAGATTTTCAGCGTGCGCAAGAACGAGATCACGCTCTTTTCGAAACCGCGGCCGATCCGTTCGATGACCAAGGTCGAGGGCTGGACAGTGGAGGCGATTGCCGACCAACTCATCCCTGCCTTCCGCCCCTCGTTCGCAAAAGCCGACGAAGTGTCGGCGCATGTCTTTCCCTATGACCCGGTATGAGGAGCCCGAAATGAGTAACCCTGGTATGGACGCCGATGTCTACGAGCAGTTCATTGAACAATTGCAGCGTTATGTCCGCGAACGGCTGATTCCCGCCGAAAAGGAAATTGTCGAGAGCGATCAAATCCCGGACGACATTCTGGCCGAGATGCGCGAAATGGGCCTCTTCGGCCTGACAATTCCCGAAGAGCAAGGCGGTGCGGGGATGAATATCAGCCAATATATCCGCACTATCTATACGCTATCCTATGCGATGCCAGCCTTTCGCTCGATCATCTCGATCAACATCGGCATGTTCGCCTCGGCATTGAAGAATGGCGGAACCGACGCGCAGAGGGCCGAGTGGTTGCCACGTATCGCGGCTGGCGAGATCGCGGCCTTTGGCCTTACCGAGCCCGGTTCGGGGTCGGATTCGGCTGGGTTACAGACCAGCGCGGTTAAGACTGATAACGGCTGGGTCCTCAACGGCACCAAGCGCTACATCACCAATGCTCCCTTCGCGAAAGTCGCGCTGATCATGGCACGGACGAGCAAGGACAATCTGCCAAAAAACGCGCATGTCTCGGCCTTCATCGTGCCCATGGATTCCCCGGGCGTATCGACAGGCAAGCCGGACAAGAAGATGGGTCAATCCGGCAGCCATATCTCCGACATCATTCTTGAGGATGTTCACATCGGCGACGAAGCCTTGCTCGGCGGAGAGATTGGAAAGGGTTTCGCTTTTGCGATGATGAGCCTCGACAATGGCCGCATGTCGGTCGGTGCCGCTGCAACAGCCTATGCGCGCCGCGCGCTCGACAGCGCAGTGCGCTATGCGACCGAGCGCAAGGCGTTTGGCGAACCAATCGCCAATTTCCAGCTGATCCAGCAGATGCTCGCGCAGAGCGAGATCGATATCTATGCCGCTGAATGTATGATGGAGGACGTCATAGGTCGCGCGGATGCTGGCGAGAACGTCCTGCGCAAGGCCGCTGCGTTCAAGGTGTTTGCTACCGAAATGTGCGGTCGCGTTGTTGATGCCTGTGTGCAGGTCTATGGCGGCGCGGGCTATCTCGCCGAATATGACGCCGAACGCTTCTTCCGCGATTCTCGTATCTATCGCATCTACGAAGGCACAACGCAGATTCTGCAACTTCAGATCGCCAAGCATATGCTGCGCGAATTTCACGCGAGCGCCTGAATGTATAACCTTCTTTCCGGCCTGTCGGTAATCGAGGCATCGTCCTTTGTCGCCTCGCCCACTGCAGGGCTATATTGCGCGCAAATGGGGGCGGACGTGATCCGCGTCGATCAGATCGGCGGCGGCCCTGACTTTCACCGCTGGCCGGTGACCGCCAACAATGACTCGCTCTATTGGGAGAACCTTAACCGAGCGAAAAAATCGGTCGCGCTTGATCTTGGTCGCCCCGAAGGGCGCGAACTGCTGCAAGAACTCGTGCGCGCGACGGGCCAGTTCATAACCAATTTTCCCGCAGGCGGCTTCCTCGCGCATGAAAGGCTCGCCGAAGGGCACCCTGATCTCGTCTCTGTTCGCGTGATGGGGTGGGCAGATGGTTCGCCCGCACTCGATTACACGGTGAACAATAGCGTCGGCTATCCGATGCTCACCGGGGAAGGTCCTGAACCGGTAAACCATGTCCTGCCGGCGTGGGATCTGCTATCGGGTTCCTATGCCGCCTTTGCGCTGCTCGCCGCGATCCAGCGGCGAAGCATTACGGGTGAAGGCAGCGAAGTCCGCATCCCTTTATCCGATGTCGCGATCGGCACCGTCGCCAACTTGGGCGGTATTGCTGAAACCCTTTATTCAGGCACAAACCGCCCGCGTCTCGGCAATGCGGTTTACGGTTTGTTCGGGCGCGACTTCGTAACCGGCGACGGACAAAGAACGATGATCGTCGTCGTCACCCCGCGCCAATGGGCAAATCTGATCGCGGCGCTTAACCTTGGCGACGCGGTCGCCGCAATCGAGACCGAACGCGGCGTTTCCTTCGCCAAAGACGATGGCCTGCGCTTCACCCACCGCGATGCGCTCTATCCTTTGTTCGAGCAAGCGATTGCGGCGCGAGATCATGCAGATCTTTCCGCTGCTTTTGATGCCGGCGGGATAGTCCATTCGACCTATCGCACGATGCTCGACGCCGTGCAGGATCCAGCGCTTGTTGCCGACAATCCAATCTTCGGCCCAATCCTTGGCAACACCCCCAATCCCAGCGGTTTCGACTATCCTGCGGCGGGATCTTTCGCGACCGTGCCGCAGATGGAGCGGCAGGCACCACGCCCCGCTCCACATAACGGCCAGCATAGCGAGGAAATTCTCGCCACCCGCCTTTCGCTTTCCTCGGGCGAGATAGCCCGCCTGATCGACGCCGGAATCGTCGGCATCACCCAAACCGGAGAATAAAGTCATGAGTCTGCGCCGCGCCGCCATAGTTGCCCCTATCCGCACCCCCGTCGGCAAATTCGGCGGCAGCCTTTCGCCACTGACCGCCGGGGATCTCGGCGCCGTTATCCTGAAAGCGCTGATCGAGCGTACCAAATTAGATCCGGGCCGTGTCGACGATGTTGTCTTTTCGCAAGGCTACGGCAATGGCGAAGCGCCGTGCATAGGGCACTGGTCCTGGCTCGCCGCTGGCCTGCCGATTGAAGTCCCGGGCTATCAACTCGACCGCCGCTGCGGGTCCGGGCTGCAAGCGATCGCCAACGCTGCAATGATGGTTCAGACCGGCATGTCCGACGTTGTCGTTGCGGGAGGCGTCGAATCGATGTCGAACGTCGAACATTACAGCACCGATATCCGCAAGGGTGTGCGCTCTGGCAATCTCACCCTCCACGACCGCCTGACGCGCGGACGCGTGATGTCGCAGCCGGCCGAGCGTTTCGGCGTCATCACCGGGATGATCGAGACCGCTGAAAATCTGGCAAAAGATTATGACATCAGCCGCGAGGCCTCTGACACTTATGCCGTGCGAAGCCACCAGCGCGCAGCGGCGGCGTGGGACAAGGGGCTGTTCGCAGACGAGCTGGTTCCAGTCACTGTGCCACAACGCAAAGGCGACCCGATCCTCTTCACGCAGGATGAAGGTTATCGCGCGGACGCTACAATCGAATCGCTCGGCAAGCTGCGCCCGCTCGAAGGCGGCGTCGTCACCGCAGGCAATGCGAGCCAACAGAATGACGCAGCGGCGGCTTGCTTAATTGTAGCCGAAGACAAGCTCGACGAACTCGGACTTGAACCCATCGCCTGGTTCCACAGCTGGGCGGCGGCGGGCTGCGATCCCAGCCGTATGGGCATTGGCCCCGTTCCCGCGGTCGAACGGCTGTTCGCCCGCAATGGCCTCGGCTGGAACGATATTGATCTGGTCGAACTCAACGAAGCCTTTGCGCCGCAGGTGCTCGCGGTACTCAAGGGTTGGGGCTGGTCAGATGACGATAGCCGCAATGAGATTTTGAACGTCAACGGGTCAGGCATTTCGCTTGGCCACCCGATCGGCGCAACAGGGGGGCGCATCCTCGCCAATCTCACCCGCGAACTTGTCCGCCGCGACGGGCGCTATGGGCTAGAAACCATGTGCATCGGCGGAGGTCAGGGCATCGCCGCAATTTTCGAGCGCGCGATCTGAGCATGAGCAATCTACGTCCCTGGCTTACCGCTGCGCAGGCTTATCGCTCGGCGGCGCAGACGGCGCTCGCGGAGAGGCTGGCGACGCGGCCGATAGATGCCGAGCAGCGCGCGGCACATGGCTTTGCCTGGGTCGCGACAACCGTCGCGGCGCTTGAGGCGACACTCGATTGGCTGGAAGCCGGCAGCGGTACCAATCCGGTGGACACGCAAGTCGCCACGCTCGCCTTCGCTGAGGGTATTGGCCAGCTCGCCGGCGGCTTGCCGATGGGGCAAAATGAAATGTTCCGCGCGGCCGACCTTGGCATAGGCGAGGCGGCGCGCACGCTCGCCAATAACTGCTCCGGTCTGCTCGATACTGACCATGCCGCAACCCGCGCCGAGCTTGCCACCGCGCTCGCGGCGGGGCACTGGCCCAGCGAAACGCTGCACGACGCCGACCTCGACACCATCCGCGATCAATATCGTCGCTTTACCGATGCCGAGATCATACCGAACGCGCATCGCTGGCATCTCGCCAATGATTTGATTCCTGACGCAATGGTCGCCGCGATGGCAAATCTCGGCACTTTTGGCGTATGTATTCCCGAGGAATATGGCGGACTGGGCCTCGGCAAGCTGGTGATGTGCATCGTCACCGAAGAATTGTCGCGCGGCTGGATCGGCACGGGATCGCTCGGTACCCGTTCCGAAATCGCAGGCGAACTCATCGTTCTCGGCGGCACCGATAAGCAAAAGGCGCAGTGGCTACCGCGGATCGCCAGCGGCGAAATACTACCGACCGCTGTGTTCACGGAGCCTGATGTCGGGTCGGATCTCGGATCGTTGCAAACGCGTGCGCGAATGGACGCAGATGGTGAATGGGTGATCGACGGCGCGAAGAACTGGATCACTCACGCCGCACGGTCCGACCTGATGACGTTGCTCACCCGCACCCTGCCTGATGCGAAGGGCTATGCCGGGCTGTCTATGCTGCTCGTCCCCAAGCCGCGCGGGACAGAAACCGATCCATTCCCCGCTGTCGGCATGAGCGGTAGCGAGATCGAGGTGCTCGGTTATCGAGGGATGCGCGAATATGCACTCCAATTTGACGGGATGCGCGCTCCTGCCGACGCTTTGCTCGGCGGCGAAGAGGGGCAAGGTTTCAAGCAGCTGATGCGCACATTCGAGGGCGCGCGTATACAGACCGCCGCCCGCGCAGTAGGGGTCGCCCGCCGCGCGCTCGAACTGGGACTCGACTATGCCGTTACGCGCAAGCAATTCGGCAAGGAGATCGTTCATTTCCCGCGTGTCACGGACAAGATCGCTATGAGTCTGGTCGATTTCGTCATGGCGCGTGAGCTGAGCTATGCTGCTGCTCGCGCAAAGGATTCCGGTAAGCGATGCGATATCGAAGCCGGCATGGCGAAGCTGCTAGGCGCACGCGCCGCCTGGTCGAACGCTGACGCGGCGCTCCAGATCCACGGCGGCAACGGTTACGCGCTCGAGTCTGAGATCAGCCGCATCCTCTGCGATGCGCGCATCCTTAACATCTTCGAAGGCGCAGCCGAGATCCAGGCTCAGGTAATTGCGCGCGGACTGACCGGAGGACGCAATTAATGAACGAATGGCAAGCTTGGATCGGACGTGAAGAAGCAAACCGTGACCGTATTGATGAGGGCACGGTAGCGCGCTGGCTCGCTATGCTCGACCGCACACCGCTATCCGATGGCAGCGTCCCGCAAGGTTTCCATTGGTGTCTCTGCTTGCCCGATGCGCCGACTGCGATGCTCGGTGTCGACGGACATCCGGTGCGTAACGACAGCCCGGACAGCTTCCTGCCCCCTATATCCTTGCCACGCCGAATGTGGGCAGCGAGCAAGGTTGAATTCTTCGGATCTTTGCGGCTCGGCCGGTCAGTGGAGCGCTTCTCGCGCGTCGTATCCATTACCGAAAAGCAGGGTTCAAGTGGCACGCTCGTATTTGTGGAGATTATGCACGAGACGCTTGATGATGGCGAAGCAAAAGTTCGCGAGATACAGTCCCTCGTGTTTCGTGAACCATCACGTGTTAATACTCCATCGCCGCCCCCACCGGGTGACGAACGTCTCGATCTGTCGTCTTGGGATGCCCACCGCATGTTGGTGCCTTCTGAAACATTGCTGTTCCGTTACTCTGCGCTGACATTTAACAGCCACCGTATTCATTACGATCTGCCTTATGCTACCAACGAGGAAGGTTACCGCGGGATCGTCGTCCATGGCCCGCTAACCGCCACGCTGCTCCTTGATCTCGCCGCGCGGCATTTTGGCGATAATCAGTTGCAGAAATTCGCGTTTCGCGGAGTCTCTCCCGCAATAGGCGGCGAGCATTTGCATCTTGCATTGCGAGAGAATGGCAGCACGATCGAGATTGGTGCCTATGCAACGGACGGTCGGCAAATCATGGCAGCAACGGCGAGCCTATGACCGAGCGAAAGAGATAAGCAATTCCAATTGATGCAGAGATAACGGCAATCTCAATTTTTTACAGGATGAAAATAAGCCCCGAGCCGGTAATGGCTCAGGGCTTAAGCATCATTATTAAATACGCTCGATGATGATTGCCGGAGCCATGCCGCCTGCCGCGCACATGGTGACCAGACCATAGCGGCCGCCGGAGCGTTCCAGCTCATCAAGGGCGGTGCCGATCAGGATCGATCCCGTCGCGCCAATCGGGTGGCCCAATGCACAAGCACCGCCGTTGATATTGACCTTCTCGCGCGGCAATTCGAGGTCGCGGATGAACTTTTCGGCAACCACGGCAAAAGCCTCGTTAATTTCCCAAACGTCGATGTCATCCTTGCTCAGACCCGCTTTTTCGAGAACCTTGTTTGCGGCCGGAACCGGAGCATTCAGCATGAGGGTAGGGCAGTCACCGGCATTGGCATAGGCGACAATGCGGGCGCGGGGTTTCAGGCCGTTTTTGTCCGCATATTCTTTCGATGTAATCAGCAAAGCCGCCGCACCATCGACCACGCCGGAACTGTTTCCGGCATGATGGACGCCTTCCCATTCAAGGTCGGGATAAACGCGCTTGATCTGCTTTGCGAATGTCGCGCCGCCGCCCAGATCGAAATCCTTTAGCGTACCGAAACTGGCTTTCAGTCCGGCCAGACCTTCTGCTGTTGTTTCGGGGCGTGGGAATTCTTCATGGTCGAGAGCAACGCTGCCATCTTCATTATAGACGGTGACCAGCGACTTGTCGAAACGGCCTTCGGCAATGGCGGTGGCGGCGCGTTTCTGGCTTTCCAGAGCCAGTGCGTCCACGGCTTCCCGGGAAATGCCTTCCATCGCAGCGATAGCATCGCCGCATACGCCCTGATGCGATTGCGGGTGGATGGCGTCGAGCGCGGCATTGCCCGAACCCATGCCGAGCGGTTTGATTCCCGCATTGGCTTCTTCGGCCATGACCTGCGAAGTATAGCTCATCATCTCTGTCCCGCCAGCGACGACGCAATCTTCCATGCCCGACATCACTGTCGCAGCGGCAAAGTTGACCGAGCTGATACCGCCGCCGCAGAAACGGTCGAGGGTGGTGCCCGATGCTTTTGTATCATAACCGGCGGCCAGAGCTGCCATGCGGCCCAGATCGCCGCCTTGCTTGCCCTTCTGGGTCGAGGTGGACCAGATGATATCGTCCACTTCGGCCGTGTTCAGATCGTTACGTTCCTTGAGGGCTTTAAGCACCGTGGCCGCAAGATGCTGCGGATGCAGGTGCGAGAGCGCGCCCTTGCCAGGCTTGCCAATCCCGCGAGGAGTGCGGACAGCGTCGATGATATAGGCTTCGGTCATTAATCTACTTTCTCTGTTTCATTTAATTGACTAATTAAGCTGGAATCTGATTAAACGCAACGCCCTTATCAGGACGATGGTCCTGTGGCAGACCAAGTATCTTTTCAGCGATAGTGTTGAGCAACATTTCATCCGCACCGCCTGCAATCCGGCCGGTTGGGGCGTTGATCCAGCTCGACGTCCAGTTATCCTTTTGCGGGGCATGTTCGTCAAAGACAAAGCCATCGCTACCTTGCAAATCAATCGCAAGTTCCGATAGTTTCTGGCGTGACCGCACCGCTATCAACTTGTTAAGCGAGCCTTCGGGGCCAGGTGTCATCCCAGCCTGCATCATCAGCATCGCGCGAGCCGTAATCGCATTAAGCCCGCTACGCATGGCATAATTGCGGGCGATCTGCTGACGGATACGGCCATCTGTAAGAGCGGGTTTGCCGTTGATATCGATTTGTCTGGCAAGGTCCACGAACAGGTCGAGATGCGGACCAAAGCCAGCACTATCGGTTGCGACATAACGCTCGATCATCAGTGTCGCCATCGCCACGGCAAAACCGCCGCCTATCGGTGACATACGATGGTCGTCGCTGATTTTAACATCGTCAAAGAACACTTCATTCACATGGCTGTCGCCGCCGGCCAGTTTGATGGGGCGAACGTCCACGCCCGGCGCTTTCATATCAACCCAGAAATAGGTTAAGCCTTTGTGCTTGGGCACATTGGGGTCGGTCCGGGCAACGATGACGCCATAGTCGCTATATTGCGCCCAGCTTGTCCACAATTTCTGGCCATTGATTTTCCAGCCATTGCCGTCGGTTTCTGCTTTTGTGCGTAGTCCGGCGAGATCCGATCCTCCGGCGGGTTCGGAAAAAAGCTGACACCAGATTTCTTCACCTTTCAGAGCTTTTAGAACGCGCTCCTTGACGAAATCCTGATCGGAACCAAATTGCATCATAATCGGGATCGGCATACCCAGCGAGATGCCGAAATAGCCGTTGGGAAGGCCATGCTTCATTTCTTCGGATTCAAACGTGACCTTTTCGATATGGGATAGACCCTGTCCGCCATATTCGGTTGGCCAGTTAATCCCCGCATAGCCGGCCTCAAACTTCGCGTTTTGATACCTGCGGGCAAGGGCAAGATCTTCTTCAACGGACAGACCTTTGCGTGCTGCCTTGCCATATATCGGGGCGATACTTTCCAGCCATTGTGCTGCATTATTACGATAGGTTTCGAGAGCACTCATGCGGCTTCTCCTGTAAGTCGATCCACTAATACGTCTTCCCAGAACAGGCTATTGCCTTGCTCGATGGCCAGAGAACGTGCGCGCCGCATGTGCAGGTGAAGGCCTGCTTCCCATGTTACGCCAATGCCGCCATGAATCTGGATGCAGTCGCGAGCCGCGGTGTCGTAGGCTTCTGTTGCGGAAAGCCGCGCGGCTGCCGCAGCCAATATGAAACCGTCTGTCCCTTCGAGCGACGCTGCGTGAATGCAATTGGCGCGTGCCAGTTCGACAAGAGCGTAAAGTTCGGCGATGCGGTGCTTGACCGATTGAAAAGCACCAATGACCTGACCAAATGCACGGCGAGTAACAGCATAATCGCGTGCGGTTTCCATAAGTGCTTCTGCACCGCCGGTTTGCTCATGCGCGGTGATAACTGCTTGTAGTGCCAAAATGTGCAAAGCGGCTTCACGGGCTGGATTGCCGTCGAGCAGAATCTCGGCAGGACTATCGGTGAAGTAGAGGTTCGCTAGGCACCGGCTGTTGTCAAAGCTGTCAATCGCTTCTCTTTTTACCCCGTCAAGCTTGACGATAGCTAGGGTAGGGCCATTGCTTCCCTGTGCCATAACTATCGCTATGTTAGCGACAAGACCACCCGATACGCCAGTCATGGTACCAGAGACTCTGCCATCTGCGAGGGTTAGAGGCGATTGTTGCGGCAGGGCATTCGCACCCGATGCAATGGCAATTACGCCAATAGTTTCACCACTAGCGAGGCCCGGCAACCAGCTTTCTTTCTGCGCCTCAGAGCCATAAATTTCTATCGCTTTGGCACTGCCAAAACCTGTGGTCAGAAATGGTGCACCGCTCAACGTTCGACCAGCCTGATGCGCGACCAGACCAAGCTCGACCAAACCGAGTTCCAGTCCGCCATATGCTTCGGGCATAGTCAAAGCGGTCCAGCCTTGCTCCTTTGCAATGTCCCAGAAACCTTCGTGATATTTGCCAGTCGATTCCAGAAACGGTAAGAGATCATCTTTATCGATCCGCGCTTCGAGCACGCGCCGTGTTTCATTTGCTATCGATTGTTGGCTTTCGTCGTATAGGATCGACATAGTCGCCTGTTTCCTTAATTGTTGTTGGTTATCAAAGATGGCTTTGTGCGTGTCTGGCTAAAAGCTTTACCCCTTAGCGCACTGTATATTTCTTGGCTTTGTCGGCCATCAGAGCGGCTCTATCGACTTGCGGTACGCCGACCGGATTGCCGATCTGGCAATATTTCAGACCCTGCTGCAAAGCGACACTGCGTGGCAGGTCGAGCGACTCCCATATTGCCTTTACCGAACCTGCTGTTGCTGCTGGCGGTTTTGCTGCGATGGTCTCTGCTAGTTCCTGAGCGCGCGGCCACAATTCATCCAGCGTAACAATTTCGCTGACCAGCCCCATGCGCAACGCAGTACCGGCTCCGATCCGCTCATCATTGCCGAGCAATACCATACGCAGAACGTCATGCAGTGGCATGTGATACGTCATGCCAATAGGTTCCAGGGCGCTAGTCATTCCATAGGTAACATGCGGGTCGAAAAATGTCGCATCTTCGGAGCAGATAATGATGTCGCTTTCATTCAACCAGTAAAAAGCTCCCCCTGCAGCCATGCCATGAACCGCGGAAATGATAGGTTTCCAGCAATTCATTGACTTTGGTCCCAGATAATTGCCGGGATCCTCGCAGTGCCATATATTAGCCAGATCAACCACGGTACCGCCCGGCTTTTGTGATTCTTTTACATCGACACCGGTTGACCAGGCTTTGCCGGGGGCTGCGCGAATAACACAGCAATGGATGCTATCTTCATTCGCAACCCATTTCCATAAATGCTCAAACTCGTTCATCATTTGCTTTGTGAAGCTGTTCATAGCTTCGGGCCTATTCAAGGTAATGTTAACTACGTGATTAACTTCCTCGACAATGATGGTTTCATATTGCATGTAAATATCCTCCAAAGGTCTTCATCATGGTTGACCTAGTTATATAACTGGCTATGACACATTCTATAACAACAGAGCAAGTCCCTCTATGAATTTTGATCTAAACGATGAACAAAAAATGCTCGGCGAGCAAGCAAGCGCGCTTTTGGCCGACATGACTCCCTTTGACCGGCTGCGATATCTTATCGATTCGGATGCCCAATGGGATGAGCCTTTATGGCATAAACTCGCAGAGATGGGTTTCCTTGGCGTGACGATTCCCGAAGAGCATGGAGGTCTTGGCCTAGGGGCCTTGGATCTTGGCGTCATTATGGAAGCTCTTGGCGGGGCCAATGCTGCTGTTCCGTTCATGAGTTCGATTGTGCTGGCTGCAGAAGCAATATGTCTTGCGGGTAGCGAAGAACAACAAGCGAAATGGCTGCCCCGACTTGCCTCAGGTGAAACGATTGCAACATTTGCTTATGCAGAAGGTCCGGGACCAGTATTTGCGGACGGTTGCGGATTCAAGGACGGAAAGTTGAAGGGCAGTAAGTCGCCTGTCGCGGACGCCGGAATTGCTGACATTGCGGTGGTTCTGGTAGAGAGCGGTAATTTTGCGATTGTAGAGCTAGATCAAGAGGGCATCACACGGACACAGCTGGATAGCTTTGACCAGCTTCGTCCTCATTTCCGGATAGATTTCAATGACGCCACTGCGGAGCTTTTACCGGGCACTGGCAAGCTGAATCGCCTAATCGATCATGCTGCGGTGCAATCTGCATTTGAAGCGGTCGGCGCGGCGGAAGCTTGCCTGCATATGGCGCGCGACTATGCGAATGAACGCCAGATATTCGGACGGCCTCTTAGTGGATATCAGGCAATCAAACATAAGCTGGCTGATGTTGCTGTTGCCACAGAATTGGCGCGCTCCAATGCCTATTATGGAGGATGGGCATCTGAATCTTCTCCGGATGATCTTTCTGGCGCCGCTGCGGCTGCCCGTTTGTCGGGGATAAAATGCTTCGAAATGGCAGCACGCGAAAATCTTCAGATACATGGCGGCATTGGCTATACTTTTGAAGCAAATTGCCATTTTTACTACAGGCGGGAGCGAATGCTCGCTGTGCACCTTGGCAACCGGGGCTTTTGGGCTGACCGGTTACTGAACGCGCGGCCCGGTAGTCAGGTTCAAGGAGCTTAATAATGGATTTCAACGATAGTCCCCAGGAAGCCGCATTTCGTAACGAAGCCCGGACCTGGCTCGCTGAACATGCTCCAGCGCATGTAATCGCCCCTGGCAGCAAGATGACCGATGTCGAGGAATCCAAACGAGGCCGGGCATGGATGCGAGAGCTTTTTCTTGGCGGCTGGTCAGGGCTGACTTTTCCCAAGGCGCTTGGTGGCCGTGGCCTTTCTGGTAGCGAAGCGGTAATTTTCTCGGAAGAAGAGGGCAAATATAATCTGCCCAAGGGGCCTTTCACCTCGATTGGAACGGGTATGGCGCTGCCCGTGATTGCCAAGCATGGCAATGACGAACAACGCGCGCAGTTTATTGAAGCGACGCTTAAAGGCGACATTACCTGGTGCCAGCTCTTTTCGGAACCTGCGGCAGGGTCCGATCTTGCTGCCTTGCGAACCAAAGCAGTGCGCGCGGATGATGGATCAGGCGACTGGATCATCAATGGCCAGAAAGTCTGGTCGAGCTGGGCGCATCTTACCGATTGGGGAATCCTTGTCGTCCGCACAGACCCTAGCGTGCCCAAGCATAAAGGGCTGACATTCTTTATCGTCGATATGAAAACACCGGGGATAGAGACACGGCCTATACGCCAGATATCGGGAGCGAGTGAATTTAATGAGACTTTTCTGACAGATGTCCGGATTCCTGATGCCAATCGCATCGGTGCCGAAGGCGAGGGCTGGGCATGTTGTATGACAGTCTTAATGGGCGAGCGGCTTGGCTCCGGTGCTCATCGCAGCGGAGTCGAACCGATACTCGACCTGGCGGAACAAACGCCGGACGGCCATGGCGGAACCATGATTGATGACCGTTCCATCCGCCAGCAACTTGCCGAAGCTCTTGCCGAAGAACAGGCTGAACGCTTTTTCCAGGCCCGGTTACGGACTATGGTATCCAAAGGCGAGAACCCGGGAGCCCTCGCGGGGATGATCAAGCTGGCTTATGCTAGCCGTTATCAGAAAACCAATGGGCTAGCCCTTGAATTGCGTGGACTTTCAGGGATCGCACCGGATGCAGATGATACCCAAACCGCAGACGCCCAATATCATTATATTTACTCGACCGTGATGCGGATAGCTGGCGGTGCTGACGAAGTGCTGCGTAACCAGATCGCCGAACGGGTGCTGGGCATGCCGGGCGAAGTCCGGATGGACAAAGACATACCGTTTGAACAGCTTAAATAGCAGTTATGAAAGCTGCTATTTAAGCGTTCAAACGCTTCGCCTTATACGCCCTGGACCCTGTTCAATTTTGATTGAATCAAAATTGGGGCCTAGTTTCTTATTTTACCGTTATTTCCGAGCCGTGAAATGTTCCATTTCACTCGAAACCACTCTAGTTTTTTACGG